>VOFH01000579.1_pt1 | contig 52000 bp, 71 predicted proteins | sample 5384091 | NCBI WGS metagenome assembly VOFH01 (sample SAMN12384727, study PRJNA508395) | human gut metagenome | isolation source: healthy gut G | host: Homo sapiens
ATTTGGCTTTTTTCTTTTAAGTTACACACTCTATTGCATCGTTTTTTAAGCGAAAATGCCACCAAAGCCACTCATAACAGCATAAAGGAAAATCCTGTATCCATCAGGGCTCCTGTGATAACCGATGCCCCAGGCTTCATAACAAGACCGCAAAGCACCTCATAGAGCTTTAACACCGCAAATGCAGGAAACACCAGCAGTTTGCCGGGCATCACGCCAAAGCAGCCTGCGGCAGACGCCACTCCTGCCGTTGTCTTCATCAGTCACCTCAAGAAGGGAAGTTGACAGCGTATCACGAAGTTTTTCAAGTCTATGGTAATACCATGCATGTTTACCGGCGCTTGCTAATCCAATCTATTCTATTTTTTCTGTTTTTTTCCTGTGGAATCATCAGAACCACTATATCCTTTATTAAACTCATACATGTCGCTTAGCTTGTGTAATTATAAAGCAGCATGCCGTCATTCCTCACCGTCAAGCGAGATCTGTACCTTGTCATCCGAGTCCACAAGAGGAATACTGTTTACGGTAAATGTCACATATGAAATACTATCCAGCTGTGTGAGCGTGCGGACTACAGAAGCTCTCAAAAGCACCTCCTGCGCAGCCGTAAGGTCATAATACTCCTTGCTGAAATCCACAGTGCAGTTATAGTTTTTCTCGTAATGACCTCTCACAGACACCTCATCCGGAATCGCCTTGCGCAGTCTTGAGTCTTCAGGCTTATCCTGCAGTCTCTCGATATTCAGCGTGGCAGCCGACTTATCCATCTTGACCAGTGATAACAGATCTGTACATCTCAATCGGAGCCTCATCACCCATGCTGTTGATGGAATCTGCGAGCACCTTCATGGAAGTAAGAGGTGTCTTGAGCTCATGTGACACATTCGATACAAACTCCTGTCTGGACTCATCCATGACCTTCATTCCGCTCATCAGCTCATTAAAATTTCTGCTTATTATAGCAGTCTCCGCATAGTCATCACCATCCAGCTGCTCTTTTCCAAAGCCATCCTTAATGTCTGATATCTCGTCAGAAAGCCTTAATCGGAACAAAAAGGGTGCAAAAGCACAAGACACTCCCTTATTGCCTGACACACCTCAAAGCCATCCATCTTTGGAAGCATGACATCTAAAAGAATCATATCATATGAATTGGCCTTCGCCATATTTAAAGGCCTCCTCACCGTCATATGCGCAGTCTACCTCCATGCCATCCTGCAGCAGACTGAAACGTATTCCTTTTACAATTAACTTTTCGTCGTCAACGACCAGCACTTTTTTGCCATTTATAGACTTAAGCTCCTCTACAGTCGGGAAATACAGCATCTGCCCATCATACAGCTCTGATGCCAGATTCCAAAAGCTTTTGTCAGCTGTATCCAGCATGCCTCCTGCCATATCAACGAGCTCACAAACTCTCGCGCCCGGCTTTACTCTGTATACACCGGGATTGGCAACCTGACCACAGATATAGACGCACCACTCAGTAGATTCATCAGTGTCATCTGCTGTGTCTTTTGCCTTCTGCTCCTGTTCTCCATCGGATGAAGCTTTCTTCTCCTTGGAATCAGCAGTATGTCTGTTTACATCACTTGAAACCACAGCAGTCTGCTCCGTTTCAGAAGCAAAATGAACTGTGGCATCATCCTTTTTACAGCCGCAAAGGCCAAACGCTATTGTTAAAATAAACGCACTTAATAATATTATTTTTTTCATATGGTCTCCTTTGATTAATATCATAATCTCAAAGGAGAAATCGATGTCCTCTTTATTTTACAGACTTTTTGACAGTATTACAAGTGTTGTTTCAAGTTTTTCTATCATTTCGTCAACATCACTCTTTTCGATAACAAGAGGAGGCACAAATCTAAGCACATTGCTGCCTGCCGTAATGACTATAAGGCCTTGATTTAAAGCCTCTGCTGAGACCTTTCCTACAGGAAGGCTGCACTCCGCTTCTTCTCCAGGTAAGGTGCAACCTCTTTTACATGGCTTACTATATCAAGACGCTTAAACTCATCAAACACTGCACTTACTGCGGCTCCTACGAACGGATTGCCGCCGTATGTGGTGCCATGGTCGCCAGGTGCAAGGGATTTATCTGCCACCCTCTGTGTCATGAGAAAGGCACCAACCGGCACGCCACAGCCGAGTGCCTTCGCACAGGTCATGATATCAGGCTTTACATCATAGTTCTGCCATGCGAACATCTCGCCACTTCTGCCCATGCCGCACTGTATCTCGTCAAGGATAAGAAGAATATCCTTTTCATCACAGAGAGCTCTCACTCCCTCGATAAACTCCTTCTTTGCCGGGTAAATACCGCCCTCACCCTGAATAGTTTCCATAATAATGGCGCAGGTTTTGTCTGTCACCTGAGCCTTAACGCTCTCTAAATCATTGAAATCCGCAAACTTAACTCCCCGGCATAAGAGGCTCAAACGGCTCCTGATAATGTGCATTGCCGGTGACAGAAAGCGCTCCGATGCTTCTTCCGTTCTGTGAGGAATGCAAGCTTTTCGGCTGATACAGCTCTTGCGATAGCACATGCTGCATCATCTGCATTGATATTGTATGTATTGTATTCGTCATCAAGACCGATTGGACACACAATTGGAAGAAAATCCTTCTCGAGCAGGTCATAAAGGATTTTTGGATTGACATCAGTGATTTCACCTACAAAGCCTATATCCTCTCCGTTTGAATACTTTTTCTTAACCTTTAAGAGGCCTCCGTCCTTGCCACTCACTCCGACAGCCTGCACACCAAGCTCCTCAACGAGTGTAACGAGAGATTTGTTTACCTTATTCAATACCATCTCGGCAATCTCCATTGTATCGGCATCAGTCTTTCTGAGTCCGTTTACGAATACAGGCTCCATGCCGACCTTTCCTACCCATTTGCTGATTTCCTTGCCTCCGCCGTGTACGATGATAGGCTTGAAGCCGACCAGCTTGAGAAGTGTGACATCCTGGATCACCTGCTTTTTAAGCTGTTCGTCAACCATTGCAGATCCGCCGTACTTTACAACGATAATCTTTCTGTTAAATCTCTGTATATACGGAAGTGCCTCTATGAGCACCTGTGCCTTTTCCATTACCTGTTCCATGTTCTTATCTGCCATTGTACTGCTCCTTATTTGTTAAATCTTGTTATATTTTCTTCGTTAAGTGTGAAATCATAGTAGTTTAAGTCTTCTCTGAATGTCCATCCCTCTTCCTTCCAGAAGTGGTTTCCCAGCTCATTCACCTTGAAGGCTATGATTGACACCTTGTTGATATGCTCTGCCTGAAGTGCTCTCATGCAGGCAACCCCATACTCTTCCCGATGCCGCACTTCCTGTAATGCTCATCCACGCATACATGATACAGGCAGCCTCTTCTGCCATCGTGTCCGCAGAGTATCGCTCCAACTATCTTTCCATCTTCTACCGCTACAACACTCGTAGTCGGATTTCTCTTAAGAAATCTAAGGACTCCCTCTCTTGAGTCGTCAATAGAACGGATTCCAAAGCCGTGGATGGTCTGCCAGAGGCTGTACACCTCGTCATAATCATCTATCGTCATGACTCTTATTTCATATTTATTCTCATTACTCATTTTATTAAATCATCCTTATATTTTTATATAACTATCAGCATCATAAAGCATCTTTCTGATAATTACTTTCCTATTATTAATCATTACGGGAACATAGGAACCATATTGAGTCCCTCTGCCTCATCGAAGCCAAATAACAGATTCATATTCTGAACCGCCTGTCCTGCAGCACCCTTTACCAGATTGTCAAGAGCACCCATCATAATGATTCTGCCGGTCTCTCATCAATCACAAAGTTTACATCCACATAGTTGCTGCCCTCAACCCACTTTGTCTCAGGGCAGACACCTTTTTTGAGCACTCTGACAAACTTCTCATTTGCATAATACTTATCGTAAACTGCCTTAATCTCATCATATGTAGGAAGTGTTCCATCAGGTTTTTTCTTAAGTGTCGCATACTCTGTAGCGAGGATTCCTCTGTTCATCGGAACAAGATGCGGAGTAAAGTTGATAAGAATTTCTTTTCCTGCCGCATATCCAAGCTGTTCCTCTATCTCAGGGGTATGTCTGTGTGAGGCAACGCCATATGCCTTCATGCTCTCATTTACTTCACAAAACAGATTAGGTGTCTTTGCACCACGTCCTGCGCCTGATGTGCCTGACTTTGCATCGACGATAAGTGTATCTGTATCAATAAGTCCCTCCTTCACAAGCGGATAAGCTGTAAGGATGGAGCATGTGGTATAGCAGCCAGGATTTGCAACAAGCCTTGTCTCCTTTGTGACCTTGTCCCTGTTTATCTCACACAGACCATATACAGCCTCATCAATAAACTGTGGCGACTTGTGCTCAATCTTGTACCATTTCTCATATGTGGCTACATCCTTAATACGGAAGTCCGCTGACAGATCGACAATCTTTACCTTACTTAATATATCCTCAGTGAGCACGCCTGCCAAAAAGCCCTGTGGGGTCGCAGTGAAAATCACATCAACAGACTCTGCAAGCTCCTCCATATTGTCATCCATGCACTTTGCATCAACTATCTGAAACATATTTCCATAGATATCGGCATAATTCTCATCCACATAGCTTCGTGAGCCATACCATGCAATCTCTACCTCTTTATGATTCATCAAAATTCTCACGAGCTCTGCTCCGGCATATCCGGTGGCTCCAATAATACCAGCCTTTATCATAGTATTTCCTCTTTTCATATTGTATTTCTGCATAACCATATAAAATGGGTCTGACGCATCATACATAATAATATAGTACAGTAATTTCAATCCGTAAAGAGAAAAATTATACAAAATTATGTATATTTATACATGAATAATGTATATTTTTTCACTTGCAATATGTAAAGAACTGGTATATATTTATTTTAAAGTAATTATTCAAGGCTTTTAGACACAAAAGCAGTTAATGGTTACCATCATAAAGAATAAACGAAAAGAGGACACGCACTTATGAAAGACAAAGTTGTATTAGCTTATTCAGGCGGACTTGATACTACTGCTATCATTCCATGGCTTAAAGAGACTTATGACTATGACGTAATCTGCTGCTGCATCAACTGCGGACAGGGAGAGGAGCTTGACGGACTCGATGAGAGAGCTAAATTATCCGGAGCTTCAAAGCTTTACATAGAGGATATCTGTGATGAGTTCAGTGAGGACTACATCGTACCTTGTGTACAGGCCGGCGCAGTTTATGAGCACAAATACCTCCTTGGAACAGCAATGGCAAGACCGGGCATCGCAAAGAAGCTTGTAGAGATTGCAAGAAAAGAAGGCGCTGTAGCCATCTGCCACGGTGCAACAGGTAAAGGAAACGACCAGATCCGTTTCGAGCTCGGTATCAAGGCACTTGCTCCTGATATAAAGGTAATCGCTCCATGGCGTCAGGACAACTGGAAAATGGATTCACGTGAGGCTGAGATTGAGTACTGCAAGGCACACGGAATCGACCTTCCGTTCGGCACAGATTCAAGCTACAGCCGTGACCGTAACCTCTGGCACATCAGCCACGAGGGACTTGAGCTTGAGGATCCTTCACAGGAGCCAAACTACGACCATCTGCTCGTATTAAGCGTCACACCTGAGCATGCTCCTGACGAGGGTGAGTATGTTACAATGACATTTGAGAAGGGTGTTCCTACATCTGTCAACGGCAAAAGATGAAGGTAGCAGACATCATCAGAGAGCTCAACCGTCTCGGTGGCAAGCACGGCATCGGCATCATCGATATCGTTGAGAACCGTGTAGTAGGTATGAAATCACGTGGTGTATATGAGACTCCTGGTGGAACAATCCTCATGGAGGCACATGACCAGCTCGAGGAGCTCTGCCTTGACCGTGCCACAATGGAGGTCAAAAAAGAAATGGGCAACAAGCTCGCTCAGGTTGTTTACGAAGGAAAATGGTATACACCACTTCGCGAGGCAATCCAGGCATTCGTTGAATCCACACAGAAATATGTAACCGGAGAAGTTAAATTCAAATTATATAAAGGCAATATCATCAAAGTGGCACTACTTCACCATATTCACTCTACAGTGAGTCTCTTGCAAGCTTTACTACAGGAGATTTATATGATCACCATGATGCAGACGGCTTCATCACACTGTTTGGTCTGCCACTCAAGGTGCGTGCAATGAAGCTTCTTGAGCTTGAGAACAAGAAAAATAATTAATTGTTACAACAAATAAAAAAAAAAGAGATGTGAAATAACAGCAATTATTTCACATCTCTTATTTTTTAATAATTTCGTTCTCTTCTGTTTATTTTTAGTCAAAAACTATTTAGCTGTCGGAAGCTTGAATGGCTCTTTAATGAGACGATTCTGTTAAATACAGGCTGTCCATCCTTTGAGTCCTTGCAATCCGCGCAGAAGAAGCCATTTCTGACAAACTGGAAGCTGTCATAAGCCTTGGCCTTCATAAGCTCCGGCTCCACTACACAGTTATCAAGCACTGTGAGTGAATTTGGATTAAGATTTAGGCTTCCGTCCTCATTGTACACACCAAGCTCCTCATTTACGATATTCTCGTAAAGACGTACAGTTACCTGCTTTCCATACTCGGCTGAAACCCAGTGGATAGTTCCCTTGACCTTTCTGCCATCAGGACTGTTGCCACCCTTTGATGCCGGGTCATATGTACAGTGAATCTCTGTAACATTGCCGTTTTCGTCCTTCACACAGCTATTGCACTTCACAAAATAAGCGTTCATGAAACGCACCTCATTGCCAGGGAACATACGGAAATACTTCTTCGGTGGCTCCTCCATGAAGTCCTCTCTCTCCACATAAAGCTCTCTGGTGAAAGGAACCTTTCTCTTTCCAAGCTCAGGATTCTCCACGTTATTGTCCACTTCAAGATACTCAACCTGTCCCTCAGGGTAATTGTCGATAATCACCTTGACCGGATCAAGCACAGCCATCATACGAGGGCGCTTAGCCTTTAAATCCTCTCGGATACAGTACTCAAGCATAGCGTAGTCAACAGAGCTGTTAGCCTTTGATATACCACACAGATCAACAAAATTCTGGATAGACTCCGGTGTGAAGCCCCTGCGTCTGAGCGCTGCTATAGAAACAAGCCTCGGGTCATCCCAGCCATCAACGATGCCATCCTCCACAAGACGCTTGATATATCTCTTTCCTGTTACAACATTAGTCAGATAGAGCTTTGCAAACTCAATCTGCTTTGGCGACTCCTCAGGAGAATTCTTAAATCCACATTCAATAACCACCCAGTCATACAGCGGTCTGTGGTCTTCAAACTCAAGAGTACATATAGAATGTGTGATACCCTCGATAGCATCCTCTATAGGATGAGCAAAATCATACATAGGATATACACACCATTTATCACCTGTATTGTGATGTGTCATATGAGCCACACGGTAAAGAATCGGATCTCTCATATTGATGTTTGAAGAGCTCATGTCAATTCTCGCACGAAGCACCTTTGTGCCATCCTCGAACTCACCGTTTTTCATGCGCTCAAAAAGGTCTAAGTTTTCCTCAACACTTCTCTTTGAGTATGGATCCTCCTTGCCGACCTCTGTGAGTGTACCTCTATACTCTCTTATCTCATCAGGTGTCAGGTCAGATACATATGCCTTTCCCTTCTTTATCAGTCCTACTGCACACTCATACATCTTGTCGAAATAATTGGATGCAAAAAACTTCCTGTCAGCCCAGTCAGCGCCAAGCCACTTAACATCGGCCTCAATAGACTCTACAAACTCCAGACGCTCCTTGGTAGGGTTTGTATCATCAAACCTGAGATTGAACTGTCCGTCATACTTCTTTGCCAGTCCATAGTTTAAAAGAATAGACTTCGCATGGCCGATATGTAAATAACCGTTTGGCTCCGGTGGGAATCTGGTCTTTACTGTCTTGCAATGCCCCTCTGCCAAGTCCTTCTCAATAATCTGTTCAATAAAATTTTTCGAAACTGTTGCCTCGTTCTCCATAAATGTTCCTCCGAAAATAATACTGTGTCCATTATAAATTCATCAGTTTACTTTGTCAATGAATTAGAAAAAGTAGTACATGTATATTATACGTGCGTATGTGTAAACAGATGATCCTGACAGTATTCCTTGTTGCCGGTGCACTTCGAGCAGTATCTGAATGTTAATTCAGGATTTGACAATTCTGTTCTGCCGCATATATAGCACTTGTGGCGTGAGATGCCACTGCCCGGGCGAGGTTCGGAAAACTGAGCCTTAAACTGTGCCTTTCTCCTCTTCTGGTGCATATTCTGCCTGAATGAGAGCCTGTGCTTGCAGCCATAAATGAATACCAACAGATTTTATAAGTATGCCAATCCAATCTGCCATCCAAATTAGGTATGAGCCGTAAATGCACCATCCACTTCAATCACAAAGTAAAATCTGCCATCAAAAGACCAAGCATCAGATACATAGCTATCATATAGTAAATAGTCAGATTGATGGATACATGTGTCACCAAATCAAGCATTCCAACTATATCATACAGCAAAAGCCTCCGAAAAAGTACACATTCATCCTAAAAGAGCCAAGATATGACTCCATGCTGTCTCCAAGCGTCCACAGACAGAATATAAATAAAAGCTGTAAAAATGATATGCTGCCGCTCGGCACAAAAATCCAGCTTATAAGACGCCATACCTGTCCGTGCAAAATAGCAGAGGCGGAAAACTGCAGATAATAAAGGACAACATCTCCCTTTGTCAAAAGCAGCACACTGCCTATCAGATTCGCAGCGATAAATATACATGGTTTTGATGCAATGCAAAAAACCACGCGTCTGCATCCTCCTGTCATATTATTGCTGCCTTTTACACTATAGTGCCAAGGGCAGCGATTATTACAAAATTTATTATGATAGTTAAATCATACTTTGTCAACGAGACAGCGAATTATTCACAAATTCTTTATAATTATAGTCATTGTAATTTGTCGATATCTGTCGTATAATAATCTCTGTTTTGAAAATAGAACTATTATATATTTTAATAAGAAGAAAGATATAAAAACATATAAGTAATACATTATGGAGGAACCACTATGGAAAATAACAGCTTACATAAGTTGGGTATTGATATCGGCTCAACAACCGTCAAGATTGCACTTCTTGACGCCGATGACAATATCCTCTTTTCCGATTATGAGCGTCATTTTGCAAATATCCAGGAGACACTTGAGTCCCTTATCAGAAAGGCCTACGACAAGACAGGTGACCTTTCAGTTTGTCCTATGATAACAGGCTCCGGCGGACTCACTCTTGCAAAGCACCTTGAGGTGCCATTCGTACAGGAGGTTATAGCTGTATCTACCGCACTCACACACTATGCTCCACAGACCGATGTGGCAATAGAGCTAGGTGGCGAGGATGCCAAAATCATATACTTCGAGGGCGGCAACGTGGAACAGCGTATGAACGGCATATGTGCCGGCGGTACAGGCTCATTTATCGACCAGATGGCTTCTCTCATCCAGACAGACGCTACAGGACTAAATGAATACGCAAAAAGCTACAAGGCCATCTACCCTATCGCAGCCCGCTGTGGAGTATTTGCCAAAACAGATATCCAGCCTCTCATCAATGAAGGAGCCACACGCGAGGATTTATCCGCTTCAATCTTTCAGGCCGTGGTAAACCAGACCATCAGTGGCCTCGCCTGCGGTAAGCCAATCAAGGGACATGTTGCTTTCCTTGGCGGTCCTCTGCACTTTTTGTCTGAACTTAAATCAGCATTTTCTGTTTGCAGCAATAGGCTCTGCATTAAACTATAAAGACAACTCTGTCACCACACTCTCATCCTTAATCGACCGCCTCTCAAACGGCATTAAGATGGAATTTGAGGTGGCACGTATGGAGCCTCTTTTTAAGGATCAGGCTGATTACGATGAATTTACAACGCGTCACGGCAACAATCACGTAAAGACCGGTGACCTTTCTACATACAAGGGCAACTGCTATCTCGGAATCGATGCGGGTTCAACCACCACTAAAATCGCTCTCGTAAGCGAGGACGGAGACCTTTATACTCATTCTACAGCAACAACAACGGAAGCCCTCTCGCGACAGCCATCCGTTCTATCCAGGAGATTTACGCAAAGCTTCCTGAGGATGCACACATCGTACACTCCTGCTCTACAGGCTACGGAGAGGCTTTATTAAAGGCAGCTTTAAAATTGGACGACGGCGAAGTTGAGACTGTAGCCCACTACTACGCAGCAGCATTCTTCGACCCAAAGGTAGACTGTATCCTCGATATCGGTGGACAGGACATGAAGTGCATCAAGATAAAGAACCAGACAGTCGACTCAGTACAGCTCAACGAGGCCTGCTCTTCAGGCTGTGGCTCATTTATTGAGACCTTCGCAAAGTCCTTAAACTACTCAGTACAGGATTTTGCAAAGGAAGCCCTTTTTTCAAAGAACCCTATCGACCTCGGAACCAGATGTACGGTTTTCATGAACTCAAAGGTAAAGCAGGCCCAGAAGGAGGGCGCATCTGTCGCAGATATCTCAGCAGGACTTGCCTACTCAGTAATAAAGAATGCACTTTTCAAGGTTATCAAGCTTTCTGATGCAAGCGACCTCGGTGAAAATATCGTAGTCCAGGGCGGTACATTCTACAATGATGCCGTTCTTAGAAGCTTTGAAAAAATTGCAGGTGTACATGCCACAAGGCCTGATATCGCAGGTATCATGGGTGCCTTTGGTGCCGCACTCATCGCACGTGAGCGCCACACGGCTGATTATAAGACAACAATGCTCACAATCGACCAGATAAACGAGCTCACCTACACCACAAAGCTCGCACGCTGTCAGGGCTGTACAAACCACTGTCTTTTAACTATAAACAAATTCTCCGACAACAGACAGTACATCACCGGAAACCGCTGTGAAAAGGGTCTGGGCAAGGAGAAGAACAAGGATAACATCCCAAATCTTTTTGAATACAAGAACAAGCGTATATTTGACTATGAGCCACTTGACCCAAAGGATGCTCCACACGGTACAGTCGGCATCCCAAGAGCCTTGAATATGTACGAGAACTATCCGTTCTGGGCTACATTTTTCAAACGTCTCGGCTTTTCTGTAGTGCTATCACCACAGTCTACCAGAAAGATTTATGAGATGGGTATTGACTCCATCCCAAGTGAATCAGAGTGCTACCCTGCAAAGCTCACACATGGTCATATAAGCTGGCTCATAAAACAAAATGTAGATTTTATTTTCTACCCGGCAGTGCCATATGAGCGCAAGGAGTTTCCTGATGCAAACAATCACTACAACTGCCCTATTGTCACATCATACTCTGAGAATATCAAAAACAACGTGGACGAGATTACATCAGGCGAGGTTAAATTCATAAATCCGTTTATGTCATTTGAGAGTGAGGAAACTATCTCACAGCAGCTCGTAGCCACCTTCTCAAAGGGCGATTTCAATCTGCCTGAGTCACAGATTAGTGATGCAGTAGCCGCAGGCTGGAAGGAGCTTGCAATGACAAGGCTTGAGATACAGCGAAAGGGCGAGGAAGTGCTCGACTACATGGAGGACACCGGACGTCGCGGAATCGTGCTCGCAGGCCGTCCGTACCATGTGGACCCGGAAATCAACCACGGTATCCCTGAGTTCATCACAAGCTATGGCATCTGTGTGCTGACAGAGGACTCCGTATCCCATCTGGGCGAGCTTGAGAGACCTCTCATCGTCATGGACCAGTGGATGTACCACACCAGACTGTACTCAGCCGCCAACTTTGTAAAGACCCGTGATGACCTTGACTTAATCCAGCTCAACTCGTTTGGCTGCGGTCTCGATGCTGTCACAACCGACTGCGTAAACGATATACTGACAGGCTCCGGCAAGATATACACCTGCCTGAAGATCGACGAGGTAAACAACCTGGGCGCAGCAAGAATCCGTATCCGCTCGCTCCTTGCCGCCATAAGAGTCAAGGAAACCAAGCATGAAAAGCGTGACTTAAAACCGTCTAACTACGAGCGTGTTGTATTCACTGAGCAGATGAAAAAGGACAACTACACCATCATCTGCCCTCAGATGTCACCTATACACTTTGACCTTCTCGTGCCAGCCTTTAAAGCAGCCGGCTACAATATGGTCATACCGGATATCCCTGCAAGGGAATGTGTGGACGTGGGACTTAAGTTCGTAAACAACGACGCCTGCTACCCTTCACTCATCGTCGTGGGACAGATTATGGCAGCCGTCAAATCAGGCAACTATGATATGACACACACCGCCATCCTCATCTCACAGACAGGTGGCGGATGCCGTGCGACAAACTACATCGGATTTATCCGAAGAGCCCTCGAAAAGGCCGGATATCCTGATGTGCCTGTTATCTCAATCAACATGGTTGGTCTCGAGAAAAACCCAGGCTTTAAGTTTACTCCAAGCCTTATCCAGCACGGACTGTATGCACTTGAGTTTGGCGATATCTTTATGCGCTGTCTCTACAGGGTACGTCCTTATGAGAAAGAGCCGGGAAGTGCCAATGCACTCCATGAGAAGTGGAAAAAAAGAGAGTCATCGACTTTGTCGGCAACACAAAGATGCTCTCTCACAAGAAATACAAAAAGATGTGCCGCGAAATCATAAGGGATTTCGACAATCTGCCTATGACAGATGAGGTTAAGCCGCGTGTCGGCGTGGTCGGTGAGATTCTCGTCAAGTTCCTGCCTGCAGCAAACAACTATGTGGTTGACCTGCTCGAAGCTGAAGGAGCCGAGGCTGTAGTGCCTGATCTGACTGATTTCTTACTCTACTGCTGCTACAACACGAATTTCAAGGCTGACTATCTCGGTGCTTCTAAGAAAGCTAAGTTTATGAACAACCGCCTTATCGCCTTCTTCGAGTGGCTCAGAAAGGATGCTAGAGATGAGCTGGCTAAGAGCAAGCATTTTGAGCCAACCGCTCACGTGCAGGATCTCGCAGAGTATGCTTCTCCTATCGTTTCGTGCGGTAATCAGACCGGTGAGGGCTGGTTCCTGACAGGTGAGATGCTTGAACTCATCAATGAGGGCGTCACAAACATCATCTGTGCACAGCCTTTTGCATGCTTACCGAACCATATTGTGGGTAAGGGAGTTATAAAGAAAATCAGACATGATCATCCGGATGCCAATATCGTGGCTATTGATTATGATCCGGGTGCTTCTGAGGTAAACCAGCTGAACCGTATTAAACTGATGCTTTCTACAGCACAGAAGAAGCTTAAGAAATAAAAAATTCGCCCATGCATTCATGCATGGGCGTTATTTGTTTTCGTATACAATTCTACAGACTCTAAGCAGTTTTTAATTAAGCTTGGATTTAATTTCTTCCATCCTTGTATCATCCAGCTTATAAAACCTCTTAAATACAAATATGCCCACAATGAGCAGGATAACAGACGGAATCGTCATCCACATACGAAGAGCATCAAGTGTATCCTGTGTCTGTACCGCAGCCGCGGTATCCAGATGTATCCAGTCAACCACCAGCCCAGCCAGAAATACCGCTACACCGGAAGCGAGCTTTACCGTAAATGTCTGCATTGAGAAAATGACCGACTCCTCTCTCGTGCCATTCATCACCTCACCATAATCAACAGAATCTGAAAGAAATATAGTCATGATAACATTGAGCATACCGTAGCCCAGATAAATCAAAATACCCGGCAGGCAGAGTATGTACCAGCTCTGCGGCGTGTAGAGCTTTGCAAATGCCATTGCATATTTCACTTCAATAACGATACCTGCATCCGGGTCCTCCGGCTTGATTAAAATATCACTGAAACCGTCTCCCGACTCACGATTTGACTTAATAAGCCAGCCCGGATTGCTTCCGCGAAGCAGGCCGAGGAGCAGACCATGATAGAAGTTCTCTTTCATATCATCAGAAGCCTTGGTATCAAGTATACTTATCATGCGGCTCATCACGATGTTAAGCTGTCTTGCAATCTGCTTCTCATCTTTATCGAGGATAGCTCTGGATAAAAGCTTCATGGTATCATCATCTTTTGCGACAACAACCTTGAACCACTCCTGAATCTGGAGAACAAACACTTCACGCACCTCTTTATTTGGAATCACCAGCTTGTAGGCATAGCTCTCGCTGTCAGGCAGCCTGACCTCACCAGCTGTAGTCAGGTATCCTGTTGTAAAAAGTACGCTCCACAGATTGTCTATAGTATTGTCAATCTCATCATAAGTCAGATCCAGTCGAAGCTGTTTCTCCACAAATCCACCTGCCACGAGCTTTTCTATCTCATCTCTCGTGGTCTGGTCTGCCTTGTCTACAAAGCGCTTCACCATGTCATTGCCACTGCTGTTAATCCAGAATGCACTCGGCCTGGCTGATATGTCAAAAACCAGCTTCTTGGCAAAATTGATTACATCCCACGGACAATAAATGTCGGTATTACCGAAATGATAGCCGTCATACCACTCCTTTACATCAGGGTAACGCTCAGCCCTGTCATAATCCGTAAGCAGCTTCCTGACCTCGTCATCAGTAAAACCAAACTGCTCATCATGGGCGATATCTACAATGGAATTGATTTCAAAATTGTTGAGACCTGTAAAAATACTCTCCTTGGATACACGAAGACAGCCTGTGAGTACGGCAAACTGCAGAAACTCATTAGTCTTGAGTGCCTTTCCAAAGAGTCCTCTGATAAGTGAAACCATCTCTTTATAGTAACCATTCTGGAATGCCTTATCCAGAGGGACGTCGTACTCGTCTATAAGGATAACAGCCTTCTGACCATAGTGTATAAACAATAACTGCGACAGACTCTGCAGACTTGATACAAGAAGCTGCTCATCCATCGTATATTTACCATCACACAGCGAAATGATAGCCCTATACCTGTCCTTATCGTTTTCTGAAAGAGCCTCACTATGCTCCAGAAACTTAAATTTTTCTGCTTCCCTCCCAATGAGCTCAGTAATCATATATCTTGCATCATCAAATGAACGTCCCTCAGCACTCTTGAGTGACAGAAAAATAACCGGGTACTTTCCCATATATTTGTCACAAAGCTCTTTGTTGCCTGAAATATATAAGCCATCAAACAATGACTCATCCGTTATGAAAAATCTTGAATCATCCCAATACTCATCAAACGTACACACTTCATCAACCTGCATTAAAAAGACCATTTTCTTTGCTATTTCAGTATGTGCACTTCCAAATCCAGCTACCCAGTCTCCCTTTAATGCATGTTCTCGAATCTGCGGCTTGCAAGTTGCTAATGTACAAATATTCCAAAATGGATTTGGTGCAAATCCATAATCTCTGGTAATTACATATGAATACAAATTCATCTATTCATCTCCTCTTTCAGCAGGTTACTCTTTCCGTGGCCCAATTTCTGCCAGGTCCATTCCATGTATTATCTCCGGTAATTCCCGAAATAATGCTTTCTCCATTCCATTTCTGAAGTGAATTCCCATATTTATTCAACGCTTCTGGAATTTCACTATCACTTTCGCCTTGCAAATACACTCCAACAATTCTTTTTCCCTTACTTGCCGCATGTTCTATTTCCCAATTTACATAATCACTTTTACTTGTATTCTTACCTATTAATACCACTGTTGTTCCAGCCCAATCAATTCGTGGTATGAATAAGTGATTTTATATATTCTTCATTATTGGCATTATTAGGATTTTTACTCTCATAAATTGAGCTATCCTTCATTTTCAGGCCATGCCTATCAAGTAACGATTTTAACTTTAAAATACTATCTGCATCAGTATGATAATGCGAAACAAAAATATTCTTTGTTTTATCCATATTATTATCCCCATAATTCTTCTCCCGGCATTTGTTGAAAACAGTATTCAACAAACGCCAGCATATTCGTCTCTGTAATACCTTCTATTTTCTTGGCAAATGTCCTTACTTGATTGACCGTATCAATACTTAAAGGCTTGGTATTAATCGGAAAAATCTTTGTATAATATGAACCTTTTTGTGCATCAGATATCCTTTTAACCATTATTCCAGCCTTTATCATTACATCCTCCAAATTTGTATCATTATATAAAGGAACAATATAATCTTTTAAAGGATGACCATCAAGCTCCACTGCCTATGATAAGAATAACATTTTCCAGTCTCTTCCGCAATCGGAATTATGACGCTAATGCACCTCCGAATAGGTAGATGTAATTATTAACACTACTTATTCTGGAGGTTTTATTATGTATAAAGATATTTTTGAATCTATCCGAATGAAGCGGAAAAACGTAACCTGCGTGAAAGAACTATTCAACTGTATTGCTCGGATGTCAGTTACTTCCTTCGTTGGATTGGAAAAAATGTTTCTGATCTTACACTTGAAGATGCGGAAAGTTTTCTTACTGCCAAACGTCTGGAAGGAAGGTCTCCTGAAACTCACAATCACTATCGGTCTGCAATAAAGTTCTTATATAAAAAGGTGCTGAAGACTGTCTGGGATGATGACACTGTCCCGGCTATGAAAAGAGAGCGCAATCTTCCTGCCGTTCTGTCCTGCGATGAAATAAATGCAATCATTGACGCCACCCCGAATCTGAAGCATAAAGCGATTATTGCAACTATGTATTCTTCCGGATTACGTGTATCGGAGGTCGTTCATCTCCATTATGATGACATTTCCCGTACCAACATGACAATTCATGTTCGTGAAACCAAAGGCAGAATTGACAGGTATACGATTCTGTCTCAAAAAAATTTAGACCTTCTCACTGAGTATTGGTACAAATGTGGTCGCCCTAAAGATATCCTTTTCCCAAGTTCCTGGACCGGTGGATATCTTGATATAGCCAGTGTTAACCAGTTCTTTAAGAAAAGTGCTAAACTCGCCGGCATTACCCGTCATGTTTCCTCTCATGCATGTCGTCATAGTTTTGCCAGCCACCTATTCGAAAGTGGCACAGATATAAAATATATCCAGTCACTTCTTGGACATGTTGATCCCCGCTCTACAGATGTTTACCTTCATGTGAGCAACAAGACACTTCTTGGGATCCGCAGCCCGTTCGACAACCCGGACGGTGGTGAATCATGAGTAAGGATTGTACGATTCAGGATGTTTTTCATCGTTTTTATTCATCATTTGAATCCACACATGATATTTCTCCCGCTCAGCGAAAGGCCGCTTACCACATCATGAATTGCAAAACTGGTGCCTTTGGTGTGAATGTAAGCGTATGCGAGGACTGCGGCTGCATATCAGTCCACTATAACTCCTAGAAAAAATGGGTAGATGCACGGCGGGAGGATATCTTAGATGCTCCTTATTTCCATGTAGTTTTTACAGTTCCAGAAGAACTTAATGCCATTATCTACAGCAACCAGAAATTCTTATATACTGCTCTTTATCATGCGGCTTCAGATACTCTCAGTGAACTTGCTGCTGATAGTAAATATCTTGGGACTGATATCGGCTATATTTGTATCCTCCATACATGGGGAAGCACCATGAATTTTCATCCTCATATCCATGCGATTGTTCTTGGTGGGGACTGGATGCGAAAAATCATTGGAAAGACAACGGGAAAGAGTTTTTTCTTCCGATCAAGGTGATCTCCAAAATATTTCGTGGAAAATATATGGCTGAACTTAAGCAACTCTGGGAAAATGACAGGCTTGAATTTCATGGATCGGCTGCACCTTACAAAAACTACTATACTTTCAAGGAATTGTTAAATACCTGCTATACAAAGGAATGGATTCCTTATTGCAAGAAACCATTTGACGGTGCCGAATCTGTCATCAGATACCTTGGAAAATACACCCACCGGATTGCTATCAGCAACTACCGTATCAAAGACATGACAGAATCTACAGTTATATTTTCTGCTAAAGATTACAAAAACCAAGGGCTTTGGAAAGAGATTACCATATCCGGCGAGGAATTTATCCGTCGATTTTTAATGCATGTTCCCCCAAAACGCTTTGTACGTATCAGGCACTATGGTCTTCTTTCATCCAGAAATAAGAAGAAAAAGATTACCTTGTGCAGAAACATCCTTGGTTGCAAAAAATATATTTCCAAGCTGAAAGATATGGATGCACCTGCCATTATCCGTCTTCTTTATAATAAAGATATATGCAAGTGCTCTTCCTGTGGTGGTAAGATTATCCCTCTACCCACAGAACAACATTTCATAAAACCGAAACCACATATGCTCTGTTAATGAATCGTAACAGATATGTTTTTTTAGCTTCCTTAAGGAGGCTTGTTTCTGATGCCGTAATACAGGACTGAATTAAAAATCCTATGTATTTCTATCTGTACACGCTATCCTATTATAAATAGAGTGTCAGAATTAAAAGTCCATATAGAGTTGACGCGCTTTGTTCAACCAGAAAAAATCGAAATTGATGCAAACGAAAGGGCAGTTAATGAAAAGTCTCAATACTGCTTTCAGACCGATCCAGTAAATCTTCCTTATCTTTCTTAATTTTTCCTTCTCTCAAGTCTCTTAACACATTTGCAGGTTTATAAGAATTTACTTCACTACCAGAAGAGGATGTTTTTTTACAATGGATTGTAGTATCCTTTAGCATATCAATTATATCAAATACATAGTCTAAATAGCTTTCTTTAATATACTCCTCATTCTTCTCCTCTCTTTCCTTATTAAAGATACTCAATAAGGTATGTTTACCCCAATATTTGCTGATTTCATCCCTAAGTTCAAGCTCAATCTTCTTACTCTTGAATAGTTTGTTTGAAAAATCTATTTTCGGATTTTCTTTTGTATAATCGATCTCATACAATACACCACTTTGTTTTCCTGTAAAATAATAAAGCTTTTCATATAAAAACCGCTCTTTAAAAGACATGATATAATACCCCTCATGCCCACTAGTCTGGAATCCATATTCAACTTGAGTTGCCTCATCACATTCAATCATTCTACAACTTTCAATGTATTTTTGGATGTTAGAGCTTTTAACAAGCATCTCCACTATCTCTTGTGGAATATCTTTCTCTTTTGCAAATTCAGCTATCCTTCCAGTTTCACCTATCATATAAAAAGATTCAATAGACTTCCTTAGCAAGTCAATGCAGGTAACAAAATTAGACTTTCCACTACCATTTTCACCATAAATGGAAATGAATTTCTTCGCACCCTTTCTTCCATTCCTAAAATCAAACAACACATCCTTAAATGACATAAAATTATGCATCTTAACATAAGTAATCATCTCCTGCACCTCCAAAGTCATAGTAACACCTTTCTGTGATATAGTCAACACACTTCTTAATATTTGTTGTTTTTTGTATCAGTATATTCAATGTTTTTACTTTTATTCTCTATAACTTGTCTTTTATGCAGCAAACCCTCAGTTTACACATTATGTATAAACTGAGGGTTTACTCAACGAAATTCTTTTTATCTTAGCTATAATTCTATCGTAAACGTCAAACCACGCGCCTTGGATAATTAGCATTTTTATGCGATACTCTATAAAACACGAAAAAACTAATAGTTTTTTAGAGGAGGTAAACTATCATGGATCAACTCACACACAATGTCAGGCGTGCTAACTGGTTAAATATCATAAATCAATGTCAGGAACGACCTGCAAACGTAACTGTCCATCAATGGCTGAAAGACAATGATATCAAGGAAAAATCTTATTATTACTGGCTGCGCAAGTTTCGTAAAGAATCATACGACCAGATGCAGCTGCCTGTAACAACCGAAAATCCTGCCGAAATTTCTTTTGTTGAAATAGCTGCCCCTGTTACATCAGAGAAAACTATTCAAACACGGGAATTTTCGTCAGCTTCTAACGCGACTGCAGTTGTCAGGAATGGTGATATCATTCTCGAAATATCAAACGATGTTTCAGATGCTGTGCTAAGCAGGCTCTTAAAGGAGGTAATCCATGCTGGAGAACGTTGCTAAAATCAACCGTGTCGTGCTTGCGTGTGGTACAGTGGATCTGCGCAAAGGCATTGATGGTCTCTCGATGATCATTGGTGACAAATATAAGCAGAATCCTTTTGAGAAAGGAACCTTGTTCCTGTTCTGCGGTAGACGTTCCGACAGGATTAAAGGACTGCTTTGGATGGGCGATGGATTTCTTTTGCTGTATAAACGGATTGAATCCGGTTCACTATCCTGGCAAGAACCACGGAAGACGCTGCGGATCTTACCGAAGAGCAATTCGATTACCTGATGCTCGGTTTAAATCCGCTCGATCCTAAAATCAAGGATGTAACACCACAAAATCCCTTCTGAGTTTGTGCAAAACAGAGATTTTTCAAAGACATTTATGACGTCAAAAAATCTATAGTTGAACCTGGTTTATATGCCTTTTTCACAACTGGTACAATGGTTAGCAGTTACTTGAAACAAATATCTTGAAATTTGAAAGCTCTATATTTCCCTGCGTTTATCAGCATCCTATAGCCTTATAGCGATAGGCATAATGACGGAGAGCTAACACACAAGAATTCGCTAATTAAAGCTGCTTCTGTTATAATGAAAACAGTTTAAGGGAGTGAAGCAATGGCACAGAAACATACATTGGAAGAACTGAATAATTGCAGCCGCGAAGAACTGATTACCATTGTTCTTATGATGCAGGGACAGCTCGATGCTTTAAATGATAACATCGAAAAACTCATTGAGCAGGTCCGCATTGCCAATAATTATAGATTTGGCAGGCATACAGAGAGCTTAAAATCAATCGGTACCAGCTTTCGTTTTTTGACGAAGCGGACGCCGCCTATGATGAATCTTCCAGGGAGCCTTCTGCTGAAGAGGTCATTACTGCCAAGCGTGCAAAGAAAAAAGGACAGCGGAATATCGACCTGAAAGATTTCCCGGAAGAAATACTTCCGCCATACAGTGTTTCTGAAGAACAGCTGGATGCTTTTTATGGAAAAGGCAATTGGCGCCGTATGCCGGATGAAACCTACAAGAGGCTTCGTCATGGTTTCGAAGCATGGACTGTCGAAATTCATACCGTCGAGGTATATGTAGGAACCGATGGTGATCATCAGGATGAGTTCCTTCGTGGAAACAGACCCAAGGACTTGCTTCGCAACAGTATAGTGACGCCATCATTACTGGCATCAATACTTAATGTAAAATATGTGAATTCATCAGCATTACACCGGATTGAGCAGGAGTTTCAACGTAATGGCGTAAATATATCACGCCAGACAATGTCCAACTGGATTGTCAGATGCTCCCAGATGTACTTCACTCCGTTTGTTGAACGGATGAAGCAGGAGCTGCTGTCACTGCATGTCACACAGTCAGATGAAACACCGACTCAAGTAATAGCAGACAGCGACCACCCAAACAGCAAGTGCTATATGTGGGTGCACCGTTCCGGAGAGTTTTATACCCGACGCCCGATTGTGATATATGAGTACCAAAAAGGACGTGATCATCAAAAGCCTCTGGATTTTTTTACAAGGATTACAAAGGAATCCTTGTAACGGACAGCCTGCAGCAATATCATCTAGTTGATAAAAAGCTTCCAGATGTGACAAACGCAAACTGCTGGGCGCATGCAAGGCGTGATTTTGCGGATGCGGTTAAGGCTGCCGATAAAAAGGATCCGTCTTCTGTAAGGCAGTCTGTTGCCTATCAGGCATTGCAGAAGATAGCCGGGTTTTATAATGCTGACACTGAGTTAAAAAAGACTCTCTCATCAGAGGAACGGCTTCAAAAACGGCAGGAATTGATCCTACTGCTGGTTGAGGAATTTTTTGCGTGGGTAAAACAACAGGTTAACGACTGTGCGGTACCTCCAAAATCCAAAACATACTAGGGGCTGAATTTCATAATCAATCAGGAAAAATATCTTAAGGTATTTCTTGAAGATGGAGATGTCCCTATCGATAATTCTGCCTCGGAGAGAGCCATACGCACCTTTTGCCTCGGCAAGAAAAACTGGATGTTCCACAATACAGCCAAAGGAGCATCTGCCAGTGCGATGGTATACAGTATTTCAGAAACAGCCAAGCTGAATAATCTGCGGGTACCGTATTATTATTTTAAATATATCCTCACAGAACTGCCAAAACTCTGTGATGAAAAAGGAAATATAGATCCGGCAAAACTGGATCATCTCATGCCATGGTCAGATAGTCTTCCGGACGAATGCCGGAAGCCACGTCGCCAATAATGGGGGCGGCGTTGATTTTAATGACTGGCATGGCATGGTTTGACGTTTACAGTAATCCTGCCACAACACACGTATACAATGGCAACGAACCTTTTGCGTACCATAATAAATCTATACCAAATATATCATGAACCATTGATGATACGTTAACCCCTAATGCTTCATAACTAAATGTGCGTATATCAGGATGTGCACAGGGTTCATTCAATTTTTATGGCATGGTTTGCACAGTCTGCAGCTTCCAGTAGATATATATTTTTCATCATCATCTTTACAAGCCCTTAAAACCTTATCGATTCGACTTTTCAAGATAGAATTAGCAGCTTTAATCTTTAAATAATCTTGTTTTATGTAATCAAGACTTGACATATCTAATCCTAATAAAACTACACAAAGTTTTTGATAGTTTTTAGAAAAATCTTTATATGCAGGCGAATATGGTGGACATGACCACTTGCTTGAATAATTTGGGCAACCTACTTGACATAAATTATCAAAGTACTTTTTATTGCAATACGATAATATATCCTTCGCAGAGACAGTACTTACCTTACTCCAATATGGCACCTCTCCATGCGGAGTTTTAGCAGTTAATCGTAATTCACTCAGACTGGTCAATAATCTCATATGTATTACTATATTCTTTTGAACTGCTTTCTAATTTTTCTACCATATAAGGTTTAAATATCTCTTCAAAGTATTTAACACCAAATTTATTTAGTGCCCTTGGAGTATCTCCTGATACTGTTATGGTAAATCTAGGTCTATCATCGTATGATATGATTAGTTGAACTACAAAATTTACCGATTTTGTATTTTCGAAACTAATATCACATTGTTTTTCAAAATTAAAGTTGCGCCTAATTGTATCTTGTCCATCTCTGAAAATCTCTTTATATCCTCTGCATTGCTTATATAAGCTTAAAAATGTATCTCTTAAATCACTTTCATTTTTAAACGAAAACTTCTCTTTTGCCTTAAATGAATGTATTTTAATAGTTTCATCTCTATGTTGGCTTTCATGAACGTCAAATGATGGAACAATAGAGCAAAACTCATATGAAGAATCCTTATTAACGTATAACTCAGAAATTCTTTTTCTTCCCCATTCCTGTGCATCATCCACAACAATTAGTAAAAAGAAAAACTCAACATGTCCAGATGATATATATCTCTACACGTATGAGATGCCACAGCTCTTAATATTTCACGATGAATATAAAATTGCCGTGCTTCCTCCTGTCCAAACTGATAGTCCTCATTAATATTGAAGTCAGACTCAAGGAAATAGCGTAGTAATTTATATAATATGATGGCACTCAATATACCATGATTATACCTTTCCAGAGACTTTTGAAATTTATTATAATATTTGGGCTGTATTCTGGCAACATACCTTCTTTCAATTTCATCGCACTCTTCCTTTGGGCACTTATTATTTACCTCAATCATTTTCGAACTAATAAATCTAACCACAAAGTCATTCATATTGGTCTGAATGCCATTGAATGACAAATCCATAGACACCGTTGGATTTGAAATAAAACACTTCATCATATCCTTTGTACGATCAATAATACCCTGAGCCTTTTCCAAAGGATATCCCAAATCATGTGTAAGTGCTATCATTGACCATATACTAATCTTTTCAAAACAATTAATCTCAACATCTCGCTGAATCTCAATTTTTTTAAATATTTTCCATCGTCATCAAGTAAACACTGTAATCCCAGAAGCCAAACTCTAAATACATGAATGACATGATCTCTGTAGTATTTTCCCCCACCATAGAGCATAGACTCAAAGCTAATGTACTTATCGAAATAATCGCTGAGCTCCTCTACTCCATACGCAACAGGATGCTTTGAAGGATATTCAATATATGGTTCCCGCGTATCAAAATAACGTAAGCATTTAATTGATTTTTGTATAACCAACTTCCAAATATCTTTTATATCATCTGCAAAGCAAAATATACGATAATCGTCATCCTCATCACGCATTTTACTACTAATCTCTTTTAATTTTTCAGTGACCGTACAGTCTAACGGATGTTCAATCTCCCTTGTACCATTATTAAATGCTTCATTCATGAATTTAGGAATTAAATTAGGAATATCTGTATTAACAATCTCTTCTAACAATTGTAAATCTTTATTTGTCATTAATATCTTCCTCCATACTTTTTCCTAAATAGTATTGTCCCACACACTGCTCACAACTGATACAGCCGACATGAGATTTCACTAATTCTCTGGCTTTCTTTAAATACAATGAATCCTTATATATATTCAATTGATTTTTCATATATATTATCCGGTTCGCAATCCGAAAGCGGTTCAACGCCATTATTCTTAAAAACTTCACACGGGAAGACTTTACCATCATAACGTATATTAAGCTTTCCATTGGCAGCCTCACAATGACATTCTTCCGTCTCCCCCAACAGCGGAACACCTATCCTTATACTATATTTATTTTCATTTAGGATTTTTACAAGCTTACATTTAATATCCGCTATCTGCTCATTCGACAATAATAATTTATCACTATTTTCTCTAGCACGTCCATGATTCACCAAACGAAGAAAACTCACTTTAGACACTCCCAATCCTATGCAAAACTGCAGAGTTTCTTCAATTTGGTTTTGATTAAGCCTATTAGGCACAAAATGTCCTTCCGCAACCACTCCGGCTTCTGTCGTTCTGCGAATAGACTCTTTAAGGAATTCAAAACATCCATGTGTCCCCATAATAATGTCATATGTTTCTTTCTGAGTTGCCTCAATATTATATATAATCTTAGTCACCTTATTTGATATTCGATCAAATATTTGCTGCGGTATAAATTTTGAATATCGTCTTTATCCATATATATTCCACTACTATACACATAGCTATCAAGACCTATATCATATACATACTCTATCATCTCTATTATATCAGGATGCAAAAATGGTTCTCCTCCTGAAAAACAAACTGTTTTGAGTCCCAAGTTCTTAGCACCACTGACAACTTTTTTAAACAACTCATATGGTATTATTTCCGAACAATTCTTGTTTGAAAAAGATGAACAATGCAGGCAGTTATTCGGACATTTTCTTATTATCTCTATCGAAATCTCCTTCAACATATAATTCTCCTAAACTGATGACATAAACTCTTAGTTCTATATAACTATGCAATATTATAGACCATACTATTTTTGACAATTAGTAGTATTCCCATTAGATATATCATACTGCAATTGCTATTGAAAAACAATAATTTCAATCTTTTTTAATTTTGATTGCGATATTATCTCAATCATTAAGCAATATTTTTCTCTGTCAATAAATATTCAAGAGTATTACGGAATGACGTCTTCGTAATCTTCAAGCCATCAGTACCCATTTTCACTACCGGTGGATAACCAGCTTCACTTTCAATTGCTGAGATTATGCTACTATACTCGCCCTTTGCCACACCACTATGTGGCATCGGGCCTCTACAAAATGTAACTATATTTTGATGACCATTGAGTCTTTCTGAAATCAAATGTTTTAGCATCCTTATAGTCCAAGAGAAACTCAAATCTATCTTTTGCTATTCCCATCTTCTTTGCAACTGCAGCAAGTTTGTCTTTTCCCACTTCTGACTGACCAATTACTATTATTTTACCGTCACGATTACATTTTCCCTCGGCTTCAGTACCAAGGTAGTCATGCATTCCAAGCAGACGGAGAAAAGTCTCAAGTTCTCCTGTTCTATTTAACTCTATGAGTATTCTTTCTAAATCATCATTGAGAACATCTCTGATAACCTCTTCCAATTCCAATAATTCATTAAGTTCAAGCATTATTTGCGCCCCCTTCCTCAATGATATGTGCCATCCTGTTCTTTGCTTTTCAAGCTTTAGCTGAAGCATTGTAATTTCATCTTTTACAGTCTTATATTTGTCTGCAATCTCTTTCTGTTTTTCAATTGGTGGAATAGGAATAACAAGCTTCGTCAACTGCTCAACTCCGATATTTGGAATCGTTGCACCAACCGTTATACTCCTTAGTGCCGCTGTACCGTGCTCACTTCCAAAGAATGCGGCAAGATAATACGGATCTGCCTTTTCTTCATCGAGCTCTATAATATAAAGATTTCCGTTACCTAATATTCTTTGTCCTTCCTTTACTTCTGCAACAGCAATCTTGTAAGGATATCCATTCTTAGAGAGAATAAGGCAGTGATTTGATAAACAATACTTATCATTTTTCTTATCAATAGACTTCAAATAAGGTAATTCCTTATCAATAAGTCCATTTTTGATGTTAGCCAGCATCAAATACTGCATGTCTGTAGGCACTGTAGTAGTAATTTCATCTAATGCCTTAGCATTAAGCTGGGCTCCACGAGTAATTCTTTTAATCACATCGCCAAATGCCATTCCATCTGCTACATCATGGACAATATATCGATTCATACTTAACACATAATCGTTATCTCGAAGCTGCTCTGCACTTACATACATGCTTATATCAGAGTTGCTCTTAGTTGCTTTAATAATAAGAGAGATGTTTTCAGCACTCAGTTCATTTACTCTTCTTCCCTCTACAAAGAGTTCTGAAGCATCAACCAAGCGCACTCCTTTATTATTACGGCTAAAAACTATCATTGAAGTTGCAATAGTTATTCCTGCAAATAACCTAGCCGGTAAAGCAATTACACATTCAATCAAACCATTCTCTATGAAATAGCTTCTAATTGCTGAATCACTCTGATTCCATGTACTTCCATTAGTCATGATGCCTACAGCTTTTCCATCCTCTGAAAGCATATCAACCATTAAGCTATTGAACAGCCAATCAGATGATGTGGCTTTTGAAACAGATGGTATTCTCTTTTCCAACTGCTCCAAATACTGATTTCCAAGACCTAATTCTTTAATCCTCATTCCAAACGGATAATTCGCAAAAATCTTATCAAAGCGTCTGCCATTATCTTCGTCTAATCCCAGTTCAAAGATGTCCTTTGCTTCAAAAGTAATCTTACCTTCTGATAAATCGTTGTAAATCTTTGCTATTGCAATAGAAGATACAAGTTTATCGAATCCATATGCTTCTACAGTTGGATGATTTTTGACAACATCAGCCACAACAGTTCCTGCACCACAGCAGAAATCTGCGAATTTATCATTGGCTTTTATCTCAAGTAATTCATCAGCCAAGTTTCCTAAGCTTTCAGGTGTCATCATCGGATCAGATAAATCCCTTAAAAGTGAAACTAAATAGAAGATTTTCTGCTCATGAGCTTTTGTAAGTTCCATTAATTCCTTCCAGTTTTCAGAAATATAAAAGTCTTCTGCGACTTTCTTAATGTCAGCATCTATTCTTGCATCTTCTTCAAATGAATATGCGGCGTGTGCGCTGCAATCAAATGACTTTGCCAAAAGGTAAGCAGCCACTGTAACATCTCCAAACACTCCAAAAAATCCTTTTCCTGCCATCGAAGTCTTGCTTCTTAAAATTAACTCAATTTCATTTTTGCAAACAAATATTTCATCCCAAACAGCTTTAAGTTCCGGTGTAAGCTGATTAGCTGTTTCATTGTCAATAAAGTTGCCTTTTACTTCATTAATTTCGTTTAACAATGCGATCACTCTTTCTTGGTTTTGAATAACCATCTTTATTTCTTGATTATAGATTACCAAGTTTATTTCAGTTTGTCAATATCTTTTTGGTTTTTCAGAACCAATATTTTAAAATTAGATTGGATTTAATTGGATTAAATAGTGATTTTTGAATTTAATGGTGTCAGGCACCAATGTGGTCTTCTCATTTTATTTCTTTCTAGTTTGCCGGAATTGTAAAACCATTCTCAAATCCACGTGAAATTAAAATGCTCTGCATTTCTCTTAGTACTTGCAGACAAGTATCTCTATTTACTGTCGGATTTTCAACAACAAATTTTACTGGATGAACTAAATTTCTTTTTAATCTAATGTCATGTGCTGCATTAGCTTCTGAATTCCAGCTAGGATTGTATATTTCCTTCAAACGACGAATAACACCATATAGGTTTATATGCATGTTATCGTCATCAACAAAATAATTCGTGTTTTCAAGCTCAGATAGCCAATCTAATAATATAGTTTCAAGTATAGATCCACACAGTATCATACATGCTTTATATGCCCCAACTTCCAAACAACTAATAAGTTCTTTTGCGTCGTCACTTAGTAGCTTCTGTATCAAGTCCTTTTTTCCATCTTTATGTTACCAAGAAATTCTTCGATCATTAAACTCTGAAATGGATGTTCTTCGCTATTAATAGACTTATCCTCTCGTAGAAACTCGTTCATTCTATCGATTTGAATGGGCTGACTTGTATTGTGTCCAGCTTGAAAAGTTAAACGTGCTAATTCCTGCATCCTATCTGATGGAATCGATACAAGAATTTCATTTATTGTTGATGGAGTCACCTGAATAAATGGAGAATTATAAAAAATATATTTATCTGCAGTTTCACTCTGCAAATATAAATATAAATATTCAGGACATACTTTTTGTGATTTTACAATATAACACGAACCACCTACAGTAATGTCTTTTTTGGGCTACTTGTTTACTAAATATACTCTTATCTTTCCATCCGAATGAAGTGAAGAAATTACTATATCTCCATTTTCCAATAATCGCACCTTCTGTGTAGGATGACAAATTTTCAATTTTTCATATGGTATTGGGTATTCAAAATTCATAAAAGAAAGTTGTTTTACTCCATATGCTTTCGGCATCCTTTCAATTCCACAAGATTCTTCGGCTTTATCTGTATTATTCAATCATTTTCTCCCCAAAAATAAAAAAGTCTCCCCATGGGACACATCACATATGTGAGAGGTGCGGGGAGTCCTGTTGCTATTATCTTATGCTAATTTCTAAAATTTAATGGTGCCTGACCCCACTGTGTTAAATACAGCAAAAATCTCCAGCTCCGTGTGCTCATTGACACGCAGATCCAGCTTCCAGTCCTTGCGCTCCGAGCAGTAGTTCTCTCTGATGACAGAGAATCATAATCTTTGGTAGTATTGGTTTTGGGACGGTTTTTGCTGCCTTTCGTTCTTGGTATAGGTGATAACCTCTTTCCTTTTATAGTTGTTTAAGTATAGCATTATAAAATCACAGATTCAACTCCTGAGCATTTCTTATTATACCAATCCATATTCCTTTATTTTTGTGCCAATCATTCCGAAATAAAACTGTCCTAGCACATCAATTTGCGCGGCATTAAGCCAACCTTTCAAAAATGTATCCAAAGCAGCTAATTGTGCTGTTCCTATAAATTCAGAAAACTCCATAATATCTACATCTTCTCGATAATCCTGAGCATACATTAAGCATATTGAACGTCTACCATAATAGTTGAATATCAACGCTGCTGTTGTTAAAAGTGTCTCTAAATCTTTAGGGAAGTCACTTCTTCTAAGTAACGACTTTGCAGTATTGGTACCCGGCTCATCTACAAAATTCTGCATTGACTTGATTGATGCAACAGTTTCCACTTGCTGTTTCATAGAGAAAGAAATATTTTCGCCAATACTCTCATATCCCAAAATTTTAATAGTTTCAATTTGGCTTGCATGATATTCCAGAAAGCCACGCACCATGGCGTTTTTCTTTTTATCCCCATTTACGAGATCCTCCGTATCGAGCAGATGCGTCAATTCGTGAAATATGACATAATCGCCATGCAATTGTGGTTTCCACAGATCTTCCCACACTTCAATGGAATGCGACTGACTTTGAAAATCAAATCGATGAGTTGCCCATGCTCCCCATCCAGACGCATTCGCATCAGAAAGCGAAATATGTTTTGAAATCAACTCAAATGAAGGAAGCGATGATACTCCCATAAAATGTTTATAATCATTCTTACGTTTATTCACATACTGCAAAAAGTAATCCATTTGCCATCTTTTCCTCCTTTTACACAAAACAACATCAGCATACTCACGCTTCAATCAATGTAAGATACTGCCTTCCCAACGGTGTGATTTTATAGCTATCTGAACCTGACACCTTTTTTAGCTTCGGAATCTTTACACTTCCTGGCTTGGATTTTTTTTCTTTCTTTTTCAAGGTTTTGGAGGTATTTAACAATCTCTTTAAGATTATTATCATTAATTTCCTCGTTTTTACTTTGCAAAAGTCCAAATCGTTCGAGCTTTTCTCTGATGAATCGCATTTGTTCAAAATCAACGTGAATGTCTTTACAGATGTCCAAAATATTTTCTCCATCGTTTCCAAGATACGAATACGATTTCAAAACACGAATATCCAAATCGCTTAACTGTGAAAGTGTCTTAAAAACATCAATACAATATCCAGATTTGTGTTATCTGATTTCAGCAAGTTAACATATCCATTGACATTATACTTAACCATTGCCTCTTGTGGTTCTTCGACAATATTATCAAGCAATGCTTCTGTAATCTGTCTTTGATATTCCAAATTACTTTGTTGTAATTTCACAATTTTATTTTCAAGTTCATCTTGATTTCTTTGAACAATTTGCAAAGCCTCAACTACGTTTCTTTCCAAACGATTCTGTTTATATGAGAGACGAATATTATTTGCGACAGGAACTACCGCACCAACGATTTCACTAGCCAGCATTCCTACACCCTCACCGACTATAAATCCACCTGCCTCTTTTTACTACTGCTGGCAAAACCTCTTCCACTGCAACATTTCCAGCTTCTTCTTTGGTAGCATCAATGAAATCTTTTAATTTATGTTTTTCCATTGCAAATCATCCTCACTTTCCAATATAATAATTCACACGCATGTGTGCAATAATTGTTAAAGTGTGGTCCAGAGGTACGGCCTCTAGGTGTAGTTTCGTTTATTTATGTCTTACTCTTCACTCGGCTATTTTGTTTCATGTAAGTGTTGGCTACGAACCCCACATACACCCGTAGGAAATCCCATCTGAACCCACATATAAGTTACCATCAGACTGTTCATCACAGCGCCTCCATCAGTCTCAATGTCTCTAACAAATCATTTGGTTTCGACCTTTAACTTTATGCAACTCAGCCAAGTTCCAAATAAAACTATAAACGACAAATTATTCTCACATCTTCGCCGATTGTAAGATCGTTGCCTGCTGCTTACCATGAAGAGGTGTGTGATTATCCGAGCAGCGTAGGGAGCTACCGCTCCCAGTATATCACAATTTCATCCAGTTTTACAGACGCTTTCTTACCTTCATCGCTACACAGTACAATAACCCGCCTAGCACTCCGCCGACTGTATATAGAAGATGTCTGATAGCTGAAACGTACCCAAGCGAAGCAATAATTGTAGCATCTCTATGCTTATCGAAAAGATAAATGCTATCTTCCCGCTATACCACAGTATCTTCTTCCAGCCGTTTCCAATCTTCTCTCCGAACGTCCACATCACTACTGCTGAAAACGGCACCATCATGATCACGTTCTCAATGCACTCAGTGATCAGAACCTGTTCACCATTCTTTGTCTCCCAGATTCCCCAACCTCCCATAACATCGGATAAAGGATTTAGCCATAGATTACGGTTTAGTAACGTCCTAAACAAAATCATTGATGTCACAAAGGTCAGTAAGAACAACTTCCGAAAGAACACGCTCTCTTTGAACTTCTGATACCATGTCACTATGGCATTCTTCCAGCCTTTGCCTGCTGCGGAAGGTTCATAAGCATATAGATAGAAGAACATGGCAAAGAATGAAAGCAGAAGTGAAAATCCAAACGGCTCATACAGAGCAGTCAGGATGTTTGTGAGGATTTTGGCTAATACCTTTATTGCTTCCATTACAGATCACTGAACAGATCAGCCTTGTATACGCCATCCGCCAACATTTTCTTGAAGCTGTCTTTCACTGCTGCGACATCCTCATGGTAGGTCATGCCGTACCAGGTGTCGTTGGTTTTCAGAACCTTCACAGACATCTTCCCCTGCTCCAGCAGCTCACCGATGAAGATTGGAATCAGATACTCGGCTTTCAAAGGATTACCCTATACTTCTTTCTCGAAGAACTCTTTGAAGCCTTCTTCCAGAACGTCCAGAAAATCAGGAGTCAGTAGCCCCACATATTCATGGATACCAGAGAATTCACATCAACAACCACACCGTCTGCCTCTGCTCCAACTGCTGTCTTTACGATGTTCTTGGTTTCCACAACCTCCGTCAAGTTTCCATTCTCGTCCATCTTGCAGATACCACGGGTCACACCGCCGTTATCGGACAGAATGTTCTTCAGAATGAAACCAGCCATACAGGACTTGCCACCATTCACCAGATACTCATGAACAGCCTTGAAACCTTCTTTTCCATAGTAATCATCTGCATTGATGACAATGAACGGGGTATCAATCACTTCCTTCGCTGCAAGCACAGCCTGACCGGTTCCCCACGGCTTTGTACGGACTTCCGGAAGTTCTCCCGGAATGTCGTTCATATCCTGGAAAGCATAGTCTACAGTTACATTGTGAGAGGAACAAATGGAGGCAATGCGATCACCGATAACCTCTTTGAACTCCTGCTCGATATCCTTACGGATGATAAATACCACATGGTTGAATCCAGCTTCGATTACATCGTGGATTGAGTAGTCCATGATGATATGGTTTGCATCATCGACCAGCTCCAACTGTTTTATTCCTGTTCCAAATCGGCTGCCATGATAAGTAATGTTGTTTTCATATTCTCTCTCCCAGTTTATTTACAAATGTTTTAGTTTTTTGTCCTGAGGTTAGACCCTAGTATTCTATGATTATTAGCTTTTGTTGGTATTTTAAAACAATTTTTCAATCACCTTACTTTTCTTTTCAAAATAAATCAAACCGAAAGATAATATTATAGTTCCTATCATTGTAATTACAAAGCACTTTAAGCCGTTTGCATATCTTTCACCCAATATAACAATATCCAAAAAAAGAGTACACTATCATATGAAGCAAATATATCTTTGTGCTTAAATTGCGACATGTATGCCAACATTTACAATCCGGCACTTTACTAATCAGTATAAAACAAAATACGCTCACAGCCAAACTTGCCAAAAAACATCTCTCTTGCAAGCCTTCCGTAGCAATTTTTCCACATATACTTACAGCAATAAAAACTAGGAACACACTGCTTTTTTCTTCTAAATAACACCTGTTTATATTGAGCTATTAAAAACCCACTACTATATAAAAAAAGCCAGTAAATATTCTTCCGTTAACAAAAACTGCGCTGGCACTTTTATGAGTTTTTGTCCTAAACCATTTAATTCATAACCATAGTTTAATATAATGGTGAATTCATTAGCAATCAAATAAACTCCAACAGCTAAAATTGCAAGGACTTTTCGGGACAATTCCCTCTTATAAATAATGAAGCTCAAAAAACAAATGCATAAAATACTGACAGCAAGTACCACAATGGCCAACTATTCCAATGACATCCCACAAAAAGCAATCCTTTAAAAAAAGCAAATGTATTGCGGATAAAGCTTCCGCCATTCATAGCATAATCATAGATAGTTATTGGTAAATATATTACCGTCCATATGAAATATATTTTTAGAATTTTTTTGCGTAATTTGAAATCATTCGCTCTTGCTCGTTTTTAGGCAAAAAAATAACTTTATCAAATACCAAAAAACCAGATGCTATAAAAGAGAAAGGAACCGCAACATCTGAAATTGCTTTATACAGATTTAAAACCACTATATTTTCACATCGTACTAATGGCTCTGTATGAATAGCAACAACAACAAGTGCCATAATGAGCTTCATTAAGTCAATAGAATTATATTGCTTGCTTGACAATTCTGTCTCTATGTCATACATTTTTCAACCTCCTATTATCATTTTTCTTTAAAAAACGAACACTTTTCTGCAAGAACTGGTACTAATGTTCCAATTCTAAAACGTTCTTTAATCAATACTATAATTAAGTAAACAAAAGAATACCCCATCTAAGCGTCCAAAAATTCAACAACGGATAATATAGTATAATTGCTCCTCCCACATGTAAAAGCGGCAATGCAAACATTTTTAATGGATAAATATCCGGTTCTATTTTCTTTGCATATCTTGAATGTAAAATAAACGCGACAAAATAAAGGTAAGGTCGTATATGCTGCAGCTACATATCCATACTTAGGTATAAGAATAAAGTTTAAAATCACATTTAACCCAGCCGCTATCAATGTATTCTTTGTAATATAAACTGTCTTTTTATAATAATGCTCGATATATACATACATTGTGTACATAAATATCATGTAATTAGCCAAGGCAATCGGTGGAATAATGGACATTCCTTCCCAATACCTTTGATCAGCGAAGATTTTCAATATTTCTGCCAACCAAAATTAACGCAACCATAGCATATGTCATCAAATGCACATAATCCATTGCCAAAACATTTATCTCTCGGATTTTTCGTTCCTTCAACTTGCCTGTAAACCAAGGAACCCAAATACCATCCAATGAAGTAGTGATAACGGTAGCAATCATACTTAAATTATATACTAGGCTATAAACTCCGGTCTCAGCAGCATTTCTCAATGAAGTAATCATAACTCTGTCTGATTGCGAGAGTATTTGAAGTGCAATGCTATGTAGTACGAGCGGAAGTGCAATCTTTAGTCCATACTTTAAATAATCCAAATTTAGTTCGGGCTTTGTTTTTGAATAAACTGCCATCAAAACAACAATTGCAAAAATGCCATAAACGGCAGTCGTCGGAACGATTCGTCCTAAATATAAATTATCCTTTAAAATAAATAAAATAGCAAAAATTGATAAAACAACTGAGATGAGTCCCGGAAGAACCATTAATGCAGCTCGAAATTTATATCTATAGCGCATCATAAGATAATAACTATAGTCATTAATCAATGCATAGCCAAAACTTTGAATTATACACATAAAAATCAAAGCAGTGTTAATATTGCGCGGCACAAAAACAGTAGCGACCACACACACTCCCATAACCGTCAAAAATACTAATCCAGTAAAAGTAATAATTGTAGATAAAAAATGAGGTCTCTCTTTATCATCCATATCCACAAAAGAATTTCTAACAGCGTTATATAAAGCCAGACTAATAAAAACAGATATCATTGACACCCATGAATTAAAGGTTGTCACCGTGCCATAATCTGAAGTCGTTAAAATTCTACTAAAAATTGGTACTGTAACAAATCCGATGCCTTTGTTAAATAGAGTAGCAATAAAATATAGTGCTCCAGCTTCAGCAAAATCTTTCTTTTTCAATAGATTCTTCACCTCCTCGTCACGAATAGCGTCTTATTAACCGTTTGAAGCTAAGCCATCTAAATCTACTCCATTCTTTCACCAAGGTTCTCTTATTAGTCATACGATGGGCTGCTATTGAAAAACCATTTTTTCAGTGTCTTTGACGAATTGTTCTGACATTATGCTCCTAGAGTGACATTCACTATATCTTGCCTTCATATTTGAAAACGTATTTTCAGGAATTTCAAATAATTTCATCGAGTCCTGAATATCATTAATAATCTGCTGACCTGTCAATGAGTTTGCCAAAATGACTGAAATTCCCTGATTCACTTTGATATCTCTTGGTATCTTCTTTACGGTATCTATTTGCCAAAAATCACCCAATGTTATATCACTAATTCGAGGAAATTGTTTAGCCCTACAATTTCCACATGATTCTCTGTTATATAAACTTTTTGCATATGTTAATAGATATGGATCCTTCCATCTACTTTTAATATATGAGCTTCCATCTTTATACTCAATTTTAATAGCATAGTTTTCCCATCCTGGAACTTTATATCTCATAAATATTGAATTAATGCTTTTCCTTTGTGGATTAATTTCAGATAGATATTTTTCCCAGATTAATGGTGACTGTACTCCATAGCACAAAAGGTCAACTAAAAGCAATTTTTCATATTTTCGTCCCAAATAACTGGATAAAGCTTGTATTTGACAAGGAACACCTGATACAAGCACCTTGTTTTCCCATCATTTAACTGCTTTTTAATAAATTCAAAAGGCATTGGTTGATTCACTTCTACATATTTAGATCCACGTATTTTATAAAGATTATCAATTCTGTCAACACATATAAAGCTTGCTTTTGCATCTTCATCAATTGATACCCCCAAACAACGCCTCCATTTTTAATCCACAATTCAGAAATTGCCGAAAAAGCACCACCTGAACTACTTTCCATCAATATCTTATTATTTTTTATTTGTCCATAAAAACGTCTAAAAACATTATCGGTTTCCTTATTACAACTGCTAATAGGACATACACTACTACATTTTCCACAAGAAACGCAGTCTTCTTCCATCGCCATCTGTACTCTTCTAAATCCCAAAACATCTTTTTCAAATTTAAGACATTTCTTTGGGCAAGTAGCAACACATGCCCCACATCCGTAACAAAGATTAGGTTCTAAAATTATATGATTAAAATTTTTTTTCTTGCACGTAAAGCCTCCTGTAGATACTCACTAGAAATCACTCTCTGCTTTTCAAGCAGATTATTACATATGCTATAATCTACAGCATTTGGTATTATATCCTGCCCATCATCGATAATTCTTGTTCCCAAATTCAATTGTTCCAAAAGAGAATATAGTCGCGTGTTGGTAGAATTTTTATCTTTTTTCTCAAATCTGTGGAAAACTGTAAAATTCTTCTCATATTGTATGGAAAAAGCAGTATAATGAAATGAATCTGTACACACATAATCAGCATTTGCTATTAATGCAATAAAATCTTGTGGCGAAACAGCATAAAGATTTTCATCAGCAAAATCAACATCGGCTTCGCAAAAGCCAGAAAAGTGTTGTAGATTAACAATTTTATAATCTTTATGTTGACTCAAATGCTTAACTGATTCTCTATGTTTCTTATTATTTCCAAGAAAATAACAAAAACAATAGGGTTGCTTCGGAATACAAACGGTTGCTTCTTTTAACAATCTATCCCAATAATTCCTTTCCAACAATAACGTCGGGTCTAATACTACAGGAACATCTTTTTCCAATATTTTTTTATAATCTTCTGACCACTAATTTCTCTTACCGACAAATAATCAAACAGAGATAAGAATTGTTTGTAAGCATTTAGTTTACTATCTTCTATTCTATCCACACCAAAACTTGGAGCATACGCAGCACGAACTTGATTGGAATTACAAAATTCCAAAGTATACCAATGCTTCTCTACATTGCTTGGAAGCCAAGCCTGATCACTTCCGCAAAAAACATGTGAATATTTGCTTACGCATTCCTTCATTTCATCAAGGTCACCATAATATTTATGTATATGAAATTTGGAATTAAAATCATCAAATTTCTTATAACGTTCCATGACCTTGGCAATATTTCATTCTTTTTCCAAACCCTACATATATTTTTTTAGAACTTTATATTGATCAACTACTCGATTAAATATTCCAAAATTCCTTTTATGCCACTGAATAATTTCACAGCGTTCTCCATTTTGTTCTAATAAAGTCTGCATCGCATAAGCTTGCAATTTTGTTCCATAATTATATACAAGATGCCCTGTATCCAATCCAATCATGCTCTCATCTCCTTATGCATTCATTAATTTTGGCAAGACATAATCGCTCTGTATACATCTGTACCATTTTCTTCTATTGTAAAACTTTCATCTGAGAATTTTTTTCCATTTTTTCGGATTTCATCTGCACTGCTAGGATTTTTTAATACCCATTCAATTTTATCAGCCAAGTCTCTAGCATCACCATGTGTATATAACAACCCCGTTTTCATATTTGTAATAATCTCTGGCGTTGCACCTGTATTAGCACCAATAACTAGCAATCCGCTTCTCATACCCTCCACTGTAACCCAACCAAAAGTTTCTCTTTCGGCACAGATTAACTCTATATCCATATTCTGCCGAAGCAAATCCATTGAACTTACCTCTCCATGGAAGATAATTTGTTTTTCAATATTATATTTTTTAATCAAATCTAAAATTCGGTTATAATACCGTCTAGCAAACTTTGAGTTAACCGGAACACTTCCTGCAAAATGTAAACGAACCAACTCGCTTAATCCACGCTTTTTCAATTCTGCTATCGCCATTACTGCTTCTTCTTGAGATTTTGCCTCAGTGATTCTTCCGTTAATAAAATATCAACATATTCATCGCTTTTTTGTTTTTCCTTTCCCTGGTATATAACACCATCATAGGAAATAACCATTTTGCTCTTTTCAACAGCTTTCTCAATTTCTTTTGCCAAAGCCTTTGAAATTACAATAACTCGATTTGAAGTTTTATTAATTCTTTTTTAAATTTGAGGGTCCCCAGTATGTATTTTTATTTCCGAATTCCCTGATATGAATAATATGTGGAATTTGAAGTCTCTGAGCAATCCAACTTCCCATCGAAGACATCCTAGTATTCGTATATACAGCATCATACCTATTACATACTAGCTTATTTCCTATTTTTTTGCAGCAAAATAATTATAAAGATCTTTTCTATATACATTTATTTTTCGGAAAGCATCTTTGTAATCTCCTTTAAGCTCAGAAAAAACCTTAAAATATTTTATTGCATAATGATTAATATTCATTTTTTCAAGTGCTTCGACAAAATCACCCTGATTATCTGGAACCAAAACATCAAACTGAATATTCTCACTATTTTTCCAATATTTTAAGATTGCAAACAATGCTCTATTAGCCCCACCGATAAACTCAGATTCATGTGCGACCACTAATACTTTCATAATCTTCCTCCTCATATAATAATCCTACATATAGAGCTATCGGAAAAAGCAACGTATATCCTACCAACGACTCTGTTATTCCCATGACAAATGATGCAATATAAAATACCAGCAACATCTTTGCCATATAATTATTTCTGTTTGCCAAGCACATTCGTGTCACCTTTATAATAAGATAGCTTATTAACATTAATTCCAATATACCACCTTGAATTAGAACATATAAAATATAATTATGTGGATGACTAAAATATCCCCAACCGGTACTTAAATTAATCAGTTCTCTATATCCATCATTAGTTCTAATGCCATATCCCCAAACTGGGCTTTTGACAAACAATTGAATTGCTCTAAACCATACTGCTTGTCTCGAAAAAACACTAACGGTTTCTCCCATATCAAGTAAAAGATCTGAAAATTCATCTAATAAAGATGTCGTTGCAAGCGCTATACTTAGCACTCAATAAATAATAACCCGTTTCGAGCATTTATAAATTTAGGAAGTTGTTTCCGCGTAAAAATAATCATCGTAGCAACTACAATTATTATTCCAATTAATCCAGTCTTACAATCAACCATCCACTCCGTAGCTATTGAAATAATAATTAATAAATAAAGTCGTACAGTATATTTTCCTTTATTGTGTACTGTCCAGATAGCATTCAAAACAATGGCTGGCAACAAAAATCTAATCATTACATTTTTATATCCTAAGAACCAATAGTTTCCAGCATATAATGCAGCATCATATAAACCATCCGGGAACAGAACAATCGTTGCGAAATTCACATAAGTATATATTTCTAATATTAAAGCTAAACCTGCCAAAACACTGATAGATTTTTTTTCAACCCCATCTCCGATCACAGCTATTAAGCCTATCGTTTGTAGAATTGGGAAAAAAAAAGCAGATTGTGTTAACTGAACCCCTGAATTAAAGATACAGCTAAAGGAACTAATGTGATTGCATATAACAAAAGCGATATTTTTCTTATCTGTAGCTTTCTAATTTCGTTAATCAAAACACAAAATAATATAATTAAGAAAGTATAATTATATAATATTGTAAATATTCCTAGAAAAGAAAAATAATCTGGCTTTAACAGGAAGAAAAAAGATTATACAATACTGCATTCGTTTCGATATGCTTATTTTACATTCTTTCATATTTTAACCTGTCTCCTATCCTTATTTGATCCTTTTCTCATACATATTTAATAAATCACTTTTGTAGCTTCGTGTGTATAACCTGCATTGATAAATTCAGAAGCTCTACTACGTCTATCTCCTGACATATCAGTAACTTTTTTCATTGCAGTTGCCCAATAATTTGCCTCTTGTTTCAGACTTATACGGTGCATCAACTCTGTTACCTCAGTTTCAATTGGTACATTAGTAGAACCAAAACAGGGCAAACCTGTACATTGTGCTTCTAAAAAGACAATACCCATTCCTTCAAATTTTGACGGCAACAAAAACAGATCCATTGCGGAATACCATTTTTCTATATTATTTTTTTCGTCCAACAAAAGACATGCTCCTTTTAAACCCATATTTTTTTGCTCTATCCTGAATTTTCTCTTGTAGTTCTCCATCTCCAATCCACAATAGAACAGATTCTTTATTCAACTTATTATATTCAGCAAAACATTCTAATAAAAACTCTGGATTTTTCTGAGCTGCAAAACGTCCCACCACTCCAACGACTACTTTTTTTCAATATGCAACTTTTCTCTTATATATCTTCTATCCTCCAGCCGATATACAAACCTATCCGTATCAATAACATTTTTCAATACTTGAAATCTTTATTTCCAAACCTTGAATTCCCAGCACTTTTAGAGCATGCTACTAATTCAGTTGCTTCTCGTTGAAGTAAATAATCGTATACCTTCGTAGAAATAACTGTCTTAAGGTTTAAATTATTCCTTGGATTATGAGCATGAAATATCCTCTTCCCTATTCCATATTGCCGTGCCATTTTTAATGTTTCAAAGCCGACATGTCCCGGCATATTAACATGTACAATATCGTATTTACCTTCTTTAATTATACTTCTAATTTTCCTGCTTACTTTATATGAATATTTATTTTCCTTAGGCAATTCATAAATATTATTACCATCAGCTTTAACTTTATTTAACCATTCACACTCAAAAATTTTTAAAACTAAGAAATCTATTCTCCAACCATGTTCTATTAATTCTTGATAATAGTTCATTAAGGCAACTGCAGTTCCATCACCATTTTTTAAATAGGGTAATAAAATAAGCGCCTTCTTTTGTTTTACCTGTGTTCTTTCTGCCATTTTCTCATCTTTCCCATCATATTCACTATCCAATACATCCGATGCTTAATAAAAAACAATACAATTTTTCTTTGCTTTCCGATTCCAACTGTATTCTTTGTTTTCAAAGCCTCTTTTACAATCGGCTTTTCAAGATATACTGCATATTTTCTTTTTTGTCTTCATATGATTCTGTATTGGTTGGATTAAAATAGCCACTGATTGCTGTAGTTACAATCACATACAGTAACCGATTATCAAACCACGGTTTCAGCATTTCTTTATTATCAGAGGTGTCTATAAACTCCTTGATTTTTTCAAAGCATCTAATTACAAACTCATGATTTGCTTCATTATGTGATGCAGAGATCGAGTTTTCATTATAGATATAATGGTAAAACGGCTTATTGATAAAAATCGCACTCTCTAACTTTTCGAACAGTCGAAGATTAAATTCCAACCCTTCAGCGCCTTGACGAAGCACTTCATCATGGAAAATCTGATTGTTTATTAGCAGTTTTCGGTCAATCAACTTTGAATACGCAACTGCAATATTTCCGTTATAAACCAAAAGCTGCTGCTGAAGCCATTTACATTCCTGACCTTTATATACTTTTCCATCGTCCAGATAGAATTTATATTCCGTAGCCGATTTACCATAGTCCTTCATAATGCCACACATAACAAGCTGTACCTGTTTTTCTTCTCCGGCACTATACATGGTCTGGCACATATCTGGTTCAATCCAATCATCACCATCCACAAACATGATCCATTTCCCTGTGCAGCTTTACAGCCGTAATTTCTGGCGAGGAAAGTCCACCATTTTTTTATGTAATACCCGAATTCGCTTATCTTTTTCTGCATACTCATCACAAATCTCGCCACACTGATCCGGCGAGCCATCATCCACTAATAGGATTTCAATTTTTTTCAATGTTTGTGTCATTGTGCTTTCAATGCACTTTCTCAGATATTGCTCTGGTACTTTATATACCGGAACAATAATACTTACAAATGGCTCCATCATTTTATCTACCTCGCACCCGATTTAAACATTTCTTCATTGTTCCATAGATTCCAGTCACCAGAAGTACCTTCCGAATGGCTGTCTTTACTTTTACCTTCTTCGTGACAGGATAGTATTTTTCAAACAACTCTTTCCCAGACAGCTTTGTCGCATCAGCCAAAAATACTGTCCGATTTAAATTCATTGGAACAGATTCAAACATTTCCTTTACACCTGCAACCAACTTATCAGCCGAAACTTCTTTGCACCTCGCATACTCCATTACCTCTTGCATAAGGCTCGCCGCCTTTTGAGAATGGCAAAGGACTCTAGTCGTACCTTTGTCATCATCCAATTTTTTATCGAAATCATATACAGAGAAGCAATCCCAAATTGTGAAGTCGCTTACACGATATCTCTTTTTGAAAGGACACTCATAACAGGAAGGTCGATCAGATGTGTCTGAGAAGAAAGCTCTTAACATTGGATCAAGCTGCGATCCTGCATGATATACGTTCTTTCCATTCTGGATAATACTCATTGTGGAATATTTATATCCATAAAATTTATCCCGGAAGCGGATATTGTCAGGGTTCGGAAATGACTGCTCTTGGTATTCTAGATACTTATTCCATATCAACGGCGACGGAATACCGTGGCATACCACATCGACCAGAACCAATTTCTCGTATGGTTTTCGCAAAATCTGGATAACCCCTCAATTTGGCACGGTGTTCCGCTAAAGCAGACCCATCTTCCTTTCTGGAGAAAACTTTTTACCAAACAGAAGGCATCTCCCAATTCACTTTGCACATATTTGCTGTTCCGAAACTTTTTAATTCATCAACAGCTTCTATATAAGTATGCTGTACATGAAAATTTTCATCGTATGCTGCTCCAAATACCACTCCACCTTTTTGAAGAACAACTGTCGCTATAGCTGTAAACGCACCGCCTGCCGAACTATCCAATCTCACCTTTTCATCACAGTGCTGAACCAGATAAGCTTTTTGGAGCTTTTCTTTTTCATCAACGGACTTTGAATTGGACAAACCGTGTTGCAGGCATTACACTCTACGCATCTACTCTTATCGACAACCGGATACAGAAATCCTTCTTCATCCGGTTTCATCTGGATACATTTCTTGGGACATATCTCTGCATCAGGCCGTACATCCAACACAGTTTTTTTTATCCTTAATTTCAATCATCTGATTTCCTTTCCGCATAATACAGATTCAGAAATCAAAACGAATAGCAAACTTAGTACTTATGCGTTAGTCTGACATATAGTTTCTTTGCTACGCTATAAATACCCAGTTTATAACAGGTCAACCTGATACAGTGTTCCGCTTTAACCTTAAAGGTCTCTGGGAAATACTTATTAAACAATTCTTCTCCGCTCATTCTATTTGCGTCTTTGAAGAATGACTCACGCTTCTCATTCGGTGCAACAGATTCTTTCATTTCTTTTGCACCAGCTACAGCGGCTTCTGGTGCGATTTCAACGTAAGAGAAGTCGTCCTTAATTGCATTAAAGATTTCTCTTCCCTTTTTGTATGCACCAAAACTCTCGTAGCCCCTTTGTCATTATCCAGTTCTTTTGAGAACCTGCCAACATTAAAGCAATCCCATATCGTAAAATCACTAACACGATACTGCTTTCGGAAATGACATGAATGGCACGATGGTCGGTCACAAATATTAGAGAAAATGCTCTTAACCACGGATCAGATTCAACGCCCTGATAGTAATTACCATGATTTCTGTCTGTTATGACATTCATCGTTGAATATTTATATCCGTAATGCTTATCGCGGAAACGAACCGTCTTTATATTGTCTGAAAGCACTTTCTTCTGATATTCCACATATTTACGAAATATCAAAGGAGAAGGTACAGCTCTGCAGACCACATCAACAGTGATCAGATTGTCGTAATCCTTCTTTAAGAAATTTTTCAGCCCCTCTATCTGACACGGCGTTCCGCTAAAGCATACGAATCTGCCTTGCTCTAAGAAGGACTTAATCTGTCGGTGGGTACCCCCACAGAACTTTGGACATATTTACTATTACGGAATCGATATAAATCGTTTTCCTTTTCAACTGCAATATGATGAGCCATTAAGTCGGTGCCTAATTCCACACCAAACACAACACCATTATTGTGCAAAACATATTTAGCAATTGCCGTAAACGCTCCACCAGCTGTACTTTCTCTTAAGATTTTTTGATCTTTATTCTGTACGATATATGCAGCTTGTTCAAAAGGTTGCTCCTTTGCAGTATGAATGATCGGGCAACCCCTCTCACAGGCACCACAATCAATACAGGTTTCTTTGTCAACAGTTGGATAAAGAAATCCCTCATTATCTTCCTTCATAATAATTGCATCTTTAGGACAAATTGCTGCGCAGGCAGTACAGCCACAACAGTCCTGTTTTTTATTAACTTCGATCACAAATCTGTACTCCCTTCATCTTTTAATGCAGACAAAAGATACTGATATGACTTCTGCCGGATTCCTTCTAACTTTTTATGAACACTTTCAAAGTCTGTCTCTATCTTCAAACAATTAGCTATATTTTCTTCTCCCGTCAGTAATCTGCCAGTGATTCCCGCCATGTGAAACAGTGTATCTAAACGACTGTTTGTTGACTGTTTTGTATTTCTGTTATACCGACGGAATGTAAAAAACTGCTTATAAAGAATGGAGAACACGGAGCAATGGAAAGAGTCTGTACACACATATTCCGCATTTCGAATTAGATTCAGAAAATCTGCCGGATCAATATCATAAGGCGTTTCATCAGCATACCCTTCATCGCTCTTTACAAACTCATCCAAATGTGTCAGTGCTATAATCTTGCAGCCTGTAACTTCTTTTAAGCGTTTTGCAAATTCTCTATGGGGCGGATTGTTGCCAAGAAAATAGCACAGAATGTACTTTCCTTTTATAATTGGCTCTTTCTGTTGAATTGCCATCCATTCATCACCTGTAAACAGCAATGTCGGATCACAAACCACTGGAACATCGCGATTCGCAATTTCTTTCACCAGTTTTTGACCCGATTCTTCTCTTACACCAATGTGCTTTATTTTCTTTAAAAACACCTCTGCCTTTTTTGCAGAATTCTTCGGCAAACTTGACTGTCCAAAACTTGTTGCATAAGCAATCGAATTTACTGTCTCTGGAACAAAGTTGAGTGTGTAATAATCCGCTGCAATGTTTCCAGGAAGCCATAACTGATCGCTTCCTACAAGCACACTCGAATAGTTATCTTTACATTTATTTCCAAGTTCGGCTTTCGAATTGTATTTCGGAGAAAGTCTAAACTGCTTATGGCTAAACGCATCAAATTTTTCTGCACGAACCTTAGATGATTCTGCATACGTAGTTTTAGAAAAGTTCGTAATTAATACATTCTTTGCCATACCGAGTTTAGACAGCAAAATATCTGAAGTCAAACTTGCCTTAGCAAAGTACAGCAATTTTGCCTTTTTAATTTCTCCGTTAAAGCCAGAAATATCTATGGTTTCATTTTCATATCCCAGTTTATCTAATGCCATCTGCGTGGCATATGCCTGAAGCATACTTCCATAGTTATGCTGGAAATAGCATGACACAATTGCTGTTTTTTTCATTCCAATACTCTCCAAGTCTTTTATCTATTCATTGCTGTTTCATATTTTTTACTATATTGTTCAGCCATCACCTTTGTGTTATACATCTTTAGAATATCCTGATATTCGTGTTCTGTTAGTTTTTCAACTTCGCCCTGACATTCTTCAATAGCCTTTACGAAGTCTTCCACTTTCGTACACACAAAGCCATTCTCACCATTATGGATAACATCCCTATTACCGATCACATTACTTACCAAACATGCTTTCTTCATATACATGGATTCAAGTAGAGAAATCGGAAGACCTTCCCATCTACTTGGTAAAAGAAAAACATCTGCATTAACTGCATATCTAATTGCAGTGCTTCGGTCAGCCCCTCCCGTGATTTCGATATTCTCGCTTGTAAGTTGGTCTCGAAGTTCACCATCACCAATCCAGACAAATTTCACATCTGGAAGTGATTCGGCAATCTCATTAAACAGTGTCGGATTTTTCTGATAGCAGATTCTGCCCAGTGTGTAAACCGTAAATGGATGTTCAACCTTTTCTGTCTTATCAATAATCTCCTGAAGTTCTGCCATGTTAATGCCGTTATTTACATAAGTAGCATGTTTGGTAAGTTTCAGGGATTCTTGATGCTCGCCCACGCTGCAACTGATGGTCGTACAATTTCGCTTTGCACACACCGATTCAATCACCTTAAACATTCTACGCTTCATCGGCTTATAATTTTCCATCAGAAAACTATAACCGTGCGGGGTATAGAACATTGGGATTTTTCCATTGAACGCAACCCGACCAATTGCACCAGCTTTACTACTATGTAGATGGATTACATCAGGCTTGATTTTTGCCGCTATTTTTTAACTTCAAAAAATGCGGCGATATCTTTCGCCGGATCAATTACCCGTCCAAAGTTTTTGACTTCAATCAAATGAATCCTTTTATCGAAATAGTCTTTATAATTCTGTGGTGTCTGTTTTCGCACCGCATATGCAATATACATGTCATAAGAATTGACAAGCTCATTGGCAAGGTCAACGATATAAGTAAAAACGCCTCCACCCATAGCTTCGACTATGTATAATATTTTCTTTTTCTCCGCCATAGGTAACATCCTCCATAATTTCCTATACTGCTCCATCATTCTTCATCACTCTTATAATAGTTTGAAAAATAATTCTTATATCATTCTTCACACTCCACTCCCCAATATACTGGGTATCCAATCTCACAACTTCTTCAAAGTCCGTGATATTGCTCCTGCCACTCACCTGCCACAGCCCGGTTAATCCCGGTCTGAATGACATTCTGGCTCTGTGGTGTGGTTCATACTTCTCCCACTCATCGAGTGTCGGTGGTCGTGTTCCTACCAGACTCATATCTCCTTTGAGGATGTTCCAAAACTGCGGCAGCTCATCTATTGATGTCTTCCTGATAAACTGTCCTATGCCGGTTTTCTTTGTTCCATCCGGCAGTATCTTATTGCCTATGATTCTTGGGTCGAAGTCCATCTTAAACATCATTCCGTCGCTCACCTTGTTTTGTGCCATGAACTCCTTCTTTCGCTCCTCGGCATCCATGTACATGCTTCTGAATTTATACATCTTGAACCGTTTTCCGTTTTTACCAACACGCTCCTGGGCGAAGAAGATCGGTCCCGGTGATGCTATATAGATTGCTGGTCCCACAAATATCGTCACTATCAAGGTGATGATGCATCCGACCAGCCCTCCGAGTATGTCCATGCCTCTTTTGGCAAGAAGCTGTGTGGTTCTCGCATAGTTCAAGCTGGCTGTGATGACTGTGTAGTCACCTATTTTTTCTATCTGATTAAAACTGCCTGCCATGACCTTGTTTTTGGTGATGCCTCTGTGAACAGCTATTCCCATCTCCAGGAATATGTCTGCCATTTCGTAGGGATATTCGCTCTCCGCACACGGTGGGATAAGCACCTCGTCCACCCATTCCTCACAAGCGTAGTCCACTATCCCGTCATGGTTTGCAACTATTGGTATTTCACATATTGTTTTGCCATTCAGGTCGGCATCTGTTGCCGCTGCCACTATCTGTGTATATCCAAAGCCATTTTCCTTTAGTCCCTGAAGCGTCTCCCTAAGGAGCTTTTCCGGTGCTATGACAAAGAGTGATTCTTTTGATGAAGCAAAGCCTCTTTTTTTAATTATTTTCTTTAACACCATTCTTCCTAAGTACGACACGAGAATATATATTGGAATCATGATGTAGTAAGACATACGCGAATATATCTCACCCATCTGTGTGGTAAACAGGAAGATGGTTGTTATTATTTCCACAAGTGCCACATGCTTACATGTAACTATGAACTCATCGAGATAACCGCGCTTCAATACATTTTTGAAGGCATCGGATACTATTTCAACGAAGAAATCTATGAGCAGGAATGCTACTGCCAGTATCCTGTAGTCTTTATCTATGTATGGATTGTTAAGTCCAAAGCGACATATATATGAGACTATGAATGCTATCTGCATGCACAGGACATCTAATAGCATAAAATCTATATGCTTTGTCCAGCTTCTTCCTTTCTTTCTGTACATTTTTTGTGTCTCCCTGTATTTCTTGATTACCCTATTTCCAGTTCATCCCTATGCTGTCAAGCCTTGCTATGCGCTCTGTGTCGAGCACCATGCCGCTGGCCTTCGGGTTTTTTCTTTTACATCTGATATTTGATATCCAGCGTCCCAGCTTCACTCCGTCTGTGGAATATGATACCGGCACGTCCAAATTGCCGTTTTCCTCGTAATATTTTTTTGCAAGCTCAAACTTTCTGTTCCACTGTATGGCAGTCTTACTTTCTGACCTGTAGCCTATGCTCTGCAAGCGCTTTAGCTGCTCGTCTGTCATTGAGCTACTATTGGTCTGGTTGGATAGCCACCGTCCAAGCGGTATGCCGTCTGCTGTGACGTACTTTGCAGGTACTTCGAGGTTTCCATGCTCCTTGTAGTAGACCTTGGCTGCGCTGTAGTACTCTTCCCACTTCTGCTTGTTGTGATCCCATATCATGCCAAGCTCCTCAAGTTCTTTTCTCTGCTCATCGGTGAGTGCCTGCTCTATGCCGTACTTTTTTTTACCTTGAAGCGCATGTTGTTGATCCATGAGCCGAGCCTAAAGCCTGTAGGCGATACGTATTTGGCCTTGATGTCCAAATTGCCGTAGGTATTGCGGTAGCTTTTAAGCTCTTCCAGTACCTCCTGCCAGCTTGAGTCCGTGACATCCCATATCATGCCTATGTCGTTTAGCTTTTGTATCTTTTCCCAGGTGAGGTTTCCGGATATATTGCCTGACTTCACACGCCTCTGGGTGTTTATCCATGCTCCCAGTGTCAGGCCTGCCCCAGTGACATAGCTCTTTGGTATCTTGAGATTTCCATTTTCCTCATACCACTGCTTTGCTGCCTCATAGTATGTGTCCCAGGCATTTCCCAGATTTTCCTGCAAGCGCATGAATATCTCCCTGCTGTCCTTTGTCTCATCTATGATGCGGAACCTGTCGTCAAAGTGCTCTCTTGGCGAATGAGTGTCCGGATACAGCAAAAATGCTTCCTGCATTTCATTTTTCAGGCAGTCTATGCAGTATAGACTGTCGAAGTTATTGACCAGGTCAAATATGACCGGCTGGTTTTTGCTTCCCGCTGACAGTGCTCTGCCTATCTGCTGCAGATAGATGATTGGTGACACCGTAGGGCGAAGCAGTATTACTCCGTCCACATCGTCCACATGTATGCCCTCGTTCAGCATGTCTATGCAGTAGAGGAGCTTTAAGTGGCTTCCTGTGTCCTTTTTGAATTCGGCAAAGGCTTTGCTGGTCGACGCATCGTTGTAGTACGCTGTGTATATGTGTGGCTTTTTGTCCACCTTGCTAAACCAGTCGCCGCCTGCGCCTTCATCTCATCCATATGCTCTCTGCCTGAGCAGAATACTATATATTTGCCATCAGGCTTTGTCATCTGTCTGGCAAAGACCTCTGTGAGGCGTCTGCCTGCTCGAGTGCACGCTTTAGCTGCTCTAGGAGCTTTTCGTTTTCCGATATAAGTCCCGGGTTTGATAAGCCCTCGATTCGTTTTTTCAGTTGTTCAAGCTCTTTCTTGTATGAATACATGGCTATGACATATTTAGGCTCCGGAAGTATTTCCCTCACGATTGCTTCTCCGAGTGTCATCTCTGAGGCTATGTTGCCCTCAAAGAGGCTCCTCTGCCATATTGCGCTGGTTGTCCAGATAGCGTATGTTTGTCGCTGAGAGTCCCAGGCGCTTTGCCTTCGGATATGCTTCCAGAAGCTTTCTTACACTCTTGCCCCACTCTGCGGCTCCACAGCGGTGGAACTCATCGAGTATGATATAGTCCGGGCGCAGGGTGTCTATGCTGTCCTCATGCTTCATGAGTCTGCTGTATGACATGTATTCTATGTTTGAGAACTGTGTGTCTATGTTCTCAAGCTGTGTCTTGTAGATGTACTCACTTGGCGATAGCCATAGAAAGTGCTTGTGCGGATGCTGCTCCACGAGCTGGAAGGCTATCATCGACTTGCCCGTGCCGGTCGGATGGATGACGGCTGCCATCTGCTTTTCCTCCAGCATGGTCTCGACTGCTCTGTATGCATCTTCGTTGTGCTTGTAAAGATGTATGCTCATTTGCTGCCTCCGGGTGAAACACTACATTAAAAGAGGTTGGATTTCGCAGATTATTACAATCTGCGAAAATCACCTCTGTTAAAAAAACACTAGGAACATAATAAAACTTAAGTCGTTTTATGTCAACTATTGTATCTTTTTTGTATCTTTTACAATTTTAATAAAATATTAGGTTGTATTTTATATATTTTTTTGTTTTAGATGGTCAAAATTGTGGTCAGAAATAAAACAGAAGATATTATATGGAGTTAATATTCTTCTTCCTATAAATTATATATACATATATATTTTTTAAGGAGGAAACAGACATGTCAAGAAGAGGAACCAACATCAGAAAGAGAGCCGACGGACGCTGGGAGGGGCGCTACTACATAGTAGACACAGCCGGCAGTAAAAAGTGCAAATCGGTATACGGCCACAGCTATAAGGAAGTAACAGAAAGGCTGCTTACAGCAAAAACTGCTTCACTTAATCAAACAGCAGCCTACAAGCAGTCCGCTATCACCGTAAAAGAAGTTGCCGAGAAATGGCTTGAAAGTATAGCATCCAGCCGGAAGTGCTCTACCATTCAAAAGTATTCTACTATATACAATAAATATATCAAACCGATCTGGGGAGAAAGCGTCATAGATGAGTTAAATCAGAATGAAATACTCAAGGAGTTGTCTGAGACAGCCGGTGAGAGCGTTACAAAGAGCATACTTTGTATATTCAACTCAATCCTTGCATATGGAGCTGCCACATATGGTACCGGAGAAATTCATCTGTCGTACAGAGCAAAACGTTCATCCGTCACACCCTCAAACAACATAAATACAATCAATACAACAGACCAGCAAAAGCTAACCGAGTATCTTCTAACCGAGCTTGATATCTATAAGCTCGGTATTTTATTGTGCCTTTTTGGGGCTGCGTTTAGGAGAAATTTGTGCCTTGAAATGGGAAGATATCGACATGATTAGTCGCACTCTGCATGTCAATCGCACAGTGCAGAGACTTCCGGTAGATACGGTACACACATCCGGTTCATCACAAAATAACCACACAGCCACGAGAAAGACTTCTTTATATATAGATTCACCAAAGACTTCAAATTCTCTTCGTGAGATTCCTATCCCGGACTTTATATATGACAAGCTGTTAGATTATTATAACACTTCAATGAAAGGTGACTCTTATTTTCTAAAGAAAAATCAGCCTATGGATCCCCGCACTTATCAGAATAGATTTCATATCTATATAAGAGAAGCAGGTATCGGGAATACTCACTTTCATGCATTGCGCCACACCTTTGCCACAAACTGTATCAGCAGTGGGGCTGATGCTAAGAGTGTAAGTGAGATTCTTGGACATTCCAATGTAAATATTACATTGAATCGTTATGTGCATCCAAATCTGGAGACCA
>VOFH01000594.1_pt1 | contig 52000 bp, 68 predicted proteins | sample 5384091 | NCBI WGS metagenome assembly VOFH01 (sample SAMN12384727, study PRJNA508395) | human gut metagenome | isolation source: healthy gut G | host: Homo sapiens
GGATATCCATTGTATCCGATGCGATCAACAGTTCTTCATCTGTTGGGATCACTACTACTTTCACTTTAGAAGCAGGAGTAGAAATGATTGCTTCTTCACCATGAATCTTATCATTGACTTCGTTATCAAGTCTCGATACCCATGAATTCCATGTCTTTACAAACTTCACGACGGCATTCAAACTGATTTTCGCCTACACCACCTGTAAACAGGATGATATCTACACCGCCCAATGCAGCAGCATAAGCACCGATATATTTCTTAATACGGTAATAGTACATCTTCTCTGCAAGGATAGCTCTTCTCATTGCGAGTTCACGCATATCGCTTGATACGCCGGAAATGCCCAGTACGCCGCTCTTCTTGTTCAGCAGGTTAGAAATGCCGGTCGTATTCAAGCCTTCTTTTTCCATGATAAATGTTACTGCACCGGCATCAATGTCACCGCTGCGAGTACCCATCATCAAGCCTTCCAATGGAGTCAAGCCCATGGTAGTATCTATACATTTGCCATCCTTGATAGCAGCAATAGAACCACCGTTACCAATATGGCAAGTGATGATTTTCTGTCCTACCGGATTAACACCCAAGAACTCGCATACACGTTTGGACACATAACGATGAGAAGTTCCGTGGAAGCCATAACGACGTACACCATACTTTTCATACAGTTCATGAGGAATAGCATACATGTAAGCATAATCCGGCATTGTCTGATGGAAAGCCGTATCGAATACACCTACCTGCGGAATGTTAGGAAGAATAGCAGAAACTGCATTTACCCCTTTCAAGTTGGCCGGATTGTGCAACGGAGCCAAGTCATTGCAGGCAGCGAAAGCGTCCAATACCTCCTGGGTCAGCAAAACGGATTCGCTGAACTTCTCGCCTCCGTGTACCATACGGTGACCTACTGCATTGATCTCATCCAAAGATTTAATAGCGCCGTATTCAGGATGAATCAGCGTGTTCAGGATAAACTCTACTCCTACTGTATGTTCAGGAATATCTTTCTCCAATATTTTCTTTTCGCCATTCGGCAAAGTAAATTTCAGGAATGATCCTTTCAGACCGATTTTTTCGATACCACCTTGTGCAATCACCTCTTTGCTGGTCATATCGAACAATTTATATTTGATGGATGAACTGCCACAGTTCAATACTAGAATCTTCATGTCGTTGTCGATTTAATACTTACTACTTTATATCTAATACTTATTTATTCGCTTTTGCAGCAATAGCCTGGTTAGCCGTGATAGCAATCATACGATATACATCTTCGATAGAACAACCACGAGACAAGTCGTTTACCGGGCAAGCGATACCCTGAAGGATCGGGCCGATAGCGTCAGCATGTCCCAGACGTTGAACTAGCTTATAAGAAATGTTACCAACTTCCAAACTTGGAACGATCAGCACATTTGCTTCTCCGGCTACTGCAGAACCCGGCGCTTTGCTTGCACCTACTTCAGGAACAAGAGCAGCATCAGCCTGCATTTCACCGTCCAAATCAAGAGTAGGAGCCATTTCTTCGCTATTTTAGTTGCTTCTACTACTTTGTCTACCACTTCATGTTTAGCAGAGCCTTTGGTAGAGAAACTCAACATAGCTACTTTCGGATTTTCAATACCGGCAACCGCTTTCGCAGTCTGCGCAGTACAAATAGCAATCTGTGCCAGCTGATTAGCGTCCGGAACCGGGGTTACAGCCACGTCACCCATGACCAAAATGCCATTCTTTCCGTATTCAGGAGCATGAGTCAAGAGCAACATAGCACCGGATACACAAGTGATTCCCGGCGCAGTCTTGATAATCTGCAAAGCAGGACGCAATACATTACCAGTAGTGTTACGGGCACCAGCCAACTGACCGTCAGCATCACCGCTCTTAATCATTAAACAACCAAAGAATAAAGGATCATTCGTTAACTTGCGGGCTTCTTCGATAGTCATCCCCTTCTTTTTACGAAGTTCACACAACAACTGCGCATACTCTTCGTGTTTCGGAGAAGTTTCAGGATCGATAATAGTAGCTTTACCGATGTTTCCCAATCCCCATTTTGCAGCAAGTTCATTAATTTCTGCCGGTTTACCCAGTAAAATTAGATCGGCTACTTCGTCTGTCAAAATCATATTGGCAGCTTTCAATGTGCGTTCTTCAGTTCCTTCCGGAAGAACAATACGTTGGCGATTTGCTTTCGCACGCGCCACGATTTGGTTGATTAAATTGAGCATAGATATATTGAATAATATTATAAAACGTCCTTACAATTTGTAATTTGCGGTGCAAAAGTACTCAATTTTGCAATATCCACATTACAATTTCGCCTATTTTTCTCTTCCAAGTCTAAAATATTGTAATATTTAACACTGTACTCCTATTTTTCATACCTTTGCAGCGTTTTCAAACAAAATCAATAGGTTATTAGTTATGATACGTCAGTGCGCCATTTTATTTGGCTGTTTGGCTTTGGGTGAATTAATCGTTTATTTAACAGGGATCAAGCTCCCCTCCAGCATTATCGGTATGCTGCTGCTCACCCTCTTTTTTGAAATTAGGCTGGATTAAGTTACACTGGGTACAGGGATTGTCCGACTTTCTGGTTGCCAACTTAGGATTCTTTTTCGTTCCGCCCGGTGTGGCTCTTATGCTATACTTTGATGTCATTGCGGCAGAGTTCTGGCCGATAGTGACAGCGACCATTATCAGCACCGCGCTTGTACTTGTCGTTACGGGATGGGTACATCAGATCGTCCGCAAATTCAGACTGGCACGTCAGATTAAGCTGGCGCGCAAACTTCACCTGACGGATTTCCATCTGTCGGAGAAACTGCACACTTAAAGATAAAATCAACTTAATGAATAAAGACAAATGAGCTTTTTAGAAAATAATTTCTTCCTGCTGGCTATCACCTTCGGGATTTTCTTCTTTGCCAAATTGCTTCAGAAGAAAACAGGACTGGTATTATTAAATCCTATATTGCTGACCATCGCCCTATTAATCATCTTCCTTAAAATGACAAATATCTCATACGAGACCTATAATAAAGGAGGACATTTGATCGAGTTCTGGCTCCGCCCGGCTGTTGTTGCTTTAGGCGTACCTTTATATCTTCAATTGGAAATGATAAAAAGCAGTTACTGCCTATCCTTCTGTCTCAACTGGCAGGCTGCATTGTCGGAGTTATTTCAGTAGTGCTGATTGCGAAGTTCATGGGAGCTTCCCAAGAAGTAATCCTGTCTCTGGCTCCCAAATCGGTTACGACTCCGATTGCGATGGAAGTAACCAAAGCCATTGGCGGTATTCCGTCACTGACGGCGGCAGTTGTTGTGGCAGTAGGTTTATTAGGAGCGATCTGTGGTTTTAAGACAATGAAAATCATGCACGTAGGCAGTCCGATAGCCCAAGGGCTTTCGATGGGAACAGCCGCCCACGCTGTCGGCACTTCCACCGCCATGGACATCAGCAGCAAATATGGAGCATACGCCAGTCTGGGACTGACACTGAATGGAATCTTCACCGCACTGCTCACACCTACGATCCTTCGATTATTAGGTGTTTTGTAAAAACAAAATTCTTCATTTTCCGTTATATAAAGAGTTAAACGCAAAAAGCATTTTATGATTCCATTTAAAGATATCACATTAGCAGACAAAGACACAATCACCTCATTCACCATGAAAAGTGATCGCCGCAATTGCGATCTTTCATTCTCCAATCTTTGCAGTTGGAGGTTCTTATATGACACTCAATTCGCAGTGGTCGACAACTTTTTGGTATTCAAGTTCTGGGCGGGAGAACAACTTGCTTATATGATGCCCGTAGGCACAGGAGATTTGAAAGCAGTATTGTGGGAACTGATAGAAGATGCCCGCAAAGAGAACCAGCATTTCTGTATGCTGGGAGTGTGCAGCAATATGCGCGCTGATCTCGAAGCTATCCTTCCGGAACAGTTCACTTTCACAGAAGACCGCGACTATGCGGATTATATTTATTTGAGAAGTGATCTATCTACGCTGAAAGGGAAGAAATTCCAAGCGAAAAGAAATCATATCAACCGGTTCCGCAACACTTATCCGGATTACGAATACACACCGATTACTCCCGATCGTATTCAGGAATGTCTGGATCTGGAAGCGGAGTGGTGTAAAGTGAATAACTGTGACCAACAGGAGGGGACAGGCAACGAACGTCGCGCCCTGATTTATGCTCTCCACAACTTCGAGGCACTCGGACTGACGGGAGGTATCTTGCATGTGAACGGTAAAATTGTCGCATTCACATTCGGTATGCCTATCAATCATGAAACATTCGGCGTACATGTAGAAAAAGCAGATACCAGCATTGACGGTGCTTACGCCATGATTAATTACGAGTTTGCCAATCGCATTCCCGAACAGTATATCTATATCAACCGGGAAGAAGATTTGGGTATTGAAGGCTTACGCAAAGCAAAGCTGTCTTACCAACCGGTAACTATTCTGGAAAAATATATGGCTTGCCTCAAAGACCATCCTATGAATATGGTAAAATGGTAAATCCATTATAAATATGATGATAAAGGAGCAAGTAAAAGCATTGTGGAAAATCTGTTTTGACGATAGTGAAGAGTTCGTTGAAATGTACTTCAGACTGCGCTATAAAACAGAGGTGAATGTCGCCATCCAAAGTGGCGATGAGGTAATCTCTGCGCTTCAGATGCTTCCTTATCCGATGACTTTTGGTGGAGAGACTGTACAGACCTCCTATATTTCAGGAGCCTGTACGCATCCCGATTTCCGAAGCAAAGGGGTCATGCGCGAGCTTTTATCACAGTCTTTCGCCCGGATGTTACGGAATGGAGTACACTTCAGCACATTAATACCGGCAGAACCCTGGTTGTTTGATTATTATGCCCGTATGGGATATGCTTCGGTATTCAAGTATTCAACTAAAGAGATCGTTTTGCCCGGAGTTTATTCCCTTCTAAAGAGATAGCGGTCAGTGTTGTTTCAGAATTTCAGGAGGAGGTCTATTCCTATTTGAATAAGAAGCTTTCCGAACGGGCTTGCTGTATTCAGCACACGCGGAAGACTTTCAGGTTATTATGACTGATCTTGCCATCAGCGGAGGATACTTATTTGTAGCCAGACAGGAAAACGAAATCAAGGGGATGACTATTATATATAAAGGAGACAAACATATCATTATCAATGAGCTTTGCGCTGAAGATAAAGATGTGGAATATAGCCTATTGTATGCTATCAGGCAACACACCGGATATAAGCGCATGGTTCAACTCTTACCTCCCGAAGATCAACAGCCTCAACATCCGCTAGGCATGGCACGTATCATCAATGCCAAAGAAGTGCTGCAAATCTATGCCGCGGCTTTCCCCGAAGATGAAATGCAATTGGAATTGTCTGATAAGCAATTGTCTGTGAATAACGGTTATTATTATCTGTGTAAAGGGAAGTGCATGTATAGTACCGAGCGACTGCCCGGTACACATATACAGATGAATATTAGCGAACTAACAAATAGAATACTTCAGCCGTTAAAGCCATATATGAGCTTGATGAATTAAATTTTAGGCACGGCTTACACGGATTACGCTGTTGACTTATATTAAGGCATGCCTCTAAGAGCTGCGAAACCCGTGTAATCCGTGCCTGTATTTATTTATTCAAATAACGAACCCGTTCGCAGGCTGCCAATAGAAACGCACCTACTCCAAAATTCGAAGTGGAGTTTGCGTCTACCACCTGACCGGGTATCGCTTTCTCACCAATCGGTTGCACATAACCAATCTTGCCATCAGGCTGCAAAGCAACTGTTGAGAGATATTTCCATGCTTTTTCAACCACCGGCTGATATTCTGCAGCATCTAGGAAACCGTTATTGATTCCCCATTGTAAACCATAGGTAAAGAAAGCCGTTCCACTGGTTTCCGGTCCCGGTGCATGCAATGGATCGAGCATACTGCGTGTCCAGTAACCTTCCGGCTGTTGACAAGCAGCAACCGACTTAGCCAGGGTACGGAAACGATCTATATATTCCGGACGATACTTATCTGTTTCAGGAAGTTCTTTCAGGACTTTTGCCAATCCGGCCAATACCCAGCCGTCTCCACGTGCCCAAAAATCCTTTTTGCCGTTCACACTTTTGTGTTTAGGATACACGTATTTTCCATCCCGGTAATAAAGTCCGGCCTCTTCATCATACATAATACTATCAGCATAGGCGAGGTATTCATGCAGTTTCTCCAAATAGAGCGGATTCTTAGTAATGTTATACATCTTTGTCATGACCGGCATGACCATATATAAGCCATCTGCCCACCACCAATAATCATGATTGGGGGTACTCATCTGATATTCCATCACTTCGCGGGCACGGGCTATTTTCTGTGTATCCGGTTCTATATTGTATAGATCGGCATACGTCTGAAAACAAATCTGATAGTCACCGAAAAGCACATAATCATCACTTTCACCGTAACTGTACTTCCAGTTTTCCTTATGATCTGATTTTGCCCCTTTCCATTCATTATGTTCCGCCCAAGCTTTCGAGTATTCCAAATACTCCGGCTGCTTAGTCAAAAAATAAGCTTCCATATTTCCGGTGTGATAGGCGGCATTATCCCAAAAAGAACGTCCGTGTTCCGGATGATTCGTCTGCCAATAATTATTCACTTTATGAATAGTGTTTATCACTTCTTCAGCAGAAGCATCCTTCTTATCCGTACAACTTGCACAGATTGCACCGCCTAGAAAGAGTGCAGAAAAAAGAGTTGCATATAGTTTCTTCATATCTTTATTTATTTGTATCCATATTCGTTTCCAATACATATATCATTTGAGGCTCAATTTCCGCTGTGCGTTCACCGTCTCCCTGACGGGTGTGTTGTACAAAGAGATGCAGTTTCCGCTGCTTTTTCCAAAGTTCCGTATCATGAGAGGGTTCCCAGGCATCCACCGAAAAATCCGTCAGATCCGTTATCGTCCACTTACTCGTGCCGACATCAGTCGCATGTGCCATTGACACACGGCTTCCCCGTTCTTCGTCACGGAAAATATAAAAGACTTCCCCACCCTCTACCACAATACGCGGACGGGCAATAGGTATCATTTTCGTACCGCCACCCTTCAAGGTAAAAGGTGTCTTGCGATCTGTGATCTGCCGTTGATGCCACATCTTCCCGTCATTCCAGACGATGCGGTATTGAGGAACATCACTATCGGATTCCCGCCAATAAGTAGCTATATACGGATTTCCTCCTGCATCGGCACTCATACTTGTCTGATTAATCAACTCACAGTTTTGAGGCAAACGACAGGCATACTCTGCATTAGACAATTTGATAGGAAGTTCATATCGTTCTCCACTCGTCTTATACCAAGTTCCCCCATTATCAAAAGAACGGGCATAACATATATCATGGTTTGTTTCCACATGCCAGCTTTCGCGCCACACCCACGAAAGATGGATGGTCCCTTTCTCATCGACATACATTTGCCAATAAGCATTCCGTTTATTTTCTCCATCAATCAGTATATCCTGCACACGAGTCCATTTGTGTTCTTTCAGCGAATAACGGTTCATTACCAGATTTCCACGACCCGAAGAACCGGAGCGGTAAACAAACAATAAATCTCCTCCGGATAAAGGATAGAACTCCGGATAGGTGACATTTCCTTCGTCAACTCCGGTCATGGGCATTTTATCCCCCAGTTCCAAAGAACCGGGAGCAATGCTCCGGCAGTAATTCAATGGATGTCCGTGATGGTCAAAAGATACGTGCATGTATCCTTCTCCATCTATCATCATACTAATTACATTATGAGCATCCTTTACATTTCCCTGATATTGGGTGCGGTGTAAAGTCCATTGTTCCGAATCCAGTTTCCGCTTTCCAAGTATCAGATAGCCGTCGTTATCGTAATAACTGATATATTGTTCCTCACCGTGCGTCACCAGCGAGTTATTCCGAAAGACCGTCGTATTGACCGAAGTACAGCTATATCCCTTTCCTACTTCCACCAAACGCTGGGAACAGACAAGAGTAGGAACAAGTATTATTCCGCAAAGTAGTAGTAGTATCCGTTTCATATTTATTTTTTATTTGTCAAAGATAGAAAGGTTCCATTTTTCATGCCAAGGGATAGTTATTTTCCCATCTTTTACCAACACAGGCAGCCATACATAACGGGAATCTTCCAAATCCTTCTTCTTCCAACGGTCGAACATGGCGATGTATGCGTCCTTCTTTCCGATAACAGGCTGAACGTAAGTACTCTGCGCGTAAAACGTTTTATCCGCATCCGGTCCCGTACAAGGATTACCGATCGTTTTCCACGTTCCCATAATAGAATCGGCCACTGCTATTTCGGCCACATTCGGATCCCAGCCAGTACAACCGGAACTCAACATATAATATTTACCATTATATTTAAATACTGCCGGAGCCTCTCTCGATTCTTTTACGAAATTGCGTGTAAAACTTCCGCTCGGTTTCAGATAATCATCAGTCAGAAGGCTAATATACATCGTTTCATTATTTTCCGAAGAATAGAACTGATAAGCACGTCCATCATCATCCACAAAAACAGTCTGATCGCGGCTCATCGCATTGTTCGGACGGAAACTTCCCTGATAGACGAACGGTCCGACAGGAGAATCGGCAACCGCCACTCCAGCACAAGCCTTACTGTAATCGGCGCTTTCCACATGGGCCCACATTACAAATTTGCCCGTTTTCTTATTATAAACCACTTTCGGACGTTCCAATACTTTGGAGGGATGCAGGTCATGATTCGGATCGTCTTTGACTGCCGAAAGCACAATTCCCTCAAATTTCCAATTCAGCAAGTCTTTAGAAGAGTAACAACCTACTCCGGTCACATCTGTACGATAACACTCCCACGTAGCCCAGTCCGGCAAAATCGTTTTCCCTTTCTTGTATTCGCCATACCAATAGTAAGTACCATTGTGATATAGAAGTCCGCCACCATGGGCATTGATCGGATTCCCGTCCGTATCTTTCCACACTTGTCCGGGGATAAACTCCGTGTACTTCTGTGCCTGCACTGATACAGGCAATAACAACGCGCAAACGACTCCTGATAATATACACTTGATTATTCCACAATGTCTATTCATATTCATGATATTAAATAAGATTTCTTGTCTACAAAGATAGATGATACATAAAATATAAAGGTCTACTTATGTGTCAAAAAAGGGCTAAAAACAATCATTCTCCGCTAAATGTATCATATTACGGAGCATTTGTACTTCGAATCTTAGTCCTCATTTATTATATAATACGATATAAACGAGGATTCCACTTATTAGCCCACTCCATAAAAGAGTTCGCTCGCTTTCAATCAAAGTCAATTCTCTGATCGAGCAAGTCATTTATATATACACATAAAACACCTTTCTTATATTCCATCCTCAAACGAACCTCCCCATATTTCTGCGGAGTATACCACTTGCCACCGGTTCCACGAGCCTGTGTTTTCCAACAATCCGATGTTCCCAATACATTTGTGCTGGTATATACCTTCCCTTTATATCTGATTTCAGGTTTCATCGTTTCTCCGTTTAGATAATATTCCAGATCACCGAGTTGCAACAAGCAACCTTGATAATTATCTGCGCCAAGAGTAATCGTCTGTTCCAGCACAAAAAGGTTTTTCAGGATCAAATCGTATTTCTTTGCCGGATGCCGCTATCATCTTCTTCTTTTTTCTATCGGGGAATCCTTTGAAGTCGCAGGCTATTCCTGTAGAATAGCCTTGTGGATGTTGTAAACTGACAATCCAATCATAATAGTTGCCATACATCCAAGTCAGCCGCAATGGGGTACCCTCTGAAGCCGGTATCATATAAGGACGGACATTATTCAGTTGCGAGTCTTTTGTGACTGCCTCCTTAGAAATAACCTCTCCATCTTCACTCATGATAAATCTTACAATCTCATACACCTTACCATATTTTCCTCTACCGGTAATGAGCAATATACCTCATTAACATTCGACGGATCGATAGCCATACCGGCACTATAACACTTTTCTAAATTCGGCGTCTGATGAAAATGTCCACCGGCATTAATAAGAAAAGTCTTTTTCCACTCGTGTCCGTTCCATTTTGCATAGTAATAATCATGAGATTCTTTTATTATCGCTGATACGTACCATTGCTATCACCGGATTTCCGTTCCTGTCCGAAGCTATTTGCCATACCCAGTCACGTTCAGAAGGATTATCCACTACCGTAGACGGGTATTGTTTCGCATAATCACCTGTCTTGTTCACCTTTAAATGTGCCGTCGGCAATAGTAGAAAGTACGGTTCCCCTGACATCAGTCAACTGCAATGTTTTGATATCGATATAATTAAAATAAAGGAAGTTGGGAAGTTCATTATCCGATGTCCCGTGGTGTAAGTCAAATAAATCTTATCTTTCCCGTTAGACATGTATTTCGCATACGGACGGGCGCCGGTAGATTGTACGATTTGATACGGTCCCCATACTACATCCACCTCATCTTTGTCGTCCGGTAATGAAAGCTTGGCAATAGTCGGATGCCAACCGATTCCACGCCAGCATAAATAAATATGTTCAGGATCATCCGACAGAATAAACGGAGAAGGATAAGTCGTATTATTTTTGTTTCAATCCTCTTTTTTCACCTAAAGTAGTAATATCCCCCGGTATTCGGGAGACTCTGTAATAAAAACAAGGTTCATCCGTATGTCTTGAATAGAAAATCATGATTCTTTCATCGGGCAATACAAGAAAAGTGGGATTGTTATGATCGTCCGGCTGAAAATACGAACGGATCAATACTTCTTCCTGTTCCTTCTTTTGAAAGTCATACTGCATCGCCTTTATATTACCATGAATATCGATGTAACCGATATATGTCTTATTTATAGTTCCCTCCTTGTTTTCATAATGCAAGGCTCTCGGATCGGCAAACCAACACCAAGCTCCTTCAGCTGCAACTTGATACCCACCGCCAGTAGGATTATTTTCTGCATTTTGGGCATTCAAATGAAAGCTACACAGATATAAAACGACAAAATCCAAACAATCTTCTCTTTCATGATAGCAATATGTTTCTTAATTAAATATCAGTTACTTGAATGGGATTCATTACTCAAACGAAATAGTTTTTATTTCACCGTTTGATAAACAAACCGTCACCTGTTTCTTATCCTCTGACACATGGACAGATTTCACCGGTGTCAGCTCTTTTGAAGTAAAACCTCTTTTCTCATTCTTCTTCCATAATTGAAGTGTCACATATATTTTTTCACCGGATAACTGATCGGAAACCATATTTAATGCACATTTCTCACTTACAGGATGCACTCCCTCCGGATATACCGTATATGTTTTCTCCCAACCTGTCAATGGTATCATTGCCAATTCATATTTTCCGTTAGAGAGTACCGGAATATTCTGTTTACCCACCTTGCAACATGTTTCCTTTATATCGGAATCCAGACGAGGCAGGGAATAATGTCCCAAACAAATCTCCGCCGGTTCTGAAACAGTCACCTTATCTACCCGCAGAATTCCATCCGGCAGAGGAATATCCGCCAACTGATACTTCACAGTGCTATCCGTTTCGAGCACAGCGTCACGACGATAAATTCCATTTTCGAAACTTTTGAACGTATACAACCGCAACACTTCCCATTCCCCTTTTTTATTCCTTGTTCCATAATTCATGGAAATCTCCCCATTCTTCCCATCTGCCATCCAGGGGAACTCTGTATGGTAAGCCAGTTTATTATAATTTTCGGTACTCCGGAATTTCTGCCAATCTTTTGCCACAGTCTCATGACACCATGAACGCATTTCAGATCCGCCACAATTCGGGTAATTGGTTATCAATAGATTAGTTCCTGCTGGAACTTATTATACACTTCCCCTTTTTTCAGTTCTTTCTCCCAAGGACCGTTATTTTCTGTAGCCGACCAATAGTTAGAGTTTTCCGGCAACAACAAACTAAGAAAAGCTTTTTCCGCACCAATAAACACTACCCCGGCAACTATAAAGCTGAACAGCAGGAGCAAAAGGTCCGTAGAAACCCATTGTCGGAACACCATCTTCCAGAAATTCCGGACGTTCTAAAAATTGCAACAACGTAGAAGAAGCTATCCTTCTCATGCATCCATAATTCACATTACCACTTTTGTCATATTCATACAAAGACAAAGGAGCAGTAACGGCAAAACGATAACAAATACTCCGTCCCCACATATTCATCCTGCCATCACGGCTGAACAGAAATGGATAATTATCAACCATGTCATGCTGATTTTCCATAAACTGCCTTGCATATTGAGGGTATTGTTTCTTCCCGAACATTTCCGCCCAAATAGGTCCGTAAGTCTGATAAGCCCACGCACTATAATAGTCATAAGCCGGAGCGTCATTGTACCAGCCTTCGCCCCGATAGCGTGCGAGAAGTTTTTGCAGGTTCGACTCCAGATAGCTTTCATTCACGGCATATCCCTGATCTTTCAGAAAACTCAAGATAAAGACATTGAAAAACATCCAGTTGGAACCAATAGTCGGTCCCTCTCCATAACTCAACATGGTAGCAGCCAGTGAATCTTTTCTGTTTCTTAGTGAGAGGATTCCATAACACTTCCTGTGCAGCTTTCATCGAGATTGCCAAAGAGCCCAGTTCCAACAATGTCTGACTGGGACCTCCCCTGTACGATGCGGAATATAGCTCCTACTTTCAGGGTTAGAGATATTTATCAGTTGATAACGATAATAGTCTGCCACTTTTATCCCGTTCATCTCCAGTTCTGGATTATCTTTCAAAAGAGGAGCAGCTACAAATAGAGTCCGTGCCAGACCTTCCAGCTTTGCTACCGGAATTTCTCCCGTATTTCTCGGATATGTTTTATCCAGCTGTTTCGGAAAATACATTTGATCGTCTAATGTATGTATATAGTTAAATGCACCTTTTAATAAATACTGCCTGCCTGTATCCAGTGCTGACGAGTCATTCCCCTGTATAGGGGCTTTTTCTGATAATCCGGCTGCCAGACGGTGAATATGTTTTCCTGCGCAAAGACCACAGAGAGTTTTAATGATAAAATAGCAAACAATAAAAATAATGCAAATCTTGCTTTCATGGTAATGATATGTTTATAATGTCAGATTCATCGCAAAAGTAAAGCTTTATATACAAACATTCGTCTGAATATCATTCATAAAAGCCCAAAATTAAGTCAAAATGCCACTTTTTATCAGCTGAATGATAAATAACTGCCTTTAACATATAGAAAAGTCGTGCTTCATAAGCCGACTTTTTTTTTATCTTTGTAATCTTGAAACATAGCCATGACTACAAATAGTTTGAGAAACATACGGATTCTGCTCTGCTTATTTTTCTGTTTCAGGATGACACCGTTCATATATGCCGGTGAATTCCTGTTCACCACCATCAATGCGTCGCAAGGATTGAGTGATAACCAAATACGTTATATCCTCCAGTTGCCCGACGGAAGAATGGTATTCACCACCAGCGGTAATGTAAATCTATACGACGGTGTACATTTCAGCTATCTTCACCGCACCACGGAATACGTATATCCATTAAACCAATATAACGGGCATTACCGCATTTACCAGAGTGGGGATTCTCTGTTATGGATTAAAAGATACTCACAAACTGATGTGCATTGACCTGTACAGAGAGGAATACATTCCTGATTTAGATGCTTACTTTAAGAACAGAGAGATACAAGCCCCCGTAGAAGACCTTTTGTAGACGATTCAGGACACATCTGGCTACTCATAGCTAACGAATTACTGGAATTAAACAACAAGACCCGTATAACCTTGCCCGGCAAGTATTCCGGAAAATTGCAGGTCCTGAATGCCGACAGTACCTCCCTATATTTATTCTATGACACAGGCGAAGTGTCCTGTTACCACATAGCCGACCAAAAAACCGTATACAACATAGCCGCTTATCCTGCATCCGAACAGGCTGAATATCAAAATACTTCTCTCGTCGTCAAAAGTGCAGACGGCTTCTATCAACTACGCAACGGGCGTAAAGGCGGTTTATTCTATTTCAATAGCCACAAGCGCACATGGAAAAAACTCTTCGAACAGAACTATACCTCAACACCCTTATCATTACCCCTAATGGTGAGAAAGCCTATATCAGTTGCGTTCACGGGTTTTGGATGATTGACCTCCACACAGGAACACAAAAATACATCCCCTATTGGAAACCGGAAACGGACAGATTGTCTCTACCGAAATCAGCACTATCTTTCAAGACCGACAAGGAGGGTTATGGCTCGGAACTTTCAATCGGGGATTATTATATCATCACCCGTCCATGCATAAACTGACTCATATAGGTCGCAATGCATTTCCCGTCTCCCCGGAAGAAGAAATCAATATTGAATCTTTCGCCGAAGATAAAGATGGAAATATCTATCTGAAAGCTCATTCCCGAATTTATCGACTGACAGCTAATGAACAAAAATCCTATGTATTAAAGTCAGCAGCTATCCCGTCTGTCTCTCCTGAAATACTGAATCGGTTGAACCCCAACAAGAACCATCATTTCAGAAATAAAGTATACAATACATTATATACCGACACACGCGGATGGACATGGGCAGGAACTCCTGACGGACTGGAACTTTTACCAGCGAAAACGACTCTGCCCCACGTATCTTCTATCGTGAAAACGGATTGAGCAATAACTTTATCCAGGGCATTATTGAGGACAAATATCGAGACATCTGGGTAACGACCAGTAACGGTGTCACACGCATCCACATAAATCCGGAGAATAAGAACATCAGTTTCACCCGGTTCAATCAGTTGGACGGTGCTTTGGACGGCGAATACATAAAAGATGCCGTATTCAGTTCTTCCGACGGCACTCTCTATTTGGGTGGTATTGATGGCTTTAGCATATTCCATCCCGACAAGGACTCCATTCATCCGATGCTTCCTGATCCGCCGGTTTTCACAGCCTTACGCTTGTATGGAGAGAAAGTGAATACAGGAAAAGAATATGGCAACCGCATCATCCTGTCCAAGGCTGCTCCTTATACAACCGAAATCGAACTGGACTATAACCAAAACTTCCTGACTTTCGAATTTTCGGCATTGAATTATATCAATCATGAACGCACATACTACCGTTATCAACTGGAAGGTATCGACCCGCAATGGATGAGTACATTTGCAGGAAGACAGGGAAATGCGACCGTGGGGAAAGGTCTTCTTCAAGCTGTTTACACCAATTTACCACCGGGAGATTATACATTCAAAGTCATGGCTTCGGACAATCCTCTTCAGTGGAACGGCAAAGTGACAGCAATAAAATTAACCATCCATGCACCGTGGTGGAAAACAACCACGGCTTATATCCTGTATGCAGTCATTTTATTACTGATTGCTTTCACCGGTATCCGGTTGTATATCTATTGGAGCAGAAAGGAAATGGAACGCAAGCATAAAGAAGAGATTCTATTACTCCGTATCCGCAACCTGATCGAACAAAATAATTCTCTAACCTGTGGCATAGAAGAAACGTCTCCCGACCATCAGCAACAGGACACAGAAGAATCTGCATTTCTGGCACAAGCCATCAAACTGGTGGAACAGAATCTGCACGTCAATGGCTATTCGGTGGAGCAACTAAGCCGCGACCTCTGTATGGAGCGAACGGGATTATACCGCAAACTGGTGACTATGCTCGATCAGTCTCCCAGCCTCTTTATACGTAACATTCGTCTGCAACGGGCAGCACAACTGATAACAGAGGGCAAGCTAAGTATTACAGAAATTGCGGAACACACAGGTTTTAGCAGTTCCAGTTATTTAAGCAAATGTTTTCAGGAAATGTATGGATGCCGCCCGTCAGAATATGCCGAAAAAGCGAAGGAATCAACGTGATTACTGTTTGTTTCAACCTGATTGTTGTCCGTTTTGCTTGCCTCTGCCCTACTTTTGCTGCATCATAAAGTACTTAAAAACCATGAAAATGAATCTTATTAGAAAAGCCGGTTTCTTGCTTGTATGTGCAACAATGGTTGCAGCAGGCAATGGTACAGCACAAAATGTACAGCGTACCTCACAAGGCATCAAGTGTGCCACACAGGGATGGATGTCAACGTAGAGTTTTATTCACCCTCCATTGTCAGGGTTTATAAGACGCCCAGTCAGAAATCTTGCAATAAAGAAAGTCTGGTCATTGTCAAAACGCCCGAGTCGACTCCTGTTTCTTTCGGTGAAAAGGGGAAAAATGTGACATTAAGCAGCCGTCTTATCCAAGTGGAAGTGAACCCGGAGACTGGTGGTATCCATTTTTCGATTCGTCCGGTCAACGTCTGTTGACGGACAAGGATTACGGAACACAATTCACTCCTTTCAATGATGCAGGTGTTCCGTCTTTCAATGTCCGCCAGGCCTTTTGCTGGATAAAGACGAAGTAATCTACGGTTTGGGACAGCAGCAGACGGGTAAGTGAACCAACGCAATCAGAAACTGTTTCTCCGCAATCAAAATATGAGTATCTGCATTCCATTCATTCATTCCGTCAAGGGATATGCCCTTTATTGGGATAATTATTCTCCTACTACTTTCCTCGACAATCCGCAAGAGATGTCGTTCGACTCGGAAGTAGGCGATTGCGCTGATTATTATTTCATTTACGGCGGCAATGCGGACGGTGTAATAGCCGGAGTGCGCGAGCTGACCGGTCAGGCCCCGCTCTATCCGCTCTGGACACTGGGATTCTGGCAATGCCGCGAACGCTATAAAAGTCCGGACGAACTCTGCGAAGTAGTAGATAAGTACCGTGAACTGAAAGTACCTTTGGACGGTATCATCCAAGACTGGCAATATTGGGGATGCAACGAAAACTGGAACTCGATGAAATTCCAAAACCCACGCTATATCAACAAAATGGGTGATCCGAATACATGAAATTCCTCCCGAACGGAGAAGACAGAAATGCTAATTATGGAACGCCACGCATCAAAAGTCCGAAAGAAATGATCGACTATGTACATAAACAGAATGCACATATCATGATTTCAGTATGGGCCTCGTTCGGTCCGTGGACAGAGATGTACCAGAAAATGGATAGCCTGAAAGCATTGCTTCACTTCGAGACATGGCCTCCCAAAGCCGGAGTAAAACCTTACGACCCGTTCAATCCGACAGCACGCGATATGTATTGGGCAGAAATGAAAAAGAACATCTTCGATCTCGGTATGGATGGTTGGTGGCTCGACTCTACCGAGCCGGATCATCTGGAAATCAAGGACAAAGATTTCGACACCCCCACTTATCTAGGTTCATTCCGCAGAGTGCACAACGCTTTCCCTTTGATGTCCAACAAGGGTGTATACGAACATCAACGTGCTACCACTTCCGACAAGCGGGTATTCCTGCTCACACGTTCGTCTTTCCTGGGACAGCAACGTTATGCGTCACATTCATGGAGCGGTGATGTAGTCTCTACCTGGGAAGTGATGAAGAAACAACTGGCGGCAGGACTAAATTACTCACTATGCGGCATACCATACTGGAATACCGACCTAGGCGGCTTCTTCGCACGGAAATATAACAATAATGTACACAATATCGCTTATCATGAATTGCACGTGCGCTGGTATCAGTGGGGAGCATTCCAGCCGATCATGCGTTCACACAATTCCAGGCCGGTAGCTGTGGAAATATACCAGTTCGGCAAGAAAGGAGACTGGGCTTATGACGCACTCGAAAAAAATATACTCACCTGCGCTATCGCCTTTTGCCCTATCTCTACAGCACTTCATGGGAAGTTACCAACAAAGCGGGCAGTATCATCCGACCACTCATGATGGATTTTCCTAAAAGATAAGAAAGTACTCGAGATGGATACAGAGTATATGTTTGGCCGTAATTTCCTTGTCCGCCCCGTAACTGATTCGCTTTATACATGGCAGGACGACAAACAGAACGGCTATCAGAAGAATATAAATAAGATAGGAAAGACAGATGTTTATCTACCCGCAGGTGCCCAATGGATTGATTTCTGGACCGGGAAAAGCCTGAAAGGCGGACAAACCATCCAGCGTGAAGTGCCTATCGACATCATGCCTGTCTATGTCCGTGCTGGTTCTATCCTACCCTGGGGACCGGCTGTACAATATTCCACCGAAAAGAAATGGGATAATCTGACACTTCGCATTTATCCGGGCGCCGACGCTGAATTGACTCTTTACGAAGATGAGTTCGACAACTACAATTACGAAAGGGAGCATACACTACCATTGCCATGAAATGGAATGATAAAGACCGTACCCTGACGATTAACGACCGGCAAGGTAACTACAAAGGAATGCTGAAAAATCGTAAATTCAACATTATCATTGTAGAACCGGGAAAAGGTTGTGGTGGCGGTGATGCTACGACATTCGATCAATCTGTTTCTTATAGGGGAAAGAGAGTAGACTTAAAATTATAAAGTTTCAACTTTATTCCCACCATCTCACACTGGGGAAATAAACAGTAACCAATCGGTAAATTTCCCTCTAACACCTGTTTTTCAATTTTACAAGTACAGCCTTCACCCTTCACAATGCCCTATTCATCGGCATTAGCGGGTGAAGGCCGCTCTTTCATCCGCCTTTCACCCTCCGTTTTCTTAACCCTGTATAATTCTTCTCCACCTGTTACTTCTAAAAACATATCTAACCTGTTTCCCACTCATTACTAACTAACTTCTTTTTCATTAATAACAAACTTTCTTTTGATTACTGGTAAACTTCTTATTACCAGTATGTAAACTTGTTTTTCATTAAATGCAATCTATAATTGCAAGTTGCGTTTATAAAAACAAAAGCTTTGATTATATAAATGCAAGTTTCATTTATATAATCAAAGCTTGCATTTATAGTTTTCTTATGATGCAAAGAAAGTTTGGTTCCTATACAAAGGAAGTTTGTCCCTTATAGAAAAGAAGTTTTCTTATAATAGTCTGGAAGCCATCTATTAATACTTCTCCTGCCAGCTATAGATAAAAGATTTAGCAGACTAGACAATCTGTGAAAACCAGGGTAGAAAGGTGAAAGGAAAGTGAAAGCCTGCCCTTCACCCGCTAATGCCGATGAATAGGGCATTGTGAAAGGTGAAGGGTATTTTCTTGAATTTCCATAAGATCCCGCAACGATTCAAAACGAAACTTTCCGGGAACTATCGTTTCAAATAAGTCTTCTAAAACGAATGTACTCTTCCTTCAACAATGGCAAATCTATACAGAGAGAAATTATCAATCAGCCATTATCTTCACATCAGGCGACGGAACACGGAACCAATACTCCACCCATCGTTTTTCTTTATCGGGCATTGAGAACGATAACTTAATCAGATTGTCGTGGAGACGTTCAACACTAATTTCATTCTCTGTTCCCGGAACGAAAACAGGATCGGACGATTTTCCCAATATCTCGACATACACGCTGTCTGAAGGCAAACGATACTCTCCCTGGGAAAATATAATGGCATTCGATTTCGCATCCCTGCCACGTGTCATGATGTTTATAAATGTTTTATCGGCAGAAATTACTTTTAAGACCGGTAATAATGCAATCCGAAAATCATGTGCACCGGGCTGCACAAGACAGCTTTTCCATACTCCTCCAGACTCTTATTAGTGACTTCCTGACCGCTAGGGACAGTAAGTTCAGGAATATTCATATTCGAGTATTGCCATTTTGCTTTTTCGACAGGCTAAACATTACAGGAATAGTGAAACGCACTTTGACAGCCTTGCCATCCGCCATTCCGGGTGACCATTTAGGCATTGTTTTCACCACGCGCAAAGCCTCTTCATCCAACAGCGGATCAACTCTCACTACCTTTCCCTGTCCCGGTGTTCCATCTTCCATCACTACGAACTGGATAATCACCCGACCGGAAACTCCTTTCTTCTGGGCTTCGAAAGGGTATTTTACGTTAGTTGCCAAGTATTTCATCATGGCTTGCATGCCTCCGGAAACTTCGGCATCTCATCGGGAATTAAATAAACTCCCTCACTATCTATTCTGGGGACTGACTCTTTCTGTGCAAACAATGGCAAACACAGAAACAAAGCTATGAAAAGACTTACTAGTTTTGTATGCATGGTTTTCCGTTTTAAGGTTGAACAATAAACGAAGATAACATCTTTACGCTAAAAAGACCAACAAAAAAATCGTTTATTTTCCAAATAAAAATGTGATTTATCCGTTCCCAAGTGACAGGAACCTGTTTTCATAAAATCCATGCAAACCGGAGAAACATCATTCAGATTATTCGGAGCAAGAGCAAAGTTCTGAACGGGGTTTTGGAATAGTATGGCTGTCGCCAACTGGAATATGTCAGTAGTACGACGAGTGGTGCCTCCGTCATTGTTACGATTCAGACGCTTGTTCAGGAAGCAGCCGCCAAACTCCATACAGCCTACTGCGTTGCGAATGAACGGATGCAGGCAAGTATTGAATGCTTCTTCATCACAGAAATGCTGGCTGAACACCATATTCTCGGAAGCCAGCACAGCTTCACTGCCTACATAATTGGGATACATACGTTCCCAGCCGCGAGGTAAGGTGCAACCATGGAAGATTACCATTAGCCCGTGGTCATCCGCATCGCTCAGGATCTCTTCATACAGGCGCATCGTCTCCTGTTTGTCGCCACCAAAAAATCGACTTTGATTCCTTTTACACCCAGGCTTTGCAGCCATTTCATTTCACGTTTGCGGATGATTGCATTGTCCATGTGATTAATCGGGCCTTGTTCAATGTCATTCCAATAGCCGGAGGAACTGTACCACAAAAATAATTCCACTCCTTTGCCACGTGCGTAGTCAATCAGAGATTTCATACGTTCACGGCCGATATTAGTATCCCACCAGTTATCTATCAATGCATATTCATATCCCATAGCGGCAGCAAAATCAATGTAACGTACCTGATCATCATAGTTGATACTGCCGTCCTGCCAAAGAATCCAGCTCCACGTGCCACGCCCGAAACGATAATCATGTTTTGTTTCATAAAGCGGGCTTACGACATCCCAAGGAACAGTGGTTTCTACAATCGGTTTCAACGTTTCGCCGACGGTAATCGTACGCCAAGGTGTAGAACCCGGTAAAGCGAAAGCGGGGGCAACTGTTCCGTTACCATTATTCTCTTCAGCCATCGGGAACGCCACCGTATACAGATTTCCTTCTCTTACATCGCTCAAACGCGAACCGCAATAGCGACTGTCTACTCCTGTTTCGCTGACCAGCACCCAACCGGCGTCACCGATACGGAACAGACAAGGGAAAGTATATCCATGACCGTACTGCGAACGTTCGCTCATCGGTGCATCCGCTTTATATTCTTCTTCATAACTCGGTTTTGTGCGCTTCCATCCGATCATCGCATCGCTCTGCGGACACAGGAAAGTTGTAGTCTGCCGTGGAAAACGGAAACCGGTCTGTTCATGATTGACGGTAACGCTGCCTTTCCCTCCCTGTCGCGGTAAGGTATAACGGAAAGCGACATCATTATTACTTACGCGGAAAACGATTCCTATCTTCTGTCCCTGCGCATTCTCCAAATTACAAGTCAGTTCATTCGCACGATAATGTACTTGGGAAGTCTTAATACGTGTCTGATGATAGACAGTGTCTATCACCTCTACGGAATGTCCCTGACAACTTCAGGGCTTTCGTAAAGTCGCCTATATTCGTGCTGATTCCCAAAGGAGATTTTTCCAGCATTGCTTTCCCGTTGTAGGTAACGGAATAGCAGGGAGTTTCTTCGTCCTGCACAAATACAACTAATTGCAGTTTCTCATCCGGGCCTTTCACTACCACATCTTGTGCTGCAAGGCTATTCAGGCTGAGAGATATCGCCAATATGCTTACAATGTTTTTCATATATACTAATTCCAGCTTATTATCTTTAGAAAATTCACATCTACCCCCCAGATACGTTCTTTTTCACTTCCAGCAACTTCTACTTCGTTTTCAGACGAATCACCGTAAATGAATAGGCGGGTAGTTGCTGCTTGAAGTTTACTCCGACTTCGATAGTGTCGGTCACGGGAAGTGGAGTTGATTCCGGTGCACCTGCCAATACTGTCCTTACAGCAGAAGGTTGAACACTGCCTATGCCAGGTAATTGTATTTCTGTCTCCACACTGACAGGCAATAAGTTGACCAGTTTCACAATCACATCTCCGGTCTTGCTATCGCGGACAATGGAGGAACCGATACGAAGCTTCACCCGGTTGTCCTGATTATCAAGAATTATCTGTGAGGGGATATAATGGCTACCTGCATTCTGCCCATATAACTTTTGAACGCAATATCCGGTAGTCGGTTTCACTTCACGGTTATTGAAGTAAATCAAGTCCGGGCTCCATTGGGTATGCTTTTCTTTTGCCAGCAAAGGAGCATAAGAAGTCATGTGTACTACGTCTCCATTACGTTCCAAGGCGGTCAGGTAAAGAGCTTCAGTCAATGCTGTTTCCATATTGGCTTTCCGCCCGGGAATATGAGTGGCATATTCGCCCAAATAAACTTTAGTCTTTTTTGAACGGTCGTATTTATCGTAGAAGTCCTGATTATGCAGAAACCACCCCGGAGACTGATAATAATGTTCGTCTACCATAGGAATGCCTAATTTATCCGCCAACTTCCAACCTTCGACGTAATCGGTACCTTCATTGAAAGGACCAACTGTACCTACAACGATTATTTCAGGGTATTTCTCCTTAATCGCATTGAAAATCATCGTAAAGCGTTCCTCGAAAATATCAGTGATAAGATCCTCATTACCGATACCTATATACTTCAGATTGAAAGGCTTCGGATGTCCGGATTCGGCACGTACCTTTCCCCATTTTGTCTTTCGGGCGTCACCATTCGCCCATTCTATCAAATCCAGAATATCCTGAATATAAGCAGGCATTTCACTCATCGGGATACCGCCTTGTTGTCCGCCTCTCAAATCACCGTGACAAGCAGAGTTCTGACAAGGCACACCGGCAGCAAGCACCGGAAGCGGTTCGGCACCTATATCCTCGCAAAACTGGAAATTTCATAATAACCCAGTCCCATGCTCTGATGATACCCCCAAAGATTGCGGGCAGATTTACGGGCTTCCAACGGGCCAATCGTATTTTTCCATTGATAGATATTCTTCAAACCGTCTCCATGAGCTACACAACCACCGGGGAAACGGACAAAGCGAGGATGTATATCGGCTAGTGTCTGCGCCAAATCGGCACGCAGACCATTCTTTCTACCTTTGAATGTATTCTGTGGAAAAAGAGAAATCATATCCAATTCGACTTCTCCCACTGATTGCAGTTGAAGTTCCAGATGCGTATCGGCAGCTGTTTTTGCAGTCAATACAGTTTTATAATTTTTCCATGAACGGGAAGAAACGGTTATCGATGCCTCTCCCTGCACTGTGCCATTGGAATCTATCAAACGTACCTGCAATTTGTTAGATTTATGTCCGGCCGGAATACGTCCCAACAAAGAGAAATCATACTTTTCGCCGGCTTGAAGGGCTATCCCATCAAACCCTGCATTTGTCAGTACAGCTCCCGGCTGTTGTATATTCAACACAGCGTAATGAGGATTATTCGGATGAACGGGATCGGAGGTATTTATTGTGAATGTGGCATTATCTCCCTCCAACTTCCAGGAATGCGTACTGTTCCAATTCTTATCTCCCTCACGGTCGGACGGATCATATTCAAAATCCCTGTTTTGAATCAGTTCTGCGTATAAGCCACCATCAGCAGAATAGTTAATATCTTCGAAGAATATTCCCAACAGCAAATTACTGATTTCTTTTGTTTCCTCCGGTTGTACCGTAATCGTCGCTTTTACAGGTTTCAGCCCGGCAAAACGCTCTTTATCTTGTACCGGACGTTCTGCATGCAAAACATTCCGGTATTGGTTCCTTTCATAGTGTTTCGTCAATTTGTCCACCAGTGTCCAAGATACCCGATTAATATTTCCGGTCTGTTCCTGCCCGTCAATAGTTACCTTTACTCTTGTTCCCTCAAAATCAGAGGTTACCTGAGGATATTTCTGACTTTCCCAATAAACCAGGTCTTTCGATTTTGCCTGCCCGTATCCGTCATGTGTATTCAACTTCCATGTGCAGAGCCATCCGCCGTCAGGAAGTTGCTTCAAGAACGGATCGAGCATTTTCTTCTGCGATCCCCAACGGCTATAATCACAACGGAGGTATCCGGTTCCCTGTCCTACTGCGAACCAATGCTTCTGATCCATGCTCCAGGCAAAACGAAGTCCACTGCGTCCGTCATCCCGGGAAGTTGCATACGAAAATAGAAAAACGGAATCCGGAGTGTTCGCCGCCTCTCCGATTGCAGCTAAAGTAACCTGTTGGAACGACAAAAACAAGACAATTACTAGCAGGAATAATTTTTTCATGGCATAAGTATCATTAAGATTATCAATCATAAAGACAAACTCTTCACTGTTATGAGAAGCACATATTGAGTGTAAAATCACCAATTATTATTCAAAGGCATATCAAGAAACAAGCGAACAAGAACAAATTGTACGCCTTTCCTGTCTTATGTATTATTTTCCAGTCTTAAGGCAGCAATTTGCTCCGGCTTATCATAGTCCGGTTGGTTTGCCGTAGACCTTATACAAACGTTTCAATTCTTTTTCAGTGATAGGTATCACAGTTCCGTGACGAGGGTGAAAGTCCATACTGACAGCATGATCTATGACTTTAAAATTTTCCAGGTCGGTACTTTCCGTAAACTGGTATTTGCCTTTCATATATACATCGTACATCAGGATATACTTGTCCGAACCTATTAGCGGAAAGATACTCGAACCTTCTACCGCTTCTTTCGTCTGCTGTTTGTATTCCCCTGATTCCGTCCATTGTCCGGAAGTCAGGGAGACGGTAGTCGCTTTCTTGATGCCGTTTCCATCTCCTTCTGTCTTATAAAACAGATGATACAGTCCATCTTTATAGATGATATCTCCGTCGATACATGACTTGCCATTTTTAGGAAGAAACAAGGGCTTCGGCTCACCTTCAAGGTCGGTAAAGTCTTTATTCGCATACGCATAATAAATGATATCTGCGCCATTGCCATGCTTCATTGACCAATATACCATATACTTTCCGGCTTCTTTGTCATAAACGGTCTGTGGAGCCCATACACGTTTCAGGTTTTCCTGGGCAGGATATTTCTTTTGAATATTGACAATATTGGAAGTCCAGTGCACCAGGTCCTTCGATTTCAACAGCACCATGGCACGGTTGGAATCCCAACCGTTTCCGGACACCATGTCGGTGACAACCATATAGAATGTTTTACCGTTCTCACAACGCAAGATATGAGGATCACGTACCCCACCCGTAGAACTAATCACACGGGAATCAAGTACAGGTTGGTTACCATTCAGGGCTTTATAATTATATCCGTCGAGGCTGACTGCCATGCGGATCGCTTCTTCGCTCATCCGGTTCCCGGTAAAGTAGACAAACAAATAAGCGGATTGCTGGCAGTAACCGGTCAGCACTCCTATAAAAGGAGTGCTAAAAGGGTAGTATATTTCTTCATATTCATTTAATATTCAGCACTTGGCTGGGAGTAATCAATACTTGAAATCGGCTGGTTTCACATAGACACGATATTCTTTAATCATACCCGGATAATTCTTTTCGGCACGGGGCAGATAACGGAAGCCTGTTACAGTCTCCACCTTACTCAAATCAATCACCAGTTGGTGAGGATACGCCACATTATCTACTGTCATCCAGAAAGTAGATTCCTGTAAATCGAAAATCTTATCGGCTGTACGGTTACCGCTGCGTGTTTCCTCACTATCGGCATAACGAATCTTCCAATGTTCTCGGGATACCGGTTTACCGTCCGCACCCAGAACATCAAATTCTGCAATAGCAGCAATATTGTCATTTGCCTGTGGTGAAAGAGCTTCGAGACAAAAATAACGTCCTTTCACCGGAGTAGTAAAACGTACTTCCTGCCAGCCGTTGCCCGGAGTAAATGCACCTTCGTGTGCAACCTTCTCGCCTGTCAGTTTCAGTTTCTCTCCCTCTTTGCGATGAGTTTCCGGTGCTTTTTCACGAAGCACATCCAAGAGGGGTTTCTTCAGGCCTTTGATAGAAGCTTTGACGGGACCTTTCAAGTCAAGAACAAGAATCTCATTCTCACCTTCTTTCAGCCAACATCCCGGCATAAAGAGAGTCTGCTGAGGACCAATCTCCCAGAAACGTCCCATAGCATGACCGTTCCCCCATACCATACCTTTTCCCCAAGTACTCATATCAAGGAAAGTATCACCGACTTTGTCCAGTTTAAAGGTCGTTTTATAGTAAGCAGGCATAGCTGGTAATATTTTCGTATCCTGATAGTTCTTATTCTTAATAAAGGAGTAATCTACAGGAAGCTGTACACCGTCCAGTTTTTCAGTTCTTTTGACCGGTCGCCGGAAACAAGTTCCACCTTTTCCGTGATTCCCTTCCGGTCGTGAATGGACTTATCAAAGTTTACACGTCCCATAGCCTCTACCAGAATATCCAGTTGCGTCCCTTTCTTCAAAGCAGGCAACACTGTCGTGAACTCACCTTTACGACGATCCAAACGTGTCAATAGTTTACCGTCAGCATAGATTTGTGCCCAATCATGCACTTCGGTAATCTTCAGAGTCGTTCCGGATTTTACAGCTTCGGGCAATGTCGTCCGATACAGAATTGTTCCCCAACCTTGGTTAAATTGTTCCATAGGTTGAATATCCACCGTCTGTTTTGCTTCCGGCAGATTAGAGAAAAGAGGAGCTATTTTTGTAAAATGAAACTCAGGAATTTCAATGACCGGCAATGCGGCAGGTATTTCAGGCAACGCTTCACCGGCAGGAAGATATGTTCTCAATAAATCGCGAAGCAGGAAATACTTCTCTGTCGTCCAACCGGCTTCACTGATAGGAGCGTCATAATCATAGGAACTGCACATGGCAGAATAAGCAGGATTATTAGCACCTCCCCAATGTCCGAAAGTGGTTCCGCCGTGAGTCATATAAAGACTGAAAGAAATATTACGATCGAGCATATCCTTGATTCCCTGTACCATGTCTTTTGCAGGACGCGTCTCATGTTTTCGTCCCCAATGGTCGAACCAGCCACTCCAGAATTCACTGCACATCAACGGGTTTCCGGACGAAGTTCTTTCAGTTTCTTGAATTGTTGGTCAATATTGACACCGGTTCCAAAATTCACTGTCCAGAGCAAATCCTCCAATGCGTTATTTGTGAAGTTACTACTCCAGTCACACTGGAAAAGAGGCACATCCGTAAACCCTGATTCGCGTACCAAATCACGCACGGCAGCTACATAAGGCTTGTCGGTTGCATAAGAGCTGTATTCATTCTCTACCTGCACCATGATGATATTACCACCTTTATTTATTTGCAGTGGCGCCAATTGTTTGCCGACTTCTTTCATAAAGATGCCTACGCGCTCCATATAATAGGGATCGAGCGTACGAAGCGCCACATCTTTTTTCTTCAACAGCCACCAGGGAAGTCCTCCCATCTCCCATTCCGCACAGACATACGGACCGGGACGGACAATGACGTACATACCATGCTTCTGTGCCGCACGACAGAAAGCAGCAATGTCGTTCTGACCGGAAAAGTCAAACTTACCTTCTTCCTGTTCATGGATATTCCAGAAGATATAGATACAAATCGTATTCATCCCCAATGCTTTGCACATCTCAATACGATGTTCCCAATAAGCTTGCGGGATGCGAGTGTAATGCAACTCGGCAGCCTTCACTACAAATGGTTTTCCGTCCAGCAAAAAGTGTTCTTGCCTGCCTCAAACTTACGGGCAGTGGTTTGCGCCTGTGCAGTACTAAAGAAAATAACTGTAAAAAGTACCAGTAAAGCAATTAATCTGTTTCTCATGGTTTATTCAAAAATAGAATTTTAATAGTATACGGCAAAGGTAGGCGATTCACCTAAAAAGGAGGGCATAATTATCATTCAAAAAGGGTTAGAAATAAAGCAAAATAACTACAAACAGGGCCATTTTCATTTATTTTCCCACTACAAAAGCAATATCCAGTATAAGTCCGGCTATCAGTCATAACACCAAAATCAGTTTTCTTTTGTCAACAGACTTTCCAGTTCTTCCGCATTCAGGCGAAGATAGAATTGTCCGCGATAGGCTACGGAGATAGCTCCGGTCTCTTCGGAAACAATGATAGCATGGGCATCCGACTGTTGAGAGATTCCCATTGCTGCGCGGTGTCGCAAACCAAGTTCTTTCGGAATATTCAAATCATGGGAAACCGGCAGAATACATCCCGCCGCCTCAATACGCTTTCTTACTGATAACCATCGCCCCGTCATGCAATGGACTATTCTTGAAGAAGATATTTTCAATCAGCCGTTGGTTGATTGCCGCATCAATCACCTCCCCTGTACGGACTATCTCATCTAAAGGAGTATTATGCTCAATCACAATCAGTGCGCCAACTTTCTGTTTGCCCATACTTAAACAAGCCATTACAACGGGCATGATATCATCATGTTTCAAGGCTTCTTTCCTCGCCCCGTTAAAGAGACGGGCCAGTGCGCTGACATGTCGATGAGACCCCAAAGTCAAGCAGGAAACGGCGTATCTCATCCTGAAAAAGCACAATCAACGCGATTACACCCACATTCATCAATGTGTCGAAAATAGAGCCCAACAGTTTCATCTCCAGCATTTGTGTGACCACCAGCCAAATCAGGATAAAAACCAAAATTCCGGTAAAAACCTTGATAGAGCCGGAGGCTTCATCAGTTTGTACGTGTAATACAGCAAGAAAGCCGCCAACAGAATATCGATAAAATCTTTTATACCAACCTCAAAAAACATCGTTCTCTTTTTTAATTTTTTCAACAATGCGAACTGTTTCCACTGCTTCGCGTACATCATGTACACGCAGGATGTGCGCTCCTTTCATTAACGCCACAGTATCCAATACGGTTGTCCCGTTCAATGAGTCTTGCGGGGTTCCTCCTAATAGTTTATAAATCATTGATTTGCGGGAAACTCCCACTAAAACCGGAAGTTCAAAGATGTGGAATTCCTCCAGATGCGCCATCAGTTCATAATTATGCTCCAGTGTCTTACCGAAACCAAAACCCGGATCGAGGATTATATCCTTCACTCCCAAGTCGCGAAGTTGCTGCACTTTACGGGCGAAATACAGGAAAACTTCTTTTATCAGATTCTCATAAGAAGGTTCTTTCTGCATACTTTGGGGAGTTCCCTGCATGTGCATCATTATATAAGGTACTCCCAATCGGCTACTGTTGAAACATCCTGTGATCCATCTCACCGGCTGCTATGTCATTGATAATAGCCACTCCGTATTCCTTCACACAGCCTTCCGCCACCTCCGCCCGAAAGTATCAACGGAAATGATGGCTTCGGGATGATTACGATTCAAGATCTCCAACCCGGTACGAAACAGTCTTCGCATCTCTTCTTCAGCAGAGATATGTTCGGCATTCGGTCGTGAAGAATAGGCTCCTATATCAATTATAGAAGCGCCCTCATCCAGTATCTGCCGGGCACGGGCGGTTATTTCTTCTTCAGTCTGCATCCGGCTGCCGGAATAAAAAGAATCGGGAGTAACATTTAGAATTCCCATCACTTGCGGCGTAGCGAGGTCAAGCAACCGCCCTTTTACATTTATATAAATAGGAGACATTGGCTTTATCATTGATCGTATTCCTTTTAGATTGTTGCAAATGTAGAGAAATAATCCGAAAGAATAACCTATCTTTGCAGCGTTTTTAAATAAAAGATCAGGTTATGAAACTTTCTGCTCTTTACCAGATTTTCCTGGAATGCCAATCAGTAACTACTGATAGCCGGAACTGCCCGGACGGTTCTTTGTTTATCGCCTTGAAAGGTGAGTCGTTCAACGGTAATGCATTTGCCAAATTAGCGCTGGACTCCGGATGCGCGTTTGCCATTATCGATGAAGGCGAATATGCCGTAGAAGGGACCAACGATATATACTTGTAGACGACTGCCTGCAAACCATGCAGCAGCTTGCCAACTATCATCGCCGCCAACTCGGTACCAAAGTAATCGGTATTACCGGAACAAACGGAAAAACGACTACAAAGGAATTGATATCTACCGTACTTAGTCAGGCACATAACGTACTCTATACGCTAGGAAATCTGAACAATCATATTGGCGTGCCGACTACTCTGCTCCGTCTAAAACCGGAGCACGACCTCGCTGTGATTGAGATGGGAGCCAATCATCCGGGAGAAATCAAGTTTCTCTGCGAAATAGCAGAACCTGATTACGGTATCATCACCAATGTGGGCAAAGCCCATCTGGAAGGCTTCGGTTCTTTCGAAGGAGTCATCAAAACCAAAGGAGAGCTATACGATTTCCTTCGCAAGAAAGAAAATTCTACCATCTTCATCCACCACGATAATCCCTATCTGATGAATATGTCCGAAGAGCTAGACCGGATTTATTACGGAACCCAAGATGGCCTGTATATGTCAATGGACGTATCACCGATAATTCACCTTATCTGGCTTTCGAATGGAAAGCGGGAAACGGGAACGAAATCCACCGGATACAGACACAGCTAATCGGAGAATATAATTTCCCCAATGCTTTAGCCGCCATAACTATCGGACATTTTTTCGGAGTAGAAATGCAAAAGATCGATGAGGCCCTAGCCGGATATACTCCACAAAACAACCGTTCGCAGCTCAAACAGACAACAGACAATACGTTGATTATCGATGCATACAATGCCAATCCGACTAGCATGATGGCTGCTTGCAAAACTTCCGGAATATGACAGTTCCCCACAAGATGCTCATATTAGGAAGATATGCGCGAACTAGGTGCCGAAAGCAACATCGAACACCAGAAAATTGTTGACTACATCAAAGAAGTAATTTCGAGAAAGTATGGCTCGTGGGAGAACAGTTTGCAGCAACACAGCATAACTTCAAGACCTACGCAAACGTACAGGAAGTTATCAAGGAACTGGAAACCCAAAAGCCCAAAGGCTATACGATTCTCATCAAAGGTTCCAACGGAATCAAACTTAGTTCAACGGTAGAACATTTGTAAAATTTTTCATTTCCTATTTTTCATTCTCAGTCTTACCCCATAATAGGCTACCAGGCTGGCCAGAATAGCCCCTGTACTGTTGGCTGCAAAAGTCCAGCCAGTCTCCTCCCCGATAGGTGGTACAGTATTCTTGCATCAGCTCCACCGCGCCACTAAAGAGGATGGGACAGAGAAATGCCCCTACCCACGCGTGCCACATGGGAGCATGATCCCTGCGATGTGCACGCAAGAACTCCAGCCATAACATCCCCGACATACCGAAATACATACAAATATGCACTAGTTTGTCTAAGTTGGGTATTTCATTCAAATCCGTCTTAGGCGGTTTAAAGAACGACAGGTAAATCACTGTCAAAATGATAAAAAGCGAGATCGGATATTTCTTAATATAAGATAGCATATCTAAATAATATTACGATTCCGGTACAAATATAACTATCATTTTCTATATTTGCACTTTAATACGTATATTTTATAACGATTTGTAAGATAAAACAAGATTTATGGCAAAAAATGATAGAGCGAACTTCGGCAGTAAATTAGGCGTCATACTCGCCTCTGCAGGCTCGGCAGTAGGGCTGGGGAATATATGGAGATTCCCTTACGAAACAGGAAACCATGGAGGAGCCGCCTTTATATTGATCTACTTAGGCTGTGTCTTGCTTCTGGGATTGCCCATTATGATTGCCGAGTTCCTGATAGGCCGCCGTTCATTGAGAGCCAACACAGCAAGAGCATATCAGAAATTAGCACCCGGTACACATTGGCGTTGGGTAGGACGCATGGGAGTATTGGCAGGCTTCCTGATACTTAGTTATTATGCTGTAGTAGCCGGATGGACACTCGAATATATTTTTGAAGCAGCTACAAATGGCTTTGCCGGGAAAAACTCCCGAAGAGTTCATCACTTCTTTCCAACAGTTTTCCAGCAATCCATGGAGACCGGTTGTATGGTTGGTTTCATTCTTGTTAATTACTCATTTCATCATTGTAAAAGGGGTAGAAAAAGGAATTGAAAAGTCCTCCAAGATCATGATGCCTACCACTGTTCATCATTATCCTTATACTGGTAGGCTGCTCTGTTTCATTGCCAGGCGCCGGTGCAGGTATCGAGTTTCTTTTGAAACCGGACTTTAGCAAAGTGGACGGCAATGTATTTCTGAGTGCCATGGGACAAGCCTTCTTCTTTGAGTTTGGGAATGGGTTGCCTTTGCACATACGCTTCCTACTTCAGTAAAGAGACAAACCTAACTAAAACAGCTTTCAGCGTAGGTATTATCGATACCTTTGTGGCAATACTAGCCGGATTTATAATTTTCCCGGCAGCTTTTTCCGTCGGAATCCAACCGGGATCCGGTCCTAGTCTGATCTTTCATTACGCTACCGAATGTATTCCAACAAGCATTTAGCGGGGTTCCCATACTGGCATATATATTCTCTGTCATGTTCTACGCGTTGTTGGCAATGGCAGCTTTGACTTCTACTATTTCCTTACACGAAGTGGTGACAGCCTATCTGCATGAAGAATTCAAATTCTCCCGTGGGAAAGCGGCAAAACTTGTGACCGGCGGATGCATATTCTTCGGAGTATTCTGTTCATTATCATTGGGAGTAACAAAAGAATTCACTGTTTTCGGACTGGGCATGTTCGACCTATTCGATTTTGTCACAGCTAAACTCATGCTTCCACTGGGCGGATTGTGCATCTCCCTCTTTACCGGATGGTATCTGGACAAGAAGGTTGTATGGTCGGAGATTACCAATGACGGCACACTGAGAGTTCCCGTATATCGGCTCATTGTCTTTATATTAAAATATATGGCACCAATCGCCATCTCACTGATATTTATCAATGAGCTAGGACTTATCAAGCTATAATGTGGAAAGACTTCCTTTATTATACTAAAACCGAACGACAAGGCATTATCGTCCTTGTCGTCCTTATTTTAGGAGTACTCTTACTCCCCAATCTCTTCCCTCTTTTCAATCGTCCGAAAGAGGTAGACACCTTGAAACAAGAGAATTTCAGAAAGAATATAATGAGTTCATCGCTTCTCTCGAAGAAGTGGAATCCTCAAAAAAGTCGAAGAATCCGACTTCCCGACCATCCGTAAGGAAAGAAATCAACTCCTTTCGCATTCGATCCGAACACTGCTGATTCCATGACTTTCCTCTCTCTCGGCCTCCGTGGATGGACAAAGAATATTCTGAACTATCGAAGAAACAGGGGATATTCCGACATCCGGAGGATTTCCGGAAAATATACGGGCTGAAGGAAGAACAATACCGGACTCTTCTTCCCTACATCCAAATTGCAGAAGAACAGTCCTCTCCAAAGATACAGTGCGACTGCTCACCATACAAAACATACGAAAAGACACGGTATTCAAGTATCAGCCCGGTACTGTTATCAGTCTCAACTCCGCAGATACCACCGAACTGAAGAAGATTCCGGGAGTCGGAAGCAACATTGCCCGGATGATCGTGAATTACCGCGAACGGCTGGGGAGCTTTTGCCGGATAGAGCAGTTGCAAGAGATTCATCTAAAGGTAGAAAAACTCCGCTCGTGGTTCTCCAATCGGACACCCATCAGACACACCGCATCAATGTAAACAAAGCCGGCATGGAACGAATGATGCGTCATCCATACATAAACTACTACCAAGCGAAGGTCATAATAGAATATCGGAAAAAGAAAGGATGATTAAAAGAGTTTGAAGCAATTATCCCTCTATGAAGAGTTCACTCCTATCGATCTTGAACGGCTAGAGCCCTACATTTGTTATAATTAATTAAAAGAAAGATGCATTCCTATCACACCAGACAAGAATGCATCACACACAAACAAAACAAACACTCTACTATCATCTTCACAGACTTCTGTAGAGAAGCGACTATAAATATATAACTAAAAGATAGAATCCTTGCAAGACTCCACCTTTTTGGTATACATTTCTAGAAGTTAGGTTCCTTAATTAATATTTTTTAATCATACCATCTACCATATGGACTGTCCGGTCAGTAATTTTAGCAAGTCCCTCATCATGCGTCACTATGACGAAAGTCTGCCCCAGCCGATCTCGCAAATCGAAGAACAGACGGTGTAAATCTTCTTTATTTTGAGTATCCAGACTTCCGGATGGCTCGTCTGCCAGAATAACTGCAGGATCGTTGATCAAGGCCCTCGCTACCGCTACCCGTTGTTTCTCGCCTCCCGACAATTCATTCGGTTTATGGGAGGCACGGTCTGCCAGCCCCATGAAATCCAGAATCTTCATGGCACGATCATTTGCCTCTTTAAGAAACGCCTGCAATGAATGCCGGGAATCATCACATTTTCTAATGCCGTAAACTCCGGAAACAGTTGGTGGAACTGGAAGACAAAACCGATATTCTTGTTACGGAAAGCGGATAACTCTTTCTCCTTCATCCGGCTGACTACTGTTCCGTCGATTTGCACCAGACCGGTATCCGGTTCATCCAACGTACCCATAATCTGCAGCAGCGTTGTCTTACCCGCTCCACTAGGTCCTACGATGCTGACAATCTCACCTTTATTGATTTCAAGATCAATGCCTTTCAGTACCTGCAAAGAACCAAAACTCTTGGTTATTCCTTCTAATTTTATCATAATAGCTCTTATAATCTTTTAATGACATATTCAGCCAGATAACACCCAAACACGGCAGGCATATAGCTAACCGTTCCGCAAGTGGATTTCTTGTTCTGTTCGTCATCTGTGAGCAACACCGCCTTTGCATCAGCCTGTTCGGTACTGAACACAACCGGGAGTGTACGTTTCATCCCCATTTTCTGTAACCGTTTCCGCACCGCTTTACTTAATCCGCAATGATAAGTATCCCAAAGATCGGCAAACCGTACCTGAGTAATATCACTTTTTGCTCCCGCTCCCATACTGGACACTATCTTTATACGACGTTTCATCGCTTCATAAATCAGAGAAACATTTCGGACTGATTGTATCAATTGCATCTACTATAAAATCATATTGATTGGCATCCAGCAGTTCCGGTATATTTTCATCTTTCAGGTAAACAGGGAGTACGGTCAGGTCGATATCGGGGTTGATATCTTTATACCGGGTAGCCAGCACTTCCGCCTTCGACATCCCCAAAGTAGAGTGCAATGCAGGTAACTGGCGGTTCAGGTTAGTCGGCTGCACCGTATCGGCATCTACAATAGTCATTCGTCCGACTCCTGCACGACAAATCATTTCTGCCGCATAAGCTCCCACTCCACCTAGCCCCACGACCAATACGTGCGCCTTCCGGATGCGTTCCATCTTTTCCTCTCCAAAAGAAGTGCTGTTCTCTGTTGCCAGTCGTATCTTTCCATCAGTTTTTCTTGAACCATTTATAGAACCATTTACCGACCTTCTCATAATGCTGAGACTCATTATGCCCGCGAGGATCGGAGAAAGACACAATTTCCTGCGGTTCTCCGAATTGGTCGGGATAGATGATAATCAAACTATTATTAGAGAAATATTTTCCCAGTTGCGCCGGCAGACGTTCGAAAGAGGTGTCGTAAGAGATAGACCCGCGACGGGCAGAGATTACCACCAGCAAATGATCATAGTTCACTTGCCCTGTTAATAACAAAAGGTCTTCCCATTCTTCCAACAAGGAAAATTCAGTCGGAGTTCCTGCATATTTTTTCTTTACCAGTTGCTGAAGACGCATCAATGTACGCTCATTGGCAAAGAAATGCACCCGACAGCCGAGGATACTTCCCATACGGCAGAAATGTTCCACCCACTTTGAGAAACCCGATTCATATTCAGCCTTTGGCGGCACGGCAATATTAATCCGGCGTAAGGTATTCACCGGCATCAGGAACTTTGCGATCATCACCTCGCGATGCGTACCTTTCAGCAGACTTTCCGCCAAATGCCCGAAAAAAGAATCCACGATATTAGCTTTCCGATGCAAACCGATCACCACATCCGTAGCTTCATATTCTTTAATCGTGTGTATAATTCCCGAAGCAATATTCAGATCATAACGACTGACCATAGTGACAGGAACATCGGCAGCAGCAGCAATCATCGCAGCTTTCTCCAGATTTCGCTTTCCCTGCTGCTCTTTCTTCTCCGAACTGTTATTATCATTAATAACGTTCAATGCGATTAAACCATTCTTCTGTTTGGCGTCTTTTATCACTAAAGCCAGATTTATCAAATCCTCAATTCGTATCCGGGTTAGCCACGGGAATCAATATCTGTTCGGTACTTTTCTTTGCACCTTGTTCCTCTGATTGCAATTCCTCATTCATAGCGAAACGGCGGGCAGAACGTTCGGTTACCAAAGAACTGATGACACAAGTAAAGAGAATCATCACTACGGTACCGTTCAGTACATCATCATTCAGCAAACGCTCCCCATTCTCCATAATGATTTCGTGGCCGATCAATACTGCTGCCAGTGTAGCCGCAGCCTGCGCATTACTCAGTCCGAATATCATGCTCCGTTCATTCGACTGCATACGGTAAATCTTCTGCGTAGCCCATGCTGCCAGCCACTTGCTGAAAGTAGCTACCACTGTCATTACAATTGCAACCTTCAACGCTTCCCCACCGGTGAACAGACTTCGTACATCAATAATCATTCCTACACCAATCAGAAAATAGGGTATAAACAACGCATTTCCCACAAACTCCAAACGGTTCATCAACGGAGAAACGTGAGGAATCAGCCGATTTAAGACCAATCCGGCAAGAAAGGCTCCCAAGATACCCTCCATTCCGACAAATTCCATTAATCCACCACCCAGAAAAACCATTGCCAACACAAACACAAACTGCATCACGCTGTCGTCATACTTTCGGAAGAACCAGCGTCCGATACGGGGGAAAAAGAACACAATCAAAAATCCGAGGAAAGCCACTTTTGCCACAAGAAATACCCAGAACCAGCCATCGACAGTCCCCTTAAACATGCCTCCTATGACAGCAAGGATTATCAAAGCAAGAGTGACGGTGACAGCAGTACCACCAATGGTGATATTGACACTGCGCAAACGAGACAATCCGTAACGGCTAATAATAGGATAAGCAATTAAGGTATGGGAAGCATACATACTTGCCAGTAATACCGCCGTAAGAAAACCATATCCCAGCATACTCATACTGCTCCATATTCCCAACACCATAGGAATCAGAAAGGTGAGCCAGCCGAACACGAAACTTTTCGTCCGGTTCTTCTTGAAGTCCTCCATATCCATCTCGAGACCGGCAAGGAACATGATGTAATAGAGCCCGACTTTACCGAAGAGTTCAAAGCTACTATCGCGATCGAGCACATGAAAACCGTGCTCGCCTATCAGCACACCCGCCAGAATCATGCCTATAATATGAGGTATATGAAGACGTCCGAGAATCATCGGAGCAAAAAGAATGATAATCAGTACCAAAAAGAATACCCAAGTCGGGTCGGTAATCGGTAAGGTTAAATTAAAATCAAACAGGTTCATAGGCTGTGGCTTTAGGAATTCAACTGCAAAGGAACAAAAAAGTTCGCATACCACCAATAAGTTACAAGGTTTGAGTCGTGAGTTTTAGGTTATTTCAATACAGGTTCTATCAGTTACTGCTAAAAACTCATAGTCTTATAACTTTTTTCTCACCCGAAATACTGATTATATGGCAAAATGTTATAATTTTGCAGCCAAATCTCTTCTATTCGACAGGAAAGAAATTCAATATTCACAATTTAACAAAAGAAAAAGATGAAAGTAGCTATTGTTGGCGTAAGCGGAGCCGTAGGACAGGAATTCCTGCGCGTGCTCGATGAGAGAAACTTCCCGTTGGACGAGTTAGTTTTGTTCGGTTCTAAACGTAGTGCCGGAACAACTTATACTTTCCGCGGTAAACAGATCGAGGTGAAACTCTTACAACACAACGATGACTTTAAAGGGATAGACATTGCTTTCACCTCTGCCGGTGCAGGAACATCCAAAGAGTTCGAAAAGATAATCACCAAGTATGGTGCTGTGATGATCGACAACTCCAGTGCATTCCGTATGGATGCCGATGTACCTTTGGTAGTGCCTGAGGTAAATGCCGAAGACGCATTGGAGCGTCCACGCGGTGTCATTGCCAACCCCAACTGTACAACAATCCAAATGGTTGTCGCACTGAAAGCCATCGAACAGCTTTCTCATATAAAAACCGTGCACGTGTCTACCTATCAGGCAGCAAGTGGTGCGGGTGCTGCTGCCATGGACGAATTGTATGAACAATATCGCCAAGTATTGGCTAACGAACCTGTTACCGTGGAAAAATTCGCGTATCAGTTGGCATTCAACCTGATTCCTCAGATTGACGTCTTCACCGAAAATGGTTACACCAAAGAAGAAATGAAGATGTTCAACGAAACACGCAAAATCATGCACTCCGATATCAAAGTCAGTGCTACTTGCGTACGTGTTCCTGCATTACGTGCTCACTCTGAAAGCATTTGGGTAGAAACAGAACGTCCGATTTCCGTAGAAGAAGCCCGCGAAGCATTCGCCAAGGGCGAAGGATTGGTTCTTCAGGACAATCCGGCAGAAAAGGAATATCCGATGCCGTTGTTCCTTGCAGGTAAAGATCCGGTTTACGTAGGACGTATCCGTAAAGACCTGACGAACGAAAACGGACTGACTTCGTTTGTTCGGGAATTTATTGTGTCTACACCAAAACCCGCTGTAAAGCCTTCACATTCCATCATGTACGATTATCCAACGGTGTAGAGACAACGACCAACCCCGACAATACTCCCGACAAACCGGATTCCGAAGAGCCAGATATTACCGAGCTACCGGAAAATGTGAGAGGTATGCTCCTCTTTAATGAGATAATGTATGATAATGCCACAGACGGCGCCGAATACATAGAGCTCTATAATCCGACTGAACAGACTATTGTGTTGCCACAGCTTTTTCTATATAAGATGCATGAAGACGGCAAAGTGTACAGTACCACTACGTTACAAAATGAATCTCCATCCCAACCCCTGATCATTGCATCCAAAGGATATCTTTGCTTTTCTAAATATCTCGACAAGATTATTCAAAAACACAATGTCAATAGAGAGAACCTAATAGAAATATCCAAATTCCCGGCACTTGATAATGAAGGAGGCTATCTCGCACTGTCCAGCACCCCAAAACTGGGAAAGGACATACATTTGACACTTGTCGTTTCTGGGACGGAATGCACGATACCGACAAATCCAAAACTATCGGCATTTCACTCGAAAAGAAATCACCAGAACTACCTTCACTCAACAAGAATTGGCGTTCCTCTAAACATACGGCCGGCGGAACTCCTGGAATAAAAAATATGTAAGAGTATATATATCTATGATAAATTCCCTACATTTGTAGCAAAGTAAACAAGTTTATGATAAATATATAAGAAACATCTTACACAACTCATACTACAAAACAAAAAGTAAAATAATGAAAACAACAATCAACTGTTTTCTTCCTTTCAGCCGGTTGGAAGAAACTGTGCAAACAGTTAAAGAGTTACGTGCATCGACGCTGGTAGACAAAATTTATTTATTGGCATCGCCAATTACCAATGTCTGTATTCCCGGATGCGAACTCATCTCTGTAGAAAAAATGCAGTCTACACAAGCAATGCGAGCTATTGCAGAACATTCTGATAAAACATATACCTTGCTCTATACCAAACACACTGCACTAAAAATAGGCATGTTCGCTCTTGAAAGAATGGTTCAAGTAATGGAAATGACCCAAGCTGGCATGGTATATGCAGACCATTACCAACAGATAGACGGTGTGCAAAAAACAGCTCCGGTCATTGATTACCAACCCGGTAGCCTGCGTGACGACTTCAATTTCGGCTCGGTTTTACTGTTCAATGCCAACGCATTCAAGGAAGTTATAGAAAATACGGAAGAGGAATATCAATATGCAGGCTTGTATGATTTGAGACTCAAAATATCCCAAAAGAGCAAACTGGTACACATCAACGAATATCTATATACCGAAGTAGAAAGTGACAAGCGGGAAAGCGGTGAGAAGCAGTTCGATTATGTAGACCCTAAAAACCGTCAGGTACAGATTGAAATGGAACAGGCATGCACCAACCATTTGAAGGAAATTGGCGGATATCTTTATCCTATCTTCCGTCCCGTAGACTTTTCTTCTCACACTTTTGAATATGAAGCTTCTGTCATTATACCCGTACGCAACCGTATTCGCACAGTCAAAGATGCCGTACGCTCGGCACTGAACCAGCAAACGACCTTTCCGTTCAATGTCATTATCATCGACAATCATTCAACAGACGGGACCAGTGAAGTTCTCCATGAACTTAGTTCGGACAAGCGGCTGATTCACGTCATTCCCGAAAGAGATGACCTCGGTATAGGCGGATGTTGGAACATAGGTATCCATCACGAGAAATGCGGAAAGTTTGCCGTCCAACTTGATAGCGATGACGTGTATAAAGACGAACATAGCCTGCAAATCATCATTGATACTTTCTATAAACAGAAATGTGCAATGGTAATCGGCACTTATATGATGACTAACTTTGATATGCAGGAAATTGCCCCCGGCATCATCGATCATAAGGAATGGACGCCCGACAACGGACGAAATAATGCATTACGTATCAACGGTCTGGGAGCTCCCCGTGCATTCTACACTCCCATTCTTCGGGAAATCAAAGTCCCGAACACAAGCTATGGAGAAGATTATGCTCTTGGATTGAAAATTTCACACGATTATCAGATAGGCAGAATATACGACGTGATTTACCTTTGCCGCCGTTGGGAAGGCAACTCGGATGCTGCACTGCCTGTTGAGAAAATCAACCAGAATAATCTATATAAAGACCGACTTCGTACGTGGGAATTGGAACAGCGCATCCTGCAACAAGAAACGACATTAGAGAAAATTCAGCAAAAAATCGAACAGTTATTCCAAAAGCAAACTCTTTCTTGGGAACTAGCCAAAGAGAATTACCAAGCATTGGAACAGTATCGGTCACGAACAAAAGAAATATCCAAATGGTTTGGTAATCAAGGTTTAGCTGCGAACCTATTCCTTAATCCGAAACGTATTCTTTCGGCTACCGCACAGACAAACACTGCCTCCATTCATTCACGACCTTGCTTCCTCTGCCAAACAAACCGACCGCAGGAACAAGAGTTCATCAGTTATAGGAATTATCAGATACTGGTTAATCCCTATCCCATATTCAAACACCACTTTACAATTGTAGATAAGGAACACAAGTCGCAATCCATAGTCGGGCGTTTTAAAGATATGATAGAATTCACCGACATAATGAGAGAATACTTCCTTTTGTATAATGGACCGGAATGTGGAGCTTCCGCTCCCGATCATGCCCATTTTCAAGCTTGCAGTAAAGAGGAAAGTATGCAGGGATCATATTACGATCACATGGAATTAATAGATAACGACAAGGTGCGAATTAGTTATGAAGATTTCCCGTACAGTTTCATCAGGATTCAGGCGAAAAATAAGAAAACAATGTCGAAAACCTTTCATCTGATTTACGACATCTTAGCTGCCAATAATAACGGAAAAGAACCAATGATGAATATTCTTGCCTGGTATGGTTTGGAAATCACCAAAGAGCATTTTGGAAAGAACTACGACGATCAATTTGAGTCAGTGGCCGAACACCCTTACAATTGTATTATCTTCTTACGCAGCAAACATCGTCCCGACTGCTATTACGCAAAAGGAGACGAACAAATTCTCATCAGTCCTGCTATTGCTGAAATGAACGGCATATTCCCTATAGTACGTGAAGAGGATATGGAGAAACTGACTCCTGAAAAAGGTATATGATATCTATCGGGAAATATCTATATCCAAAGAAAAACTGCAAAAAATACTAGAACGTATTAAGCCTTTATCGTGTTCTGGAGAAAGCACCAGAGAAGGCGGAATATCGCTATTTCTGCTTACATCTGATGATTTGAGCCTGTTTGATGATAGCTCTTTTGGTGATGACTGAGCCTCCATCAGTAAGGCCTTTGTGCTGTAAAGTACTCTGTTGAATACCTATTTGATCAGCACTAAAAGTTCCATATATTGCAGATATGGAGCCAAAATAACGATCAATCTTTTCGAATATGAGATGCACATGTATAACCTTTGCCATAGTTTTACTATTTAGATATTTCATTTGCACAAAAATACTAAATACTTATTATATGGAAGTATAGATATTAGAAAATGCTATAGATAGCAATAATAGATATGCTAACAAGGTACTTCTTACATTACATTGAGACTGGATAATCCTACAAGCTATAAGTGTTAATATTGTGTTAATAACAGACATATACATGATAACGCACATTCAACACACATTCAAATTATAAAACGAAATGTGAATAACACACATTTAACACACATTCAAAATTGCATTAATTAAACTTTGAGTTTGTACCTATATTCTATGAATCTATATTGAGTTACACCCTATATTACATATTTACGGATATTTGCATAAATAATAATCTGTTGATATACAGTTGTTTATATTGTTTTTCTATGTATCTTTGCGTAAAAGTTACGATTTAAGTACACTTTTGGTGTGATTATGCAGTTGGATAGCATAAATTATATAATACCAGTTCGATTCCGGTTTGCACCGCAAATATTAATGATAGCGGAGAGTTCCTACGTACGGGGAACAAAAGATGTTGGTTTAGCTCCCGGTAATAGGGCCGGGAGCATTAATAAAATGCTACTATGATGTTAGATGAAGAAATAAAAGATATATTGAAAGGTATAGGTCAAACACTTGTTTCCATATTCTGGATTTTATTTTGTATCTGCATTTTGGCATTTTGTATCTTTATGACTATAAGAATGCCATAATAGTTCTATTCCTATCTCCTGATCTACATGAATGCTTTTATACTTCCTAAAACTGAATATATTTTAGTGATTTCACGTTGATCTATCATTATGTCTTTATAATAGGGATTAGTAGAAGTGAGTTTAAGTGTGTGTAACTTGATTCCTTTTCTAATAGTTTTAATTGTTCGTATATCATTTGATAAAACGATAGCATACATTTCTCCATAAATTATATCCTCTACCTGTACCTCCTTTAAGGCTATAATATCTCCATCATTTAACTGAGGTGTCATATTATCTCAGTCATATTACACCAAACATCAGCATTTTGAAAGGAGAATAAACGATGTTATATTCTGGAGTGGCATATTGGTTTCCAAATATATAATCATATCCAGTGATAAAATCTACATTATAATACGGTATGCCGAATTTGGTACTAAAGTCTACTCTAGGCTTATCTGCATCAAAGACCTCTTTAAATATTTCTAATTTCTCACTGTGAATGATTTCTCTATTGAGATTATACCCCAATTGCAGTAAAGCAGATTCGTGTATAAAATTTCGTTTATATCCTCGGTTGAATGGAGAATATTTCCGCACGTATATTCCAAAATCTCTAACAATGCCTTCTATATCAGTTTCACAATCGGCTAAATGTAAACCTCTCAATAGTGGACCGGCTTGAAACCATGTCCCATCTTTTTTTGTAACAAGAGAAGGGACACTAAATACTTCTCCATACTGGTTAATATTGATATATTTCCAAATATCCTCAGGAGAAGATTCGTATTTTACTGGTTTGAGGACATATTTAGAACCATTCATACCAGTTAATACTGGCACAGACAATCTTATTTCTCCACTCATTAAGCCCTCTACAAATTCGTCGTAAGTATATAGTTTATCTTTATCTTCTTTCATGGTTCATTTATATTGTATTGTTCGTTATTGATTTTGTCGTTGGCAATTCGCAGAGTCGGCAGAGTGATCGGAGATTAATGAATGCGGTTTTGTACTGACAGATGTCACAGTCTCCGATAAGCCTAAACCCTTAGGATGACCTTTGGATTCAACTTCTTGTGGTGGCGGACAGTATTGGTCAAGTTGAGACTGGAGTGAACGGATGCGCTCTTCCAAGCGACCATTCTCACGGATCAAAGCTTTGTTCTCTTCATCTTTCTTCTCATACATCTTATATATAATAGATTCCTCTACTGGTAAAATTGGGGTGACATTTGGAGTATCTCTTAATTTGCTTTCTTCGGGTATTTTGTTATCACGAAGCATAGGACCTCTGCCTAATATCAACCAATCAAGATTTATATTCGGATAATTTTCCGCAATCAACGCTATCCATTTACTTTGGATATCACTTTTGTTATTGATTGCACGACGAATCATGCCATCACTGGCTGCAATACTAAGTTCAAATGCCCTTACGCTCAACCCTTGATTCTGTATAAATTGAGCTAATCTTTCTATCATATCCATATTTTATTGTGAAAATATTCACGATAAAATTTGTTATCGTGATAATTATCCTTATATTTACATCGTCTTCCAGTTGGACGACGCCCCAAATATACATAATTAACTCTATAAACAGAATATGATGGTAGAAAAAGAAAGATTTATTAAAGCGGATGCCGCACAACAGGAAGCTATAGCATCCCAGTTTTTCACTACGGCTCGCACTGTCCGGTCGGCATTAAATTTTGAAACGAACTCGCCATTTGCTAAAACGCTTCGTGCTTATGCATTAAACCATGGGTGTAAACTCTATGAAGTTAAGCTGGTGGATAATCCGTATGATAAAGTGGTAACCCTTTAATATAATGTATATGAATCCAACGAACAATCCGCAGGCTATGGGTTTGCAAGTATTCTACAACGAAGATACGAATGTTAATATTCGTATAGAAAAAGTAAATGGTGAACCTTGGTTTGTAGCTAAAGACATCTGCAATGCTTTAGAGTTATCAGATGTTAGCATGACAGTCAAGCGTTTAGATGACGATGAGAAGCTGATACAAACAACACTTGTATCAGGTCAAGGACGTGAAATGTGGTTCGTTAACGAATCCGGTCTATACAGTCTTATATTCCAGTCCCGCAAACCTGAGGCTAAAGCCTTCCGCAAATGGGTAACCAATGTTGTTCTCCCCTCCATTCGCCGTACAGGTTTGTACTCTTCCGCATCCCGCCCTACATCCAACCGCCTTCCCCTCCCGAAGTACCGCCCTTACTTCGACAAGTGGAAAGATAACGTCTCTCCTTACGTCAGCAGAAGGGAATTGGATGCCGTTGCCTATGCGTTGGACGTAAGTTTGTGCCATGTCCGGAAGGTGTATGCGGGCACGTCGATGAGCGAGAATGTGGCGAGGTACATCACACTGGCGGCCAAGAAGAACAGGCGTGAGGGCAGGGTTTACCAGAAGGCTGTTCCGGTGTATGAGCAGTTGTCGATAGAGTGGAACGAGGAGCTTGATGCGAAAGGGAATGTGAAGGCGGTAATTAAGGAGCCGACAGCAACACTTTAAACATGGGGAAGAATCTGATGCCAAATAATCAATTCAGGGAATGAAACGAAAAACTCATAAACGCACAGGGATAATACAGAAAGTATCAGCAAGATGTAGCCGATTTTTTCGAACCATACGAATACTTTATTGGCGACAACGTGTACATCGTTCACTTCGCGAAGGTCGTCGATTGCTTGTTTTAATTCATCAAGACTGTCTTCCACTAGACGTGCTTGAATGTGTTTATCCAGAGATAGAGCTATGGCTAATGTTAGGATGCCGAGTCCGAGTAGCAACAGTGCAAGAAAAAACGACAGACGACAAGGCAGGCTTGTTGCTGATGTGTGATGGAGGGAAATCAGTATGCCGAAAAGTGATCCGGATGCAAAGAGTAGATTTCGACAAAATAAGCTTCGAGATTTCCGTAGTTCCTTTTCTTCATCATAAATCTTCATGAAATGAGATTTGTAATAATCGTAAATACTCATGTTATATAAATTTTAGTTTGACATGCTACAAATGTAGCGAAACTATCCCGGTTCGGGATGAATAGGGATAGGCTTTTTAAAACGGATTTGAAAACAATAAAAATACATAGCGTATGAAAAGAAACTTGACATATAAAGAAAAAGAGATTCATCATGGAATTGAGCAAACTCCTGCATCATTATGACGCGGCAATAACATCAATAAATAAAAAGGGTCACATTTTTTATTGATAATGAAGAGGAAGGCGACTGTATCGTCTCGGCTGACATGGTAAACGCGCAAACACTCGATACAATGCTAACAAATGACTCTGCGGACATGACAAAGAAAGAGATAACTAGAATTTTATCGGAGGAAAAAATATGAAAACGATTAGAATGATTCAGAATGTGATGATAGTTGCGGGGATATTTACCGCTGTATCATTGGTGGACGGTATTGAGGTGTCCGCTTCCAACATGTGGGCGGCGTTCGTGATCGCCTGTTTCTCTGTGCTGGTCATCGTAGAGCGTGAGGTATAGATTTTGAAACCATTTTGATGAGAAAGGACATAAAGAAAGAGTACATTGTACGTAAGGGTGATCCCCGTGCGGAAATTGCCGCTAAAACACAGAAATCCATACTGGAAGATGCGATTGTCTACAGCAATGCCGCCTACGAGTTTTTCAGTGTAAAATACCGCTATGACGGTGACAAGAAACTTCCCCCCGCGAAGATTGACGAATATACCCTGAATGTAGCATCATGAACGCACGTTCTCTCCCTTCGCGATGGTCGTAAAGCCAACTCGATAGGCGGTGGTGGTACGCGCATCAACGTTTGGGAAAAGCTCTGTAAGTTGAGCAATGATCTTCTGACACTGAAAGACCCGAACGGGCGTGATATTTTTCCTCATAATCTGCCGAAGAACTGGAAGGCTTTAAAACGTAAATGCGAGCAATATGAAGCGGCACGACGGATCAGTGAGGAAGAAGGCTATCGCAGTGTCATCCATAAATCGTATGGCAACAAATACGCGGCAGTCGTACTGAACGAGGACGCAAAGGCAGTGATGCATAAATTAATCAGTATGCATAACAATCTGAATAATGTTCAAATCATGGAGGAATACAACAAGGTGGCTTCCCTGATGGATTGGGCGCTGATTGACAGTCCCACCACCGTCGAGAACTGGAGGCAAAAATTTGCTCTCACAACAATGGCGGGAAACAAGGGAGACAAAGCCCTGAAGAACACACGCATGAAGCAGATACACCGTGAAGCCCCCACGCAAGCATTCACCTACTGGACGCTGGACGGATGGGAAGCGGAACTGTTCTACCAGAAAAAGACTCCCAAAACGGTAAAGAAAAACGGTGAGGAAAAGAGATATATGTACACCAATTATACCAACCGGAAAACGATGGTAGTCGTGCTTGACGCCTGTGAAAAATATCCGGTCGGGTATGCCATTGGCGACCATGAATCACCCGCTCTTATTCGTGAAGCATTACGAAATGCGGTACAACATACCAAAGAGCTATTTGGGGAACGCTATAAGCCTTTACAGCTACAAAGCGACAATTATCAAAAGAAGGTGATGGTTCCTTTCTATGAAGCTATGACCAAATACTATACACCGGCCGCTTTGGGCAATGCGAAGTCCAAAATAATAGAACCCTATTTCAAGCACCTGAACGTCGAATACTGCCAAAAACAGGCGAACTGGTCGGGTTTCGGTATCACTGCCGACAAAGATAACCAGCCCAATTTGGAAGTATTAAACCAAAACCACAAGTTCATCCCGGATGAAGCCACCGTTATTGCACAATTAGAGGCTATCATAGCACAGGAACGGGCAAAGAAGATAGATGCTTACCGCGTCGCATGGGAACGCACCGAAGAAGCCCGTAAAATGCCTTTCGGGATTGAGGAATACTTGATGCTCATGGGGGAAACCACCGGACGCACAAACAAGATCACAGGTTCGGGACTGTTTATCGAGTTCATGGGTGAACGAATCTGCTTCGACAGCTTCGACCTTTCTCTCCGCGACCATTATAACGAGGACTGGATAGTACGCTTTGACCCGGATGACATGAGCCAGGTGCTCGTATCAAACGCCAAGCGCCTGAAGTCCGGCCGTGTCGACAAAGAGATCGGTACACTACAATACATACTGCAACGCGACATCAAAGTTCCGATGGCTTTGATTGACCAGAAGCCGGAACATTTTGAATACCGGACGCGTGTAGACAGGTTCAACACTAAAATGGCGGAAACGGTAATGGAGAAGGTGAAAGACGTAGACAGGCGGATAACCACCATTTGCCAGCGTATCCCCGAAATAGCTTCCGGAACGGTTCTTGACCGCTACCTGATAACCGACAGCTTGGGGCAGCACAAGGATGTACGGTCAAAAATGAGGGATGACGCCATGGACGCGGATTTCACAGAGGTAACCCAACATATCACCCGGCAAAGTGTAGTAACGGCTTCCACCGGAACGGATGATGAAGACTACGACTACAACCCGCTGGACATGAATTTTTCAAGATGATTTAAAAACAATTTAAAAGATATACAACATGGATAATCAAGCATTAAAAACGTACATAGAGAAGTTAATCAATCGCGGATCATCTGCAACGGAGTTGGCGCGTAAATGTGGAATATCGGATACCGCCATGTCCCAATTCAGAAGCGGCAAGTATGGAGCTAACGAAGACTCTATCGCTGAAAAGATCGCTTCCGGTCTTAATTACTACGAAAACGCCTGGAATGTAGTGGAAAGCGTCACCAGTTACCAGCAGGTACGCACCGCGTTCGTGGCAGCCAAACGGAATCACAAATGGATGTGCATATCTTCCCGATCCGGCAGTGGGAAGACTCAATCCCTCATAGACCTTTATAACATGAGTACTGATAATTCAGTCATATATCTGAAATGCCGGAAGTGGACGGCACGTAAATTCCTGACCAAGTTAGCCACATGCATGGGGGAAACGGTAACGCGCTATATGGATAACGATGACCTTATGGACTTGGTTGTTTCACACATAAACCGCATGGCTGGAAAATCCCCTTTGTTAATCCTTGATGATGCCGGAAAACTGGCGCACAGTGCCCTTTGTACGTTGATACCTCTATATGATGATACTTTACACCGTTTGGGGGCTATCGTAGCCGGAACGGAGACGCTGGAACGCAATATAAAGCGTTATGTCGGTCGTGTAGAAGGATACGACGAAATAGACGGCAGATTTTGCCGGAACTACATCGCATTACTGGGAGCCACAAAGAAGGATGTCAAAGCCATTTGCGCGGCAAACGGGATCAATGATACGGAGGAACAGGAAAACATTTGGGGAAAGTTGAATAAAGAGAAAAAAGAGCCTGTGCCGGGAAAATATGTTTGGTTTACCGATGATTTGCGTGAACTGTCCGGCATGATCGAAGACCGTATAATCAAACAACAAATCGAGCGTGGAGAACTGGCATGAAAGTTTGGAGTCAGAAGAACCTAGAAGACATCCGACATGAATATATTGATTTTGACGGTGAATGGTATCTGGCATTCGGTCGTCCGGAAAAATCCGGTTGCTGGATCATTTACGGAAAGTCGGGACAAGGAAAAAGTTCTTTCGCTCTGCAGCTGGCACGCAAATTTGATGAAATGGGGCTCCGGGTTCTTTATTTAACACTTGAAATGGGCGCGTGCGACGACTTCGTGAATTCCGTTCTTAGTGTCGGCATTCATAGTAAAACGAATAATATAATCTATTCGGATGAAGCCACCATCACAGAACTGGACGAATACCTCTCAAAGCAACGCAGCCCGGACGTGATAATGATAGACTCCATACAATACTTCGAGCAGCAAGGGGGAGCGAAAGCCCCCGAAATAATCCGCCTGCGCAAGAAGTATCCGCGAAAGATATTTGTCTTCATCTCGCATGTGGACGGGCGCGAGGTGGAAGGAAAAACAGCCTATGACGTGAAACGTGACAGCTTTAAAAGAATCTACGTGGAACATTTCAAGGCAACATTTATCGGACGTGGCAAAGGAGGTTCACGCGGATATTACATAGTATGGGCGGAAGGGTATCAAAAATATTGGATTGAAAATATTAAAAGCGATAATGATGGAACAGAAGACGAAGAAACCTATCAGTAAGAGCCTTATCAAACGCCTGCATATCATATACAGCGCACAAGGCATTGATGACGAACAAAAGCGGGCTATCCTGCTAGACCTGACAGACGGACGGACAAATACCACAAAAGAGTTAACATACAGCGAGGCAATGTATCTCTGCGGTTATTTGAACGGTGCGAAAAAAGAAAACCGGGATCTAACCATCACCGAACGGGAAATAAGGAGACGCAGATCGGCTGTCCTGAAGAGAGTGCAGCGGATCGGAATCGACACAACGGACTGGGGAGCGGTGAATGCGTTTTGCCTTGATACCCGGATAGCAGGAAAGAAGTTTCGCGAACTGGACGGGGAAGAACTTCTCCTGTTGATACCGAAGCTGGAGTCAATATTAAAAAAGAAAGAAGATGGCGGATATTAGTGCGGAACAACACCGGATAAACCGGATTAATGAATTACTGGATCGGCTTGACAAGATTCCCGGTGAGCTGGATGCCATACACGAAAAATTGTATGCAGGAAATATGAATCGTAACGAGTTTGCGAAGTTGGTAGACCAAAGGTCATCGCTTTATATCGAAGCGGAAAACAAGGAACGGGAACTGAAAGAAGTATATAAAATCAAATTGTAATTAATCATTTAAAAGTTAATAGTATGGATATTAGTAAATTGTCAAAAGAAGAAAAGGCGGAACTGTTGCGTAAACTGAAAGAGGAAGAAAAAACAGAGTCCATTCAGCGGAAGGAAACCTACGAAGCATTGAGGCATCAATTCATGTTCGATGTGGAAAGTAAACTCATGCCAGTGGTGAATGACGTTCAGGGCTTTTATGATTGGATTGTAGGTGAAAGCAAGGCTTTCCGTAACGTGATGCGTGAATACGGTCAGCTCCGTATGCGTCAGGGTGAAGAAACCGCCACTTTTTCAGTAGTAGACGGGAACTTCAAACTGGAGGTAAAAAGCAATAAGGTGAAAAGTTTTGATGAACGTGCCGATCTCGCTGCCGAAAGGCTGATTGACTACCTGAAGAATTATATAGCCCATTCGGAAAAAGGAGTCGATGATCCGATGTATCAAATGGCGATGACGCTTCTCGAACGTAACCGTCAGGGAGATTTGGATTATAAGTCTATAAGCAAGTTGTATGAATTGGAGTCACGTTTTGATGAAGAATATGCGGCTATCATGCAGCTGTTCAAAGAAAGCAATGTGGTATATAAAACCGCAACTAATTACTATTTCCATAAGCGTGATGAAAACGGAGTATGGCGTCGTATTGAACCTTCATTCTGTAGATTATGATCATAGCAGTTGACTTTGACGGAACCATTAGCCGGGGGAAATTCCCGGCTATTGACGGAGAGCAGCCATACGCTGGCGAATCGCTTCGGAAACTACATGATGAAGGACATAAAATCATTATTTGGACATGCCGTACTGGTGATCAGTGTGGGGTTGCATCTTTATGTATTTCCCCTGATCCGAAGTAGGTGATTTAAAGGCTTTACACAACTGGAAGCCTCGGAAGATGGGAATAATAGAAACTATCAAATTCAGATTCAATACGGGAATCTGGAGTTATACGGCAAGAAATTATTAATGTCAATAAACGGAAGATATGAAACAGATGTATAAAGTTATTTTCTCTTATAAACAAGATAGTCCTTCAGGAGGGAATTCGCCATTTACTGGATGGACTAAAGAAATAAAGCTATATGATGCCGAAAATGCAGAAGAGCTACAGAAACAGATAG
>VOFH01000791.1_pt1 | contig 52000 bp, 64 predicted proteins | sample 5384091 | NCBI WGS metagenome assembly VOFH01 (sample SAMN12384727, study PRJNA508395) | human gut metagenome | isolation source: healthy gut G | host: Homo sapiens
GTGGTTGGTGTACGCACGTTTTTCTCACCACCATCGATGGCTGTGTCGATGTTAAAGCCTCTTGCCATCAGAGAGGCGGACCAGTTCCGGGATCACCATGGTCGGATGGGTCATCGTTGATCTGAATTACTACATGCTCATGGAGATGGTACAGATCAAATCCGCTCTTCCGTCTCCTTTAAAATCAGCTGAGCCGCGTTGCTTACCATGAAAATACTGCTGAGTAGATGCGCGAAGCTGTCCCTTTTTCGTCGCTGTCATCCGGATAGAGGAAGAGAGTCAGCCCACGCCGGATATCTTCTTTATCGAACTCGATTCCGTCATGGATAATGGATTCGTCCACCGAGTCTAAATCGAATAAATGAAGGGAGATTCTTTCCGCCTTTCGTAGACCTGGCACGTCGATGTCATGAATGGAGGATGTCACAGTAAGATCTGACAAGCGGCACCTCAAAAGCGAACGTCCGTCCTCGTCAGCCAGTCGTCCCCGGTCATCCACGTTTCTTCCCCTCTGTTTATGATCCGCAAGGTCTGTTAAAGAGAGGCCGTCATGGTAATTTAACCCCACGCCGTCGCCCGGCTAGCTTCAAGCGTCGCAATGGAATCAAGGAAGCAGGCCGCCCAGTCTTCCAAGGCCGCCGTTTCCCAGTGACGGTTCCAGTCTCCGCCTCCTCGATATCTAGCAATATCGATACCGTGCTTCTTTAAGACTTCCGCCGTCTCATCAAAAAGTCCGAGATTGATCAAATTGTTGGAGAGCAGCTTTCCGATCAGAAATTCTGCCGAAATATAGTAGAGCTTCCTGCTGCCCGTATTCTTTTTGAGATCCTTCATTTTCCCCTTTACAATGGTAAGAAGCGCATGGTAAATTTCCTCCATGCAGGCCTCCTCAATCGTTTTTCCAAATCTTTCGCCGAGAACTTTATTTAATTCCTGTTCCATCATCATCGATTCTCCTTTTCTCATGATCTTTCCAAAGCTTCATATACACGGAGGATTTCTCCCACACTCCACGCCTGGGCAAAACAGCCCTTCGAGGAAACGGGATTTTTCCCGTCATAGATCTCAGGCAGCTGCCCGGCGCATCCTTCCCGCATGGCGCCTTCCAAAACCTCCAGCTGGCGGCATACCTCCGCTTTTGCCTTCGCTGTATCCATGTACCTTCAGATATGCAGGTAATATCCGCCCAGCGGAAACACCCAGACCGTACCCTGATGATACGCTAAATCCCTGTCAAGCTGGCTGCCTCCGTAAATGGCTTGAACTCTCTGTCATCCTCAGACAGCGTTTTCAGTCCATAAGAGTATACAACTTTTCCGCCACAGTTTCCACCACCTGTTTCTCTTTTTCCGGAGGAAGCATGGAAAAATTCATGGAAACCGCCCAGATCTGGTTGCAGCGGATCTGATTGTCAGCGTCCGCTCTGCCGTTCTTCCCTCCCGGATATCCCATCTTTTAAGCAGTGCTTTTCCTCCAGCCAGAATTTTCTCCTTAAAGACTGTTTTACCAATTCCGCCAGATGACCATAATGCCTGGCCGCCTCCGGGCAGTCCAGTAAATTTCTCCATAATCCGCAGTGCATTGTACCAGTAGGCGTTGATCTCCACCGGTTTTCCGTGGCGCGGCGTAGGGAGTATGTCACCGATCCGCACATCCATCCAGGTTACCTGATCGAAGCCCTTCCCGCTGTGATCAGCCCGTCTTCATCCATATGAATACCGAAATCCGTCCCTGTCTCATACTGTTTCACAATATGCTCCATGACCGGACAGCACTCTCTTACCAAGGATATGTCATTTTGTCCTCTCAAAATACAGATAAACACTGTTGATAAAAGAAGAGCCGCATCCACCGTATTATACATGGGTTCGCTGCCGCCTTCCGGGAAGAGATTCGGCATCAGCCCGTTCCTCTCCGCCTTCAAAAATGTCCTCAATATGCTCTTTTACCGTCTCAAACCGCCCGTCGCCAGTGCACAGCCGCTCAGCGCAATCATGGTATCCCGGCCCCAGTCCTCGAAAAACGGATATCCGGCCAAAATCGTATCCCCTCCGGTGGATTCCCGGCGGGAGATAAACTGAGCCGCGCTTTTCGCCAGCATGGAAGCCGCCTCAGACTTAAAACCAGCCTGCCTCTCTAAGCTCCCGGCGATATCGGACCGCGTCTTCCAGTATGGCCTCGCCGTTTCCGTCACAGGCTCCGTGGAGTATACGATTCCAGACTGGAACGGCTCTCCGGCGCCAGCCGTACGCAGCTGACCCCATGGTTGGCCAGCGCCGTTCCCGTCTCTCGCCGTCCGTCACAGGCGTCACAGGCGTAATAGTACGTCTCAGAGACCGGTTTCCAAAAGTCACACTGCCGCCTGTTGAAAATAGAGATCGTTATCCCGCCGAGCTGACCCGGCCGTCAGAACAGGGAAAACGCCTGATCCATGTCCAGATCGCCCCCTTCTTTACAAACTGCAGGAAAGGAACTACTTGAAGAGTACACGCCTCTCTCCTGTAATTATGGATCTCATACCGGACGGCAATCGTGTTCTCCCCCCTGTTTCATGGCTGCTGTCTTTTAACTTCGACTCCGGCCGTGGTAGATCCACACGGGACAGTCCTCAAACTGAAAGGAGGAGAGGCGGAGAAATCCGTCTTCCGGTTCCCTTTCACCTGCAAACTCCTGGCTGGAGAGAATACCGTTTCCCTCTGCCGTTACCAGCCGCTCACACAGCCGGTGAATCATTTGTATCTGTGATTCGGAGCTTTCATGCATGCCATGAAAAACGCATGATCGCTGCGGGCCGACGAGCCAATCGCCGTAACCGAGAAAGCCGCCAAGCCCGTTGGTCAGCAGATAAGGTTTTCCTGACCGCGTTCCAGAGTCTTAAAATCCTGTTTCCCATATATAAACTTCATCGCTGCTGCCTCCTGCATGATCTCCCGTTTTCCTTCCCCATAATAACCGCCGAGACCGGCGGCAGAATCAGAAGATCCCCGAATACGTCTCTCTCTGCGGCCGTCTCCACATCCCGCTGTCCCCGTCTTTTAAAAACACCTCCCCACTCCCCTTCCGGAAGTGTCATCTTAACTGGATGGCGGCGGCTGTTATAGGCAATAAAGAGCATATCGCGAGTCCGCCGTAACCTGTATCCTGTTTCCCGTTCCCCGTTTCCGCCTCTTTGCACCGGTTATCCACCTGAAAACTCACCACGCCTTTCCGGCCGGCATTCTTCCGGAAGATGCGTTTTCCTGCTTCCGCCGATTTATCGCAGAGGCCCGGGAGACATTTTCTCAATGCAATCAGGTCTTTGTAAAACTGAACCAGATCCTCCAACTGATACGCCCTGTTATAATCCAGGCGGTTTAAAGAAATGGGGGCGCAGAAGCTGTTGTCATTCCCCTCCTTCGTCCGGGCAAATTCCTCTCCCGACAGAAAGAACAAAATGCCCCTGGCACGTAAAATAGATCGAAGCGGCCAGTTTATACGCCCTTATGACCTCCTCCGGCCTTTCGTAAAGACGTTCCTGCCGCATGTGCAGGCCCGTCATGGAAAGAATCAGCTTATCCCACAGAGTCAGGTTATCGTGGGCCGAAACGTAGCTTAAGATCCGTTCCGGCGAACCGGCCCGGAATGCGCCGCCTCTGTCACACCAGGCCGAAACCGCGTGCAGAATCTCCCGTTCCAGCCCTTCTCCTCCATTTACAAAACCGGGTTCCATGGCGTCGAAGACGTGACCCTTTATCGCATCCCTCGTGTTGTCGCAGAACATGGCGACACGGGGATCCAGTCTCTTTTCCTGATCCTTAAGCGCCTGGTGGAACCCCGGTTCCATAGGAGTCCTGTCCGCGGCCCACGGCTCCCCCGTAGATCAGCTTTTCACCGGCGCCGTATCTCAAGTCCAGGGCGCGGCCAATCCGGTTCATCAGTTCAGTGGGAAGCAGCCCCATCAAATCAAACCGGAATCCATCCATATGGTACTCCTCCGTCCAGTAGAGGACCGAATCCAGAATAAACGATGCAGCCATCTCCCGCTCGGCAGCAAAGTCATTGCCGCATCCCGAACCGTCGGACAGGGTACCATCCTCGTTCTGGCGGTAGTAATACCACGGCGCCACACGCTGAAACGGAGAATCCGCCGAGTAGGTGTGGTTGTAAACCACATCCATGATAACGCGGAACCCGTTTCGGTGCAGTGCCTGTACCAGTTCTTTCAGCTCCGTGATGCGCACTTCCCCGCGGGAGGGATCAGAGGAATAGGACCCCTCCGGCACATTGTAAAAGACCGGATCATATCCCCAGTTAAACTGCTCCCTGTCCCCCGCCTCGTCGACCGAGCCGAAATCATAGACCGGCATCAGCTGAATATGAGTCACGCCCAGTTCCTTTAAATACCGGATACCGGTCGGATGAACGCCGTCTCCTGACAGCGTGGTATCCTCCTCCGTAAACGCCCGGTACGTTCCCGCAGCTCCTCCGGAAATCCCGCGCTCTCATCCCAGGAAAATTCTTTTACATGAAGCTCATAGATAATGTCCTCCCGCTGCCGCTCGGGAGCCCGGTCTGCCTTCCAGCCTTCCGGGTCCGTCCTCTCAAGTTCCACCGCCATGCTGCGTCTTCCGTTGGTTCCGCAGGCCTTCGCATACGGATCCGCCGTCCGGCGTGTCTCTCCGCCAGAAGTCACATCGTAATCGTAATAGGTACCGTGAAGATTTTCCTCCGTCCGGTACACCCATACCCCCTGTTCCCCCTGTTCCATGGAGACAGATCGCATGCAGCCGCTTTCGCCGCCATCCGGGTAGAGATGAAGCTTTCCACCCGTTCTGCGGTTGGGCTCCACAGTTTAAACACGGTTCCCTCACCGCCGCAGGAAACGCCCAGGTCATGGCCGTCATATATATAATTTTTTCTTAAATGTGCTGTCCGCATAGAAGCGTTTCAGCTCTCTCGCTGTCATTTTCTCTGTCGTCATAAGTTAACCTTTCACCGCCCCGGACATGCCGTTGACGTAATACTTCTGCATACACAAAAAACAGGACTGCAATCGGTATGGAGATCAGTACCGCGCTGGCTGCGAAGCTTGTATACCAGCTGTCAATGTATTCTTTCTCCAGCATCCTCCACAGGCCGATGGCTACGGTGTACTGGTCGGAATTGGCCCGGCAGATCACCTTTGCAAAGATAAAATCCACCCACGGTGCAATGAAGGATGTCAGTACCGTGTAAATAATAATCGGCTTGCTGAGCGGCAGTGTAATCCGTGAAAAGATCTGCCAGCGGTTGCAGCCGTCGATTAAGCAGCCTCGTCGATCGCCCTCGGAACCGTGTCAAAGAAGCCCTTGGCAATCTGAAATGTCAGGCCCGCGCCTCCGGAGTAACAGAGAATGAGCGCCAGACGAATCAGATTCCCCTCTGTCAGCCCCAGTGCCTTTAAGATGAAATACACCGCCACCATGGACATAAATCCCGGAAACAGGCCGAGAATCATCGCCATGTTCATGTAAGGCTTCCTCATGCGGAACTTTCAGTCTTGAAAGGCAGTAGGATAACTGCCAGAACGTAAAATGTGGACAGAATGCAGGAACACACCGCGATGAACAGTGTTGGCAAACATTCGGGGAAAATTCAAAATGGTGGTATCTGTAAAAAGCCTGCTGTAATTAGCCAGTGTAAATGCCTTCGGGAAAAATGTGGACACATAGGACCCCTTCTCCGCACGGAAGCTGGTAAGTATCACCCACAGGATGACGGAAACACCCAGACAGCCGCCAGTATGGCAAGCGCCGTGTGAACCAGAATATTATTTACAGTCCGTACCTGCTTTGCCGATCTCATCTTTTTCATATTAGAATGCCTCCTCCATCTTTATAGGATTTGCTGTTTCTGTACGTAAACAGCGCCCCCACGGCCAGAATGATAAATGTCAGGATACCGATTACCGCGCCGATATTGTAATACTGCTTATCAATGGTCAGCTTGTAAAGCCATGTGACGAGAAGATCCGTCTTCCCCGCCGTGGATGCCAAGTCCGTCACCGGATCGCCGCTGGACAGTAAGTAGATGACATTGAAATTATTCACATTGCCGGTGAAGGTGGCAATCAGGTACGGTGTGGTAATGTAAAGCATATACGGAAGCGTAATCTTAAAGAAAGTCTGGAAGGAATTCGCGCCATCCACTCTTGCCGCCTCGTATAAATCCTCCGGAATACTCTGAAGGACGCCGGTCAGCTGAAGCAGGGTGTAGGGAACGCCGACCCAGATATTGATCACAATAATCGTCACACGGGCCCAGGTGGGATTCGTGAAAAACGGAAGGCTGGCATCCGCGCCGATCAGCCCCACATTTCTTAAAAGGACGTTGACCGCGCCGTTAGGCTGCAGCATCGTTCTCATAATCAGCAGCGATACGAACATGGGAACCGCACAGGAAAGGACGAAACAGAACCTCCAGAAGCCTTTGGCCTTCGTCTCCTTCCGGTTGATGGCCATGGCCAGGATCATCCCAAAAATATAGTTGGTAAAGGTTGCAAAAAACGCCCAGACCAGAGTCCACGACAGCACGGACCAGAAGGTGCTTCCCAGGATACTGCCGGAATCGAACAGCGCCCGGAAATTATCGAGTCCTACCCAGTCAAACAGGACGAGATGGTTGTCAATCTTGCTGTAATTGGTAAACGCCATACAGATCATGAAGATCAGCGGCAGCACGGTAAACCCGAAGATAAAGGTCAGCGGAGGAGTCATAAATAAGCGATACAGATTCTCATGAAGCAGGCTCTTTAAGTCCTCAAAAAAGCTGTTCACGTGTTTTCCCGCTTTATCCAGACATTCCGCTTTGTAGGCGCTCTTCACGGCACCGTGCCATGCGGCCGCCATCAAAGCGGTCAGAAACAGCACCGCCACGCCGTACAGCAGGATCAGCACGGACTGGTCTCCCTTGGTGTACCGGTAGATCTGATTCACTTCATCCCAGATTTCCTGCTGGCCCACGGTTCCCAGACTCCCCAGCATTGCAATGCAGCGAAAACCGGTTGTCATCATGAAGACCACATAGGCAGCCTCAGCGCCAGAAACAGAAGGCCCTTCCCCAACCTGTTTATGTACGATATTCCCCAGCCCCGCCAAAATCATGGAAAGCTTCGTCTCCAGGCCTCCGCGGCGCAGCGCCTCCCGGAAGGAATACGGCGTTGTAAATTCATTGATTCTATTTAACTTTCCCATTTCCCTGTCCCCCTTAGATTCCGTTGCTGTTCATCGCAGCATTCATGGCTTCCGTCTGTTCCTTCGCATTCTCATGGGTCACGCTCCTGTTCCGGATCCCTTTTCCCATGTTCTCCACGGGCACCCAGCAGTTATTCATGCCTGCCACAAACGGCTGAAGAATTGACGTGCGGTTGAATGTGTCGTTCTGGGCTGTAACCAGCGCGTCCGACGCGATGTCCGGATTCTCCATCAGCTCCAGATTACACGGTACCACGTTTCTCAGTTCGTAGTGAAGCTTCTGGGCCTCCGCCGATCCTAAGTAAACGGCCAGCTGGACGGCCGGCACCATATAGGAAGATTCAGGATTCACGCCTACGGCCTTGGAACCGGCATAGGACTTCATCTGCTTCTCCTCACCGTTTAGCGTGTAGGTGGGGAGTGCCGCTACTCCCATATTGCCGCCAAGAATTTCCTTCACCGACGCCATATCCCAGGAACCGGAGAAGAGCGCATGGATACTCCCGTCACGGAGCCCCGCCATCCCTGAACCATCGGCATCCACGACAAAATTCGGATTCGCGATTAAATCAACCAGATATTCTGTAACTTCAACGGCCTTCTCCCCTCCGAAGTCCACCCCCTTTGACTCGTCTGTTCCGTCTCCGAACAGAGTACATCCGTTTCCTATATAAAATGCAGGCAGATACCAGGAGTTTGTAAATGGAAATGAAACCGTGCCCTTGGAAAGCATCGTATCGAGATTCTTAATGTCTTCCTCCGAAAATACGCTCTTGTCATAGTACATATACCAGGTGTTGGTCGTAAACGGGACTCCGTAAAGCTCGCCGTCCATGGTCACGGAATTGATGACCTCCCCAGAGTTCATCGCCTCGATCTCCTCCCGGTACTTTCCTCCGAACTTCACCAGGGCGTTGGCGTCCGTCATGATCGTCAGCGTATCATTGGCATAGAGGAACACATCCGCGCTGGCCTCCGCGTCCTGGGAGACCTGATTCGCAGCCGTCGCCTCGTCTGCCACACCATACACAAACGTAATATTCCATTCCGGATGCAGTTCGGCAAAGCGCTCAGCTTTTTTGCAGCCACTGGCCGCTGTCCTTCGACTGATCCTCCGAAGGGGACCAGACCATCAGCCGGACTTCCTCCCCGCTTCCCTGCCCCGAAGCCGCCTTCCCGCAGCCGCTTACCACAGCCGCCGTCACAGCCAGAGCCAGAGCCAGAGCCAGAGCTAAAACCAACCCTCTCTTCATTGCATTCTTCCTCCTGATTTCTCCATAAAAGTTTCGTTATGTTTCGTATAGTTGTATCATACTCCTTCTTTTTCTGTTCGTCAACCCGTTTTTCGTTATTTTTTCCAAATTTTTCTGTTAGATATTTCCGTTTTTCCATTGTATCACCATGGTATAATTCATTATTTTTTCGCCGCAGACGAAACAAGTCGAAATTTTTTATTTTATTTGCTGCCATTTTATTGCTTTTTCTCACTATTTTTACTATAATAAGAAAGTCAGCTGCAACGGCGTTCCGCCATGCAGCCGCTTATTTCGAAACGTAACGATCGATACGACTGGAGAAGAAAAATGGCAACCATAACAGATATTGCTGATAAACTGGGAATTTCCAAAGGTACGGTGTCCAAGGCCTTAAACGATGCCCCGGATATCAGCGAAACATTACGAAAAACAATTTTAGAGACAGCTGTCGAGATGGGCTACACGAAAATGAGACGCAGACGAAGTGTTTCAAAAAAAGTATGTGTCCTGATCGGCGAGGGAAACATGGAATACACCTCGCCCGGCCATTTCGGCTACGATTTGATCATCGGCTTCCGCAAGATGGCGGAACCGGCCGGCCTGACCGTGGATGTCGTCCCCTTCACCGACAAGCTTCAGAAATCCACCCCATACGACGTATTCATGCTGGAGAACGACTACATTGGTTCCTTCGTTCTCGGCATTTCCTTAAACGATGCCTGGATGAAAGATTTCCGGACGAGCCACACCCCGGCGGTACTCTTTGACAACGACATCAAGGGCAATCCGGCCGTCGCCAGCGTAGGCGTCGATAATAATGAAGGGATGGAGCTGGCGGTGGAATACTTAAAAAGCCTGGGCCACAAAAAGATCGGCTACTTAAGCGGCGCTCTGGGCTCCCAGGTCTTTCTGCTCCGTCACAGGGCCTTCTATGGAGCGCTTAAACAAAACGGCCTTTCCTCGGACCCGCAGCCTCCGGAAGCTCCTATTACATCTCCGAATGTATCCAGAAGCACCTGCCGCGGCTCTTAGACCGCGGCGTAACCGCGATTGTATGCAGCCACGACCAGCTGGCCAACGCTGCTTTAGTCCAGCTTAAGGAGCTGGGAAAGCGAGTTCCGGAGGAGTTAAGTATCATCGGCTTTGACGACCTCCCGATCAGCCCTTACACCGATCCCCCTCTCACCACCATCCGCCAGGACCGCCCAAAGCTGGGCAAATGCGGATACTACGCTCTCGACAGCCTCTTAAATGACGTACCGATCGGCACCATTCTCCTGCATTCCCAGCTGGTGATGCGGGGATCCTGCGGCCCAATCCAATAGAGAAAGGACTGCTGAACAAAGATGGTATTTGCCTTCCCCATTGCACATATACTGTAACACCTATGCATCATAAGAAAGGCTGTGTGACTCCATGGCATACCATCTCTATCCCCTTACGGCTTCCCAGCGTATGCTTCAGAACGCTTGCGAAGAATTCGGCACGACTCAGGTCCTTACCATCGGCGTGTGTGTTTCCATACGCATGCCGGTGGATTTTTCTCTGTTAAAGGCATGTCTGACGGAAGAGACCGAACGTCTCGACTGTCTGCGGGTTCAGCTTACCTCCCCTGACAGGGAAGGCGGAATCCGCCAGTACATCGTTCCTGAACACACTCCCGATATCACCTACCGGAATCTGAAGGATAAAACCAAAGCGGAGATCAAAGACCTGATGACCTCCTGAGCACCGTTGGCTTCGAGAAGGCAGACGCCCCTCTCCACCGCTATGTCATGGTATCCCTTCCCGGCGGCTTTAACGGTGTCTACCTCTGCATCGACCACCGCATCATGGATTCCGCAGGGCTGATTTCCATGATGAACGATACCTTCCGGCTGTACTGCCACTATCTTTACGGAGCCCTGTCCCGGGCCATGCCCGCGCGTTATGAAGAAGTCCTGCAGTCCGATTTAAAACGGGAACAGGATTCCCTGAGACAGGAGAAGGATCTCGCCTTCTGGAAGCAGCTGCTGACGGCGGGAGAGCCCGTCTATACCGATTTTGGCGGTTCCCGGACGCTGGAGCAGAGCCGTCTCCGCCACGGCATGCCTGGCCTTCGGGCGGCCGACCGGGTCATACAGCCTATGGAGGGCGATATGGCGCGTTTTACCCTGTCCAAAAAGGAAACAGCCCGCCTGCAGTCCTTTTGCCGGGAACATTCGGTGTCCATGACGAATCTGTTTCTCATGTCCATGCGCACCGCTCTGTCCTTCACTAATGGGGGAGGAAAGGATGTCACCATCCGCAACTACATATCGCCGCACTTCAAGGCAGAGCCGCGGGGCTGCCGGATTCACTGTTACCCCTGCCGCACCGTGATCTCCCCCGACACGCCTTTTCTAAGCGGAATCCGGCAGATCACCTCCTGTCAAAACAGCATTTACCGCCACAGCAATATGGATCCGGAAACGGTAAACAGGCTTTTGCCGATACCTTTTCCATGCCGCCGCTCACCACCTACGAGGGAGCCGCACTGACTTATCAGCCGCTTCCCCTCTCCTCCTCCAACCCGTGGCTGAATCACATCCCGCTGAGAACCGAATGGTTCTCAAACAGGGCGGATATCCAGAAGCTCTACTTAACCGTCATGCAGACCTCACGCGATCAGGGGCTTGACTTCTATTTCAAATACCAGAAGGCCGAGCTTGGAAAATCAGATATCGACGCTGTCTATGAACTTTTTCAGCGGTCCTCTCCCTCGTTCGCCGTGAATCGCTTCCTGTAGGGGGAATTGATGCGGCAGCTGTGACGAAAAAGCCGGAGCCGGGACACTCTCCCAAATGTCCCGGCTCCGGCTTTTTGCTCTCTATGAAACACGTTTAACCAAAGTTTTCCGCTTCTCCCTTTAATCCTCTTTTCCAACGACCTTTATAGGTCTCTTCCACGATTCTCTCCATGGCGTTTAAGATATTCTCATATCCCGTGCACCGGCAGATGGCCGGATATCATCTTCCTCAATTCCTCACGGTTGTACCGTTTCCGGTTCCACAATCTCCACCGCGGTCATAATCAGGCCCGGTGTACAGAAGCCGCACTGAACAGCCGCTTCCTCCACAAATGCCTTTTGAATCGGACTCAGTTCGCCGTTAGGCCCTTTTAAGCCCTCTACCGTCATGATCCGGCGGCCTTCCGCCCACATGGTTAAGTAGATACAGCTGTCGATGGCCTCGCCGTCCACCAGGACAGTACAGGCGCCGCACTCTCCAACCTCACAGCCTTTTTTCACGCTGGTAAGGCCCAGACGGTTTCTCAGCGTCTCCAGTAAGGATTCCTGTCGTCTACTGCCACCTCAACCTCTTTATCGTTGACAATCATATGAACAATCTTAAGCATTGCACTCACCCCTGCATTTATAATCGCCTGTTTCAGGGCACGTTTTGCCATCTCTTCGATGAGCTGTAAACGGAATTCCTTGGAAGCTCTCCAGCTGGTACGAGGATTTACTTCCTCCAGAACGCTCTTGCCCAGTGTCTCAAACAGCTCGTTTCCGATTTCCATGCCTTTTACCTTTTCCTCTGCCTTAAAACAGCGGATGGGGGTCGGAGCGGCGACACCGTAGCCGATGTGTATTTCTTCGATGTGTTTCTTATCTCCGGTCAGTTTTACCGTGACCGCACAGCCCATGGTAGCGATCTCCATGGCGTTTCTCTTGCCATACTTGATGTAATGGCCGCCAAATCCTTCATACGATTCTTTTTTAATCTTAATCGCCGTCAGGATCTCATCATGCTTCCGAACCGTCTTTCCACGGACCGGTATACCACTCGCGGATCGGTATCTCCCGCACTCCCTCCGGTCCTTCCACCACCAGAATGGCGTCGAGACAGCAGAAGTGATGACGCGCTGTCCGCACTGGTCACACCGTTACAGACATTGCCGCCCACCGTACCGATGTTGCGCAGCTGCGGTCCGCCTGCCTGGTCCACGGCATCCCCTAAAATCGGGATATTTCTGAATGATCCTGTTATTGGTCACGTGGGAAAATGTAGTCGCCGGACCGATGACGATGGTGCCGTCCTCTTCCATTCTCACACCTTCCAGTTCTTTGATTCCGTGAATGCTGACCAGGGAGCATCCGGCAAGCTTGCCCTTCCCTAACCTTAATGAGCACGTCGCTGCCGCCGGAAATGACGACGGCCTCCGGGTCTTCCTTCAAGGCACGGATCGCATCCCTATATCTTTTGCCTGGTATAATTTTTCAATATCATACATGGATTATCACCGTCCCTTCTATATCAGTTCCGCTGCCTTAAAATGAGCCACAAGCTTCTGCGGGTCAAGAGGCAGGGAATCTACCGCTACACCAGTTGCGTTTAATACTGCGTTCCGGATGGCCGGTGCGACCGGAATGGCCGGCGGCTCCCCTAACGCTTTATTTCCAAATGGACCCGTCGGATCGTCCAGTTCCACAAATTGTACATGGAGATCCGGCGTGTCCATGGAGGTAGGCAGTTTATAGTCCAGCAGGTTGTCATTTAACGGCCTGCCGTTCTTATCAAAGAGAAGTTCTTCACTGAGCGCGTATCCGAGTCCCATGCTCATGCCGCCGTGTACCTGCGCCTCAGCCAGCTTCGGATTAATCAGCGTGCCGCTGTCGTGAACATTGACAATGTTAGTCACCTTCACCTTTCCCAAAGGCATATCCACTTCCACTTCTGCAAAACATGCGCCGGTTGCAAAGGTATTGTCCTTACAGTGGCTGGTGGCCTCCGCCGTAATATGTACGGAACGGTCGAGGCTGTAGATCGCCGTGGTCGCAAGCTCCGCCATATCGAGAAGCTTTTCTCCGCTTTCTTTATCGACTACCACGTTATTACGGATATCCATGGTGTCCTTCTCTTTATCCAGCATGTATGCCGCATAATCCAGAATTTTGTCCTTGAAAATGAGTCCGGCCTTCTTCACGCCATACCGCTGACATACGTCTGCCGGGACGCGTAAGCGCCCGTATCAAACGGTGCTGATATCCGTATCCTGGGTGGAAGGATTGAACTCTGTCCTCCGTAATTCCGGTTGTCTCCGCCGCCATCTGGGTAAATACGGTATCCGCGCCCTGGCCGATCTCCGTAGCGCCCATCTGCAGCTGCATGGAGCCGTCCTGATTCAGTATCATGCGGCAGGCTGCGGTTTCCAGAGATATCGGGTAGACACCTGTCTTATAACAGAAGATAGCCATACCAATTCCCTTTCTGACAGGACCTGTCTGATTCTCATACTCTTTCCGTTTTTCATCCCAGTGGATTAGTTCCCGGCCCTTTTCCATACATTCCTTTAAGCCGTATGTATTACATACAGCGTGGGTATGAGGATCTACATAGCCCTCCGGCATACAGTTTTTCATTCTGAATTCCAGCGGGTCCATATGAATGGCCGGGGCCAGGTCATCCGCCATACACTCTGCCGCAAACGCCGCCTGCGGAATGCCGTATCCTCTCATGGCGCCGCCCGTGGTAATGGATTTGTGTAAACGGTATATGCGTCGGACTCCAGCGTTTTCTCATCGTGATAAATCTGCTTAAACTCATTGGATGTGTTTGCCACAATCGCATGAGCATGGGACGCGTAACCGCCCTGGTTGGAATACGCCTCCAGCTTCCTGGCAACCAGCGTGCCGTCCTTCCTGGCCGCTGCCTTTACCTTTGAACTCGATGGCATGGCGCACCCTGGTACATCCCAGAGTCTCTTCCCTGGAAATTCCATCGGACGCCCCTTCCGCCCACCTGTGGTGCAGAGGAACGCATTTAACGGTTCGTACAGAACGTCCTGCTTGTTGCCGAATCCGCCGCCGATATAAGGCTTGATCACGCGGATCTTCGGCCCGGGGATTCCCAGCGCCTGGCTGATGACACGCCGTACGATATGAGGAATCTGCGTCGATGTCGTCACCACAATTCTGCCTTTTTCCATGTAGGCAAAGGAAATCGGAGTCTCGATATGGCAGTGCTGAACGCTCTGGGTCCGGTAGTCCTTTTCACCGATCTCCACCACGTCCCTCCTCCTTCCACTGCTTCCTTATAAGTTCCTTCTGCCCACCACAAAGCTGGGAATGGGCGATAACATTTCCCGGTTTTTCATCGTGAAGCACAGGATGCGCCCTCTGCCATGGCGTCCTCCACGGTCAGCATGGGAGCATACTCCTCATACTCCACCTTCACAAGCCTGGCTGCCCTGGCTGCCGCTATATCGTCCTCCGCTATCACGGCTGCAATATCATCTCCATAGACCCGCACCCTGGTTTGAGACAGCTTTCTGTCCGCAATATCCTGATGTGCGGTTCCACAGACCACGGATGGCCGGGTGTGGGAAACTGGATGTCCGGCACATCGAAGCACGTAACAATCTTCACTACCCCGGCACCTTCCGTGCTTCTTCCAAATCAAAGCTTTTTACAACCCCGTTGGCGATTGTGCTGCGTATTACCTTTGCCACCAGAAGACCCTGTGGCTCCTAAATCGGCTGTATATTTGGCACTGCCTGTGACTTTGTCAAATGCGTCAACGCGGGTCATGTTTTTACCAATCCCATGGTGTACCTCCTTTTCTATTCTCCTTATCCTGAATGCGCAAACGACAATTCCTGTGATTCCAGGCGTCTGCATTATATGCTGCTCGTTTTAAATTAATAAATCAATACATACTTAAGTACAAACAGTACCGCCAAACATACATCAGTACTGATCTTCTTCTCCTTTCGCATGGCCTGTCACCAGGTTGATTACTACATAGGAGATAACGCCCATGGCAATACCTTCAGAAATGCTGTACATAAACGGCATTGCGATGATTGCGATGTAGCACGGAATCGCTTCGGTAAAATCGTTGAAGTCGATCTTGGTAATGGACGTAAGCATTAAGAAGCCTACTACTACCAGAGCCGGAGCCGTCGCGAAGGACGGAATGGCTAAGAAAATCGGGGACAGGAATAAGGATAAGCCAAATAAAATGGCTGCTACCACTGCCGTTAAACCTGTTCTGCCGCCTTCAGAAACGCCGGAAGCGCTCTCTACGAAGGTAGTGGTTGTGGAGGTACCGAATAACGCACCTACCGATGTACCGACGGCGTCTGCCATCAAAGCGCCCTTGATGCGCGGAAGCTTTCCGTCTTTATCAAGCATGTCGGCCTTGGAAGCAACACCAATCAGCGTTCCTAACGTATCAAACATATCTACAAACAGGAATGCAAACATGACGACCACAAAGTCAAGCGACAGTACCCTGGAGAAATCTACCTTTAAGAAGGTTGGAGCCATGCTCTTGATTCCAAAACCGGAGGATAAATCCGGGAATACACTGTACATGCCGAGTTCCGGGTTCGGCTGATATAAGCCAACCGCCTGGCAGATCATTCCGAGGATCCAGGTTGCCAGGATTCCCCATAAGATATTGCCCTTTACATTCTTAACAACTAAAATCGCGGTGATCAGAATACCGATGATCGCTAATAAAACAGTAATTCCCTACGGAATTGAAGGTTCCATCACGTTAAAGCACCCTTGAAGGAGTAAACAGAAACAAGTGTGGCGCCGTCCACAACGATTTTCGCGTTCTGAAGGCCGATAAATGCGATGAACAGACCGATACCTACGGATACCGCGTGTTTTAAGTTCATCGGGATTGCGTTGAAGATCGCTTCCCGCACATTGGTCAGTGACAGAAGGATGAAGATAAGACCTTCTACGAATACGGCCGCCAGTGCCATCTCCCAGGTGTAGCCCATGTTTAAAACAACCGTGTATGCGAAGTATGCATTTAATCCCATACCAGGTGCAAGTACAAAAGGATAGTTTGCAAATACTGCCATTAACAGTGTCGCTACCAGCGCCGCCAGTGCTGTTGCCGTAAATACGGCTCCGCTGTCCATACCTGCCGCACTTAAAATGCTCGGGTTGACTGCGAGTATGTAAGCCATGGTCATAAAAGTGGTGATACCGGCTACTACTTCAGTCTTGACATCCGTGTGGTTCGCTGACAAATGGAACATTTTCTCTAAAAAGTTCTCGTTTCCCTTCGTTTCCATACTTCCTACCTCCTTGATAGTTGAATGATTTTCGTTTATATAACAGAGCAGCCCCACCAGCTCATTATATATTGGTTTCTTTCGTATATGGAACTATTTGAATTTCAATATTCAGTTGTAATTCAATCCATTTTTATTCATTATATCAAAAAATCCGTTTTCCCGCTACGATCTTTCCTTTTATGTGCCTCTCATCGGACAGATAGATAAAACGCTCCAGCCTCTCTTTTAAAGTAAGCGGCTGTGGATGGCGAATTGCACTGTCATCAAGGATCAACGCATCAAATTCGTAGCCTTCCATGAAACTTCCGACCTTTCCAAAGAATGAGCCTCCGCCCAGGGTTCCCAGATAGAAGGCCTCTTCCACGGTAAGCGGCTTTAAGCCGGTATCCTGAAGTCTCCATCTCAGCTTTGACACCTGTATCGCATGGGCCATGGCATAGAAAATGGATTCCCTGCTGCCGCCGGCCACGTCAGAGCCCAGCCCCGTGTGAACTCCCCGGTCCAGATATTCTCTCACCGGCGCTACACCGGATGACAGATTTGTGTTGGATTCCGGGCAGTGGGCGATGTATACGCCCCGTTCCCTCATTAACTCAATCTCCGCCTCTGTCGAGGATACGCAGTGAGCCATAATTGTCTTTACACCGCCTCCGAACAGGCCAAACTGATCGTAGGCATCGCCGTAGAAGCGTGATTCCGGACAGAGTTCCTGTACCCATGCAATCTCACCCTGATTCTCAGATAAATGAGACTGAACCGGAAGGTCATACTTCTTCTGAATCTCTTTTAACTTTCTCATCAGGTAATCCGTACAGGACGGTATAAAACGCGGCGTCAGAATCGGACGGACGTTCTCGTACTTTCCCGCCGTGTCCTCCAGCCACTTCACCGTATCGGCTACGGACTGCTCCGCGCTCTCTTCACACAGATACTCCGGTGAGTTCCGGTCCATGTTGACCTTGCCGATCATGGTCTTTAATCCGGTTTCCTCCATCAGATCCATGAGAAGCTCCGTCGCCTGATTGTGGATGGTGGCGAATATACAGGCTCTCGTGGTCGCGCTGTTCTTCATGGCATCAGCAAAAATTCCATAGGCGCTCTTCGCGTACTCTAAATCCCGGTACTTGGATTCCTCCGGAAACGTGTTGGTATTCAGCCAGTCCAGAAGCTCTAAATCCATTCCCAGGCCGCGGAACGCGTACTGCGGTGCATGGACATGTAAATCCACAAGCCCCGGTGTGATGATCTGATCGCCGCAGTCGGTTACCGGATACGATGCATATTCCTCCGGCAGCGTCTCGAAAACTCCGGCACACAGCCCTTCCTTACAGACAAGCCATCCTGCCTCCACCAGTTTTAAGTTCTTCGCATCTTCACTGTAGCAGATGTTTCCCTTCAGTACAAAATTCTTATCTCCGGTCATTTTCCCTCCTATTCCGTATTCCTGTTATAGGAGAGACAGCTAAAAACCGCGTCCGGACGACTTCCATTTCAAAAAAAAACCACCGTCACCCCTATAATTTTCACATGACTGGTGTCTTATGCAGTCTTTACTGATCGTGCTGACAGTCATGCAAAAACTTATAGACAACTATTACGGTAGTTGGTAGAAACGCTCAACCAATTATGAGCATATATAAGTTTTGTTGAATACTTATCTCTATTAAATTTTCTGACCTCTGACAGTTTGAGTCTACCATATTGTACAACTATTTGTCAATACTATTTTCATTTTTGTGCATTTTTCTTTATTTCCGTCCTTTAGAAGGATATTTTGAATACAATTCAGGCAGAGCACTTATAGTTATTTTCTATAAGTCTAAAAATTTATCAGGCTTTCTTCCGCGCCGGCCGCATCAGAAAAGGCGGCCGGAATTCTGACCGCCTTTTCTATCCCTGAATCAAATCAGATACACGCCAACCGCCTCATAATGCAGACCGTATTCCTCCATATACTTTAAAACCATCTCTTCCAGCTCTGCAGCGGCACAGTAGGCCAATCCGCATCCGGAAGAAATCTGGCGCGGAACCGGAATCAGACGGCCCGGAATTTTGCCGTTTAAACAGGCTTTCTCCATCGCGATCGCTTCCGCCGTTGTATGGAACGTCACGATCACTTTATTTTCTTTCTGCCTCATCTATCTCTGTCCTTCTATCGTCAGTTCAAACTCCGAACCAGTCTCTTTTACCAGTACGGTAAGTCCTCTGTTCTTCACAAACTTTTCTACATTCGTTCTGGAATGCGGCTCGCTCACCAGAACCTTTATCTGCTCTCCCGGGTGGGATTTAAGCGCTTCCGATACCAGCATTAACGGTTCGGGGCACGATAAGCCTCTTGCGTCTACCTCATACATGTGGGGTTCCTCCTGATCTCTGTTCTTCTATTTTTTCTCCCGCTGAATTCCCGGCAGAAAACCAATGGCAAACAGCACCGCAATACAGATGATGACCGCGGCTTTTCCGGCTGTTCCCGGGCCTCCTGCTGCCGCCGGCGAGGTGTCCGTCGCTGCCGCTGCCGCCGCTCCGGCAAGTCCGAAGTTATGGCAGAGGGCCGCTCCGATGAACATTCCCAGGAAGGTGACAGCGGAATCGGAAGAGCCCTGTCCCGCCAGCACCAGCTGCCTGAGCGGACATCCGCCTGCAAGCACGGCTGCAAATCCAACCACATACATACCGAGTATATTCCACAAATGCTGTGCATGGGCTACCGGCTGACCGTCGAAGGAAAGCTTAAAGCCTCCGGTTACCATGTTAAACAGAAGCATCACTGCGAAAAATGCTCCGATAATTGTTATTAAATCAAAGTTTTTCATTAATATCACATCACGGAAGCTTCCGGCAAAGCAGGTCCTGCATTTCTGTGAGACGGCTCCGAATACCAGTCCGCCCACAAGTGCGATGAGTACAGGCGCGTGCATGCTTCCGGCCCCTTCTCGCTGACCGCCATCAGGCTCGTCGTCACGCTCAAGATCAGTATGAGAACCAGAAGAACAGGCAGAACATATCCGCTGGCGCTTCGTGATTCATACGATCTACCCAGGCTGAAGCCCCTCTTAAGTGCAGCTGTTCCGGTAAAAACACCGCCCACGAAGCCAGCCAGAGCCACATAGGCGTTCAAATCGCCTGCCGACATACGGATCAGCATACGCAGCGGACAGCCCAGAAATACAAGGGCGCCGGTCATCATGATCATCCCCAGCACAAACCGTATCATCGGTGAAGAGCCTGCCGTGGAGCGGTATTCTTTTGTAATCAGAGAGATTAAGAACGCCCCGGCCACAATTCCGGCAATCTCAGGCCGCACATACTGTACCACCGCCGCCTGGTGTAATTTCATGGCTCCCGCTGTATCCCGGATAAAGCAGGCGATACAGATCGCCATGTTCTTCGGGTTTCCGAAGAAGGCCAGCGCCGCCGCCGTGATCCCCAGCATTACCCCCGATAGCGCCAGTGTTTTTTTCGATTCCGTCAAATTCATGTTGTCCCCCTTTTCATAAATGGAAAAATTTATGAATTCAGTGTAGCAAAGAAAGGGACACCTGTCTAATTGATAATCGCATTATACTTATAGCTTTTATCTATAAGTAAGCATACAGTTCCCTCACAAACTGTATGAACAGCCTGGCGGCTTTACCTGGCTTATTGCTCTTGCTCCAGACCATGTAAAGTTTCCGGTAAATGTCGCCCTCCGCCAGCGGAAAACGGAGAAGCTGGCCGGAAGCCACATAGTCTTCCACCGCTGCGCTGGAGATCATGGCGATTCCCATGGCGGTGCTGACTGACTTTTTGATGGTCTCCTGATTGCTGATGGTCGCCACCACATTCATGCGCCTCAAGTCCACGCCGTGCTCCTTTAAATACCGTTCCGTTTCCTTCCGCGTCCCGGACCCTTCCTCCCGGATAATCCATTTTTCCTCATAGAAGCGTTCTATCGGAAAACCGGTCTTCTCGTATTGCCGGTATGCCTCCGCATTGGGCGTGATCACCACGAGGCGGTCATAGTAAAACGGTTCAAATACGCAGGTCGGATCCTCCAGACGTGTGCCGGTAAAGCCGATCTCCACCTTTCCATCCAGAACCATGCGGACGACCTCCAGGCTGTCCGCCTCCATCAGTTCCAGCTGGTTCCCCGGATACGTCCTGGAAAACAGAGAGAGGATCTGAGGAAGAATATACTGCCCCGGAACAGTGGAAGCGCCCACCGTAATCTTTTGAATTCCCGGCGTATCCGCTCTCGTAAAATCGCGGAGAATATTCTTTTCCAGCTGCAGATCTTCCTGGCGTTGCCGTACAGCAGTTCTCCGGCCGGGGATAATTCCACGTCCTTCGTCGTCCGGATAAACAGCCTGGCGCCCAGCTCCTTTTCCAGCGAATGGATATGGGCGCTGACCGTGGGCTGGGTCAGATACAGTTTTTTAGCGGCCTGAAAAGCTTTTCACCTCTGCCACACAGACAAAGGCCTCCAGTTGTTTCAGATTCATAAGTATTTCAGCCCCTGTCAAAAGCAGCCTGCTATTCCGCCGCAATCTCGCTCACCGCGCGGACAGCCTCATCGATCTCCGCTTCCGTATTAAAGTGGGACATGGAAAAACGGACGGCTCCGGTACTCTCCGTCCCCAGAGCCCGGTGCATCAGCGGAGCGCAGTGAGCGCCCGCCCGGGTGCAGATCTCATAGCGGTATGCCAGTTCATCTGCCACCTCGCCGGAATCGTAATCCCTGATATTCAGCGATACGATCGGAGCCCGCAGGCCGGAGAAATCACCGTATACGGTCACCCCTGGAATCGCTCTCACCCCGTCGTAAAACTGCCTCATAAGAGAAAGCTCTCTTTCCCGGATCTGATCCATGCCCGTTTCCCGGATGTAGCACAAGGCCGCATAAAGTCCTGCAATTCCATGACCATTTAGAGTTCCCGCCTCCAAAGCCGCCGGCATATCCGCCGGATGGGTCTTTGAGTAGCTGTGGACGCCGCTTCCGCCCACGATGAGAGGCCTCACGGCAATGCCCTCGCGCACACAGATTCCTCCCGTCCCCTGGGGTCCCAGAAGACCTTTGTGTCCGGTGAAGCAGAGAACATCTATCTTCATTTCTTCCATATTAATGTCGAACACGCCTGCGGTCTGAGAAGCATCCACGACATAAAGGAGTTTTTTTCTGCAGAAGCGTCCAATCCACCCGATATCCACCATATTTCCGGTCAAATTAGAGGCATGGGTAGAGACGATCCCCTTTGTATTGGGTCTGAGCGCTTTTTCGAAATCCCCGTAACAGATACAGCCCTTTTGATCGGCAGGAAGAACCGTCAGTTCCATCCCTGCCTCTTCCAACGCATATAACGGCCGCAGAACAGAATTGTGCTCCAGCATTGTGGTGATTACGTGGTCACCCGGTCCAAAAGAGACCGAAGAGCGCCATATTCAGGCTTTCCGTGGAGTTGGACGTGAACGCCACTCTGGAGGGATCTCCCGCATGAAACAGCTCCGCCAGCAGTTCTCTGGCAGCATAAATCTGCCTGGAGGCATCCAAAGACGCGCCGTGGGCCCCTCTGCCGGAGTTACCCATATGGCGCATGGCCTCTAAGACCGCCTGGTATACCGCCTCCGGTTTTCGGTACGAGGTGGCCGCATTATCAAGATAGATCATACGCTCACCTCAGCTTCACAAATTTATCTTCCAGCTCTTTCACATCCGATTACTGCAAATGCGGTCTCCAGACCGGCTTCCCGAAGCCCTGCCGCGATCTTTTCCCCATCCTCCGGTGTCACGCTGACTAAAAGTCCTCCGGATGTCTGTGGATCGCAGAAGATATCACACAGGAATTCCTCCGTGTCCCCAAAGTCCACCTTATGCTCAACGAACGCACGGTTTCTGTATGCTCCCGCCGGAATGAGCCCCATCTTTGCCAGATCCGGAGCCTCCTTTTGAATCGGCAGCTGCGACATATGGATTTCCAGTGTCACACCGCTGCCCTCAGCCATCTCGACACTGTGTCCGGCCAGACCGAATCCGGTCACGTCGGTACAGCTGTGCACGTCAAACTGTTCGATCACGCGCTTGGCCGTCTTGTTTAAGAGGTCATAACCCGGATTACCTCCTCCTTCGCCTCCGCGGGAAGCCATATCAGCCTTCACCGCCGTATTCACGATGCCGGTTCCCAGCGGCTTCGTCAGAATCAGTACGTCTCCCGGTCTTGCACCGCAGTTTTTAAAAATCTTGTCCGGATGAACAAACCCCGTCACGCTTAAGCCGTACTTCGGCTCCTCATCCTGAACGGAATGGCCGCCTGCCAGGACCGCGCCCGCTTCCGCGACCTTCGAAGCGCCGCCCTCCAGTATCTTACCGAGAAATGCCGGATTGACGCAGTTGGGCCACGCCACAATGTTAAGCGCCACCTTCGGTTCTCCGCCCATGGCATAGATATCGCTCAATGCGTTGGTAGCCGCCACCTGGCCGAAGGTATAAGGGTCGTCCACCACCGGTGTGAAGAAATCCAGCGTCTGTATAAGCGCCAGCTCGTCATTCACCCGGTATACGGCTCCATCATCAGAGGTCTCGATTCCGACCATCAGGTTCGGATCATCGGCTTTGAAGGTTTTCCAGAACTCCTGCCAGAGTCCCCGGACCAATCTTTGCAAAGCACATCCTGCTGTCTTTGTCATTTGTGTCAGCCTTACTTCGTTGTCTGGTATCATGATTTCTCTGCTCCTTTTTATTCATAGATTTAAAGCCCCATACACCGCTTCGTTATCTCCGTGGTATCAATATATGGAATCGCCCCAAGAAAGTCGTCTGTCTTCACATGTTCATAGTATGCCCGGACCACCATGTTCACCACTTCCAGAGACACCACCTCCCGCTCTGCAGGTGTAAACTGTCCATAAGGCGTGGTAAGCTGAACCCGCCGGGTCAGCTGCTCTTTAGCCTTATCAATGACAGAGTAGGTATGAAAGTCGCCATCCGGCAGATTTACGCGTACCCCGCAGACGAATTGGTTGTTCTCACCGTAAAACTGAAAGAAGCCGTCCTGGGATTCCAGGATCAGAAAATCCTCCTGCCCGTTTCAATCATCGTAATGTAAGAAGCGATATCCCGGTATAACACATTTTCTATCACCTGACCGGAGGGCAGCTGCACGTTGATCGCCCGATGAACGTTTTTATCCGGGAACTTCCGTCTGCAAGCAGAAAAGCCACATCGCAGAAGTTTACATTGTCCTCCGGTCCATTTAAAATTCGCTTGTGAGCCTTTGTGACGGGAGAAATCTGAGCTTTCGCCTGATTTTTCAGAACCGGCATGCCGTCGTCTATGTACCAGGCAAATCCTTTTCCTTCATCCCGAGGCGCAGCATGGTTTCACCCAGATAAATGCCATAGTGAACTGCCACATTCCACAGCGTATCTGCTCCATCCTTCCCGTCATACTCTGCAAGATGGTCATAATACGCTCCTAAGATTGACTCAACTTCCGCAATGCTTTTTTCTGAATAGTCAAGTGTAATATTGCTCTTTAACGCATGGGAAGCGGCCCTTTCTGCAATTTCATGATAGTTTATATCCATATCGCCCTCCTGCTAAATCGTTTGCTTTCAGATTGACGTCCTTCGTCCTTTATTTATAGATATTATCTATTATCATTGTATCACATAAAAATATTTTAGCAATGCTAAATAGTTTTTAGGTAGAAAATTGTATCGTATACAGTTGATATTTTACATAAAACAGGGTAAAATATAATCATGATTATAATAATCACGATTAGAAAGAAGGTTCAAAATGTTTATAGGACGCAAAATGGAATTATCTTTTTAGAAGAAAAATATAAAAGTAAAGAAGGACAACTGATCGTTCTATACGGACGGCGCCGCGTTGGAAAAACCGAAACATTAAAAAGAATTCTGTAAAGGGAAACCCCATATCTTTTATTCCTGCCGCGAATGTACAGACCGGCAGCAATTACTTTCTTATTCAGAAAAAGTATTAAAAGCAGGGATTCCGGCAAAGACAATATATACACGAATTTCAGGACTGGGAATCGGCCATTACAAAGCAGCTTAGAGCTCCCTGGAAACGGTAAAAAACTGCTTGTGATCGATGAGTTTCCCTATATGTGCAGAGCAAATGGGAGCATCCCCTCCATTCTTCAAAATCTGTGGGATTCATCTCTAAAAATGCTGATATCATGATTATTCTATGTGGCAGTGCAATGAGTTTTATCGAAAAGGAGATACTGGCGGAAAAAAATCCCTCTATGGACGTGCTACAGGTATCTACAAAATGACAGAAATGCCGTTTTCTGATGTTATAAAATTCTTCCTGATTATCCGCCTGAGGACCAGATAACGGTCTACGCAATTTTAGGAGGAATTCCTCACTATTTAAAAACAATTTGACCATCGTATCAGTGTGGAAGAGAATATCAGGAAAAATATATTAACAAAAGGATCCGTATTATACAGTGAAGTAGAATTTTTATTGCGGCAGGAACTCAGAGAAACTGCCGTTTATAATACTATTATTGAAGCCATTGCATTAGGAAACACCACTTTAAATGATATTTTCAACAAAACTCAAATCGAAAAATCAAAACTTGCTGTATACTTAAAAATCTAATGGATCTCCAGATAGTCATACGGGAGTTCTCGGTTTCTGACAGTGTAAAGGAACGTGCAAAATCAAACAAAGGACTTTATCAGCTGACAGATAACTTCTTCCGTTTCTGGTATTCCTTCGTCTTCACTACGTACTCAGACTTAGAAGCCGGAGATACGGAAGGTGTAATGAAAATATGTGGTAACCCCTCAATTACACGAATTCACGGCCTTCGTGTTCGAAAGCCTGTGCCGTGATTATATTCGCCTGCTGAACAGGCAGGAACAATTACCATACCGATACACAAAGATCGGCCGATGGTGGGGGAAAAATCACAAAGCTTACAGATGGCGGAAATGGACATAAATCCCGCAGAACATATGAAACCGAAATTGATATTATGGCCGTGGATCATCAAAGCAAACACTATCTTCTCGGGGAATGCAAGTATAAAGCCTCTCCCTTCGATCTGAGAGATTATAAAACCCTGAAATCCAAATGGGAAAATACAGGAGATACCGAATGTTCCTTTTATCTTTTTTCCCAAAGCGGTTTTACGGAGCAGGTCCTTCAGCTCGAGGCAGAAGAAAAATTGGTTTGTATCAGTATGGATCAGATGGTATCCCGTTTTTCAAAGAGCAGTGAGTATAGGTAACCACTTTGCTGCCCGCCGCCAAAAAACGTAGAAGCAAAAAAGGGCATTACTCTAATTTTTTCTTTTTAGAGAAATGCCCTAAACCATCCTTACTCTATCACAATCTCCTCCTGCAGCGTCAGCGAATATATTATTTTCTCAAGCACCCGTTTCCCCTGTCATCTGTTCCAGCGCCCGCTTATAGTACTCCAGCTGAATTCCATACCGCTCGGTCAGCAGCGATTCATGGCCTTTCACCACGTGATCAGTCTTATAGTCGATCAGAACGAGGCCGTCCCCTCTTCCATGTACGCGTCAATGATTCCCTGAATCAGGACGAGCTCACCGGAACTGCAGACCTCCATCTCGCGGGCCGGAATTCCGATGACAAACTGCTGCTCCTTGTGAAGAAGACCTTTGGACTGTGCGGCACTCATGCGCCTGCCCAGAGGGGAGCTTAAGAAGTTCCAGATAATCCCTGCATCCAGAAGAGCCAGACTCTCTTCATCCATGTATTTCTCTCTGTGAAATGTCTCCAGAGCCGTCTCCACATCGGCTAAAGCCTTCATGGCGGGGAAATTCCAGCAGCTCCAGCGCCCGGTGATAGGCGGTACCGCGGAAGGCTCCTCCTCCCTGCTCCCTTTTTTCCCGTTCTCTTCCATCAGGAAAGCCGGAATCGTAGGCAGGAAGGTACTCTCCTCCTCATCGATCATCTGTCCCTGTTTCTTAAGTTCTGATACGGAAAGCTTCGTATGAAGGCCGATGTCCGCGGTATGGGGATAACGGTATGCAAAGGCCGCGGATATGCCTGCGGCATACGCTTCATCGTAAATACGGCTGCAGTCAAAGTTCAGCAGTTCTTCCTTTAGACAGCTTCTTCTCCGCCTGATGTTCGATTTCCACACCAACCAGGTCAGCCACGGAATATTCACGCACAGTCATGAGGCCGGTTTCTACGCCTGCTTCCGACAGAAGGGCTGACTCCGACAGCTTACCAGAAAGACTCATAAGCAGCCAGTCCAGAAACGAATCCGCCGTGGACAGAATCGTAAATGGAATCTGGCCGGCGTTGTTTCTCTTAATATCGGAGAATCGCTCCAGCTTTTTATCGAGATAACGGTCCGTTCCCGTCATAATCAGTTTTTCCTTTGCCCTGGTCATGGCCACGTACAGGACGCGCAGTTCTTCTCCCAGCGCTTCCAGCTCCAGGCGCCGCCGGAGGACGTTCTTCTTTAGCGTCGATGTCTTTACCCGCAGATCCAGATCCAGATAATCCGTAGCGATTCCCAGATCCGGATCAATCAGGATCTTACCGTACAAATCCTGCTTATTAAACTTCTTCCCCATACCAGCCAGAAATACGATCGGAAATTCCAGTCCCTTGCTCTTATGAATGCTCAGAATCCGCACGGTATTCTCGTCTCCGGCCAGGGCGGCCTCTCCGAAGTCCGTGTCATATTTTCTTTAAGTTCTCGATATAGCGGATAAAATGAAACAGGCCCGAGTAGCTGGTCTTTTCATAGGCCGACGCCTTTTCCACCAGCATATCCAGGTTCGCCTGCCTTGCATCTCCGGCAGGCATGGCCGCGACATAATCGTAATATCCGGTATTCTCATAAATGACATACAAAAGCTCATGGATGGATAAGTATCCGGTCATACGCCGGTACTCCGCCAATTCATCGAAAAACAGCGCCAGCTTTCTGTACAGCCCTTCTTCCCGCTCTTCCTCCGGGCAGTTTTCCAGATAATACAGCCACGCCCCATAGATTCCCCTGTCCTGGCCCTTTTTCGCGGTTCTCTTGAAAACAGCCATGAGACGGGCCAGATCCTCGTCTGAGGCGCCCACCATGGGGGACTTAAGGACTCGCTGCCAGCGGAATATCCTGCATCGGATTATCGATGACGCTTAAGAAGCACAGCACCGTTTCCACCTCGATCGCGGTAAAATAGCCGGTTCTCCGCTCCGCATAGGCCGGTATTCCCTCGTTCATTAAGATATTGACGAAATCTTCCGCAAATCCGCTTAAGCTGCGCAGAAGGATTACCATATCGCCGTAACAGGCGGTCCTGTAGCGCTTCTCCTTTTTATCCCATATCTTTAACCCTGTCTCAGGATTTACCAGTTCCTTCATTCGACTGACGATGAGCCTGGCCTCCATCTCGCGGGATGTAATCTAAGGCATCACTTTCCGTTTCCAGCTGTTTGAGCTGGATCCCTCCCGTATTTACCAGGTGAAGCTCCAGTTTTCCTCCCACCGTCTCTTCCGTGGGCTCAAATACCGCTCCGGGATGGAGCGCCGCGTCTTCCGTATAGAGGATTCCGCCCAGACCCTTTGTCATAATCTGATAGAAAACCTCATTGATGCCGGAAAGGACGCTGTCCCGGCTCCGAAATTCTGATGCAGCTCGATCGTCTGGTATAATCCTTCTTCCCTTGGATAAGACTCATACTTCTTTAAAAACAGTTCCGGCCTGGCCAGGCGGAATTTATAGATGCTCTGCTTGACGTCCCCCACCATAAACACGTTGGGGTTCCGAACCGCTCCTGGAGATGGCGTGAATCAGCGTCTCCTGCACGTCGTTGCTGTCCTGATACTCGTCCACCAGGATTTCTTCAAACTGGCGGCTCAATTCATCGGCCACCGCCGAGGGCCTTCGTCCGCTCGCATCCAGGGAATCAGCCATAGAATCTCCCGCACATTCCTCTGACTCTCCGTCCGGCTTCTCCAGAAGCACCTCCAGCGCGTAATGCTCCAGATCCCCGAAATCCACCAGGTTCTTTTTCCTGCTTCGCCGCCTGGTACCGGTCGTTAAATTCTCCGGCCAGCTTTAAGAGCATCCGCACCGCGCCCGCGGTTCCCTCATATCACGCACCACGGTTTCCATGGATTCAAACAGTACAAATCGCGGAGCTTTCCGACCGCCTTCTTTACCCGGTCCCTGCAGCCCGTCACAAACGCCTTCTTGTCCGCATCAATATCCTTACTCCGGACAGAGGCCAGACGGTCGAAGGCTGCGCAGCCTAACAGTTCGTTAAGACTGGCGTAATCTTTCCGCCTTTCCAATCTCCCGCAGCATGCGTAAATCTGATGTCAGCATGGGAATATAGGCCGCAGGGCCGTTTTCCTCTTCACAGACGGTAACCGCCTCCTCCAGCTGGGCGCACAGCTCTCCGGTCTGCATTGCGACATCCCACATCAGAAAATGCATCCACCCGTCTCCATGAGCCGTTCTTCCTCACAGTTCTCCAGCTCCGTTTCACAGGCCGTAAGCCATTCCTCCGGCCATGGATTACTGCCGGAAAATTGTAGACGGCCATGATATGATCCTCGATGCCCCGGTCCGATTTGCCTGTGGCATACGTTTCCACAAACCGTGAAAATTCCTCGTCCCCGGCCTCGTAATAGTCCTCCAGCATCTGCTCCATCACGGAACCGCGGAGCAGAAGAAGTTCTCCCTCATCTCCCACGCGGAAGGCGGGATCGATATCCAGACGGTTATAGTGCTCCTGATAATTCCCAGGCAGAAGCTGTCGATGGTGGTAATCCGCGCATACGGTATCATGGCTGCCTGCATCTGCAGATGGCTGTTTTCAGGGTCCTCCTTCAGTTTTTCATCGACGGCCAGAAGCACACGCTCCCTCATCTCGTCCGCCGCCGCCTTCGTAAAGGTCATGACGAGAAGCTGATCAATGTCCAGGGGTTCTTCCCTCTGTTATCATGCGGATAATCCGCTCCACTAGAACCGCCGTCTTTCCGCTGCCCGCCGCGCGGAAACGAGAAGATTGCGGTTTCTGCTTTCAATAACCGCTTTCTGTTCTTTTGTCCAGTTAATTCGCCATCCTGCTGCTCTCCTTCTATGACCGGCCATATTTCTTCTGATTTCAGTGGTTTGAATTTCCGGAAGCCAAAACCGGAAGTCTTTAAATCGAAACCGCACACCGCATGGTACGGACAGTAGTCGCAGGCCGTCTTATTTCCCCTTGTACGGATTCACCGCCACGACTCCGTCCAGTATTTCGCGTCCCTCAGTCTTCAGCTTCTCATTGACATATCGCTTTAAAGCAGAGAACCGGTTTCCGCCCGCTACGGACGACTTTGCCTCCTGGATCAGGCCGTTCTTCATCGCCACCGGGATGACATCGGATTCCGTCTCAATCTCGTGATCCAGATGGCTGATGACCTCCAGCTCGCTGTTTACCAGGCCGTTCATACGCAGTTCTTTTAAAATCCGCCTGTCGATGGCTTCCGGCGACATATCGCCTTCCCGCTCAATCACCGGGTCGCTGATATTATAATAGAATATACCGGCCGGAATCACCGTCTTGTCCGGATTGCGCCGTTCCTCCATCTCCAGGGCCGCATCCATATAGACCACCAGCTGCAGCTGCAGACCGTAATAAAGTGCAGTCAGATCAAAGGAAGTCCCGCCGGATTTATAATCGATAATCTTTACATAGATGTGTTCCTCGTCCTCGCATAAGTCCATACGGTCGATACGCCCCTTCAAATGCAGGGCCTCCGCCTCTGAAAGAGCGATTTTCATGGCCTTCAGATTATCGGCGGCCGAGAAGGACACCTCGAATCCTACCGGCATGAAATCGCCTTTCTTCAGCTGCTCCGCCAGCGCCCATATGGTACGGTCCGTGATTTTCTCCACCTTGCGGGCCAGCCAGGCGTTTCTGGCGGAGCTCTTCAATATCGTATTGCCGTATTCCTCCGTCACTTCGGTCACGACACCGTGCACCAGCGCCTTCCGCTCCTCTTCTCCCGATGGTCTTCCAGTCCCCTCCCTGTTCCTTCATCCGCTTAAAGCAGAGATCGATGGAATCGTGAAACAGATTCCCGATGTCCATAGCAGCCAGCTCATACTGCTGGCGCTCTGCCAGCTCCAGACCGTAATTTAAAAGTGGGCATAGGCACAAGACGCATACTGTTCCAGCCTCGTGACGCTGCCTCCCAGCACGGTGCCGTACAGCGCCTTCGCCGCCATCTTACCGATTCCACGCTCCTCATAGGCATAAAACGCCGCATCCACCAGCTTCTCCACGCTCTCCCTCTGCTCCTCATTCATCATAAAATGGCGGAACAGTTCCAAGAAACTCCGAATCCTCCCGCGGCTGATCCTCGTAATTCCGGAGCCCGCGGGTCAGCCTTCCCTGGCCTCTCTTATGGAAAACGGTATCCCCGCTGCTTCATCCGACGCGGCCACGGCAGTCAGCTGCGGAAACAGCTTTTTTAACTCACCCAGCAAAATCGACGGCCGCAGGCTCTTCCCCGACGCATCCATGGCCGAATAAGAAAGGTAAAGCCGTTCCGCCGGCTTCGTCAGAGCGAGATACAGATAAAATCTCTGCCGGAAGCTCTCCACACGCACGGTGGGAGCCAGCTCGATGTGATGGCTGCCTAAAATTCCCGCTCCTTATCGGTAAACAGGCTGCTGTTTTCCTTCTTCTGCGGTACAATTCCGTCATTCACCCCGATAAAAAACAGAATCTTGATATGGTCGAGACGCGTTCTGGTAATATCTCCCACCACGATCCGGTCCACGGCCGCCGGGATCAGACCTACCTTGATTTCGGAAAAGCCTGCGTCCAGAATCTCCGCGTACTCCCTGCGGCTCACCTTCTCGTCCCCAGAAGCCTGGCGAGACGGTCCATCAGATCGACGACGAGGCCGTACACCTGACCGTATTCTTTAGCAAGTCCAAACTCTCCCTGTTCCTGAAATGAGGCCTCTCTGGCCAGCATCTTTTCTTCCACTGAAAGCGCTTCCAGCAGACGCACCACAGCCTCCGCTCATCGTGCGAACCGTTCTGCCCTCTTCCCGGAACGCTTCGATAAAGGCCGTGAGAGGCGCCATAATATCTTCCCGGAGCTGGTTTAACTCCTCTAAATTCAAATCCCTGCCGCCGCGGTACCAGCCCCTCCCAGGGGTGTTCCACCGCTTATGTCCCCGGATTCCCATGGCGATCACGTAATTCTCCAGCCGGTCCAGCTTACGCTCATCCTCCGGCTTCACCACGAGGCCGGTTCTTAAGTAGCGGAACATGGTTTCGTAGGAGAAATCCTTCTGAATCGTCTCCAGCGCCGCGCGCACCAGCTCGACCATGGGATTTTTCAGAATACTCTTTTTGTCATCCAGGAAGTACGGGATCTCCGACGCATCAAACTGATGGATCAGCTCTCCTGCAAAGCTTCCGATGTCGCCGGTGATTACGGCCATGTCACGGTACCGGTATCCCTCGCGCAGCAGTTTTCCGATCTGCCGGACCACATAGGATATCTCCCCCGCCGGATTCACAGCCTGCACCAGGCGGATCTCCTCCGCTTTGCCGGAATACACGCGGCCGCTGTAGCGGTAAAGATTCTGTTCCAGAAAATCGAGGGCGGAAGAAGCTGGAGAGACCGTCAGCGCCTCCTGACCCGCCTGCTGCCTTCCGCTCCACCCGCGCCTCCTGTTCCCCCGCTCTTTGCTCCCCCTGCGGTACCGGACGGCCGGATGCTCGTCGAGTACGATATCCGGTTCCCGCTTTAACGTGATTCTGACGGGCCAGCGCGTTTAACTTATCAATCATCTCACAGCTCATGTAAAATAAATCCTGCACTCCTCTTTTTCCCGCTCCGGCACGGCTGGATCGACGGTCACGGTCACCACCACCCGCCTGCTGTAACGGAGAAAAAGATCCAGCAGGCGGTACTGGACCGGTGTGAAGCCGGTATAGCCGTCCAGGGTGATCACGCTGTCCCTGATCAGCTTTGATTCCGGCAGATGCCTGCAAAGCACATCCAGAATCTCCTCCGTCGTAATATAGCGGTCCCTGATATACTCCTGAAACGCCTTGTATATCACGGAGATATCCTCCAGCTTCTGGCGAAGCATGGGGCTGGTCGTCTCGGGAATCTTCGCCTCCAGCATATCCGGCGTGATTCCATACTGGTAAAGCTCAGAAAGCATGGACTTTAACTGACCGATGAAGCCGTTCTGGTTCAAATGCGACTGATACAGCGGCAGCTCCTTCTGCTTTCCCCCGTCACCTTTCTCAAAATCATGGATTTTCCCCATATCGTCCAGGACGTCCGGATTTACGATGGCAAGCTCCTCGAAAACTCGGTATGCCAGACGCTGGAAGCTGACAATATCAATATTCATCACCCCGTGGTTCGGATGCGCGTCACAATCTCCTTCTGCGTCTGCATGGTAAACTGCTCCGGGACAATGGCAAAATACTTTGTATCCGGATTCTCCATGGAATCCCTGATTAAATCGGTATACAGGCGGTGCGTCTTTCCGGAACCGGAACCGCCTGTTAGCAGCTGTATGGACATATCTCTTCTGATGCTCCTTCTCTGTCAAGTCTTTTCTCACTGTAAGGAATAGTATAACATAAACCGCCCCCAAGCAGAATACATTATATCAAAACCCGTTCGGAGGACCTTATTTTTATATGAGCTCTAAAACAAAAAATTGTTGTACTGCGGATGAAAGAAATCATCTACACCGCCATCTTTGCCGGCCTCGGAATACTGTTAATCACCCTGTTTCTCATCATGTTCCGGCCGAAAAAAAGATACCGTTCCCACTTCCGGAGAAGCGGCCGCCTACGTACCCGGGTTTACTCTTCGGCGATCACGCTGAACAATCAGGATGTCAACGTACAGGTAACCGTGGATGCGGATAAAATTACATCGGTCACCCTCGTTCCCTTAAGCGAAGCGGTCACCACCATGTATCCGCTGATGCAGCCGGCCATGGACACTCTCTCGGAGCAGATTGTAAAAACCAGTCCACCAAAAACATCTCCTACTCCGATGAGACACGCTACACATCCACCGTCCTCTTAAAAGCAGTCGACAAGGCGCTGACCAAAGCCGAAGCTGCAAAATAAGAATATGGTATAGGGATTGTGTTTTCTCTTTTCTGCCTGTATAATGAGATCAGAATACATAATTTTTTACAGTAAGAGGAACGGGATATGAGTCAGAAAAGCAGGACACAGAATGCCATAGGGCAGAATCAAATTACAGAAGGAGTGATCTGGAAACAGCTTCTTCTGTTTTTCTTTCCAATTTTATTTGGAACATTCTTCCAGCAGCTCTATAACACCGCCGATGCCGTGATTGTAGGGCGGTTCGTTGGAAAGGAAGCACTGGCGGCCGTAGGAGGTCCTACGGGAACCCTGATCAATCTTCTTGTGGGGTTCTTCGTAGGGCTTTCTTCCGGCGCCACCGTAATTATTTCCCAGTTTTACGGCGCCAAACAGCCGGACCGGGTAAGCAGGGCGGTCCATACGTCGATCGCATTTTCCATTGCCGGAGGCATCGTGCTCATGGTCATCGGCGTGGCAGGCGCGCCGTGGGCCTTATCCGCCATGGGAACTCCGGACGACATCCTAAATCATGCGGTCCTGTACATGAGAATCTATTTTCTGGGAGTCCCCGGGAACCTGATCTATAATATAGGAGCCGGTATCCTGCGGGCGATCGGGGACTCAAAACGACCGCTGTACTTCCCTGATTGCCAGCTGTTTTACCAATATTATCCTGGACATCGTCTTCGTCGTCTGCCTGCACATGGGTGTTATGGGGCCGCGCTGGCCACCATCCTCTCCCAGTTAGTCAGCGCCGTGCTGGTGATCATCGTACTGATGAAGACGAAGGAATCGTACCACCTGATTCCAAAGTCCATTCGGCTGGATCTGGACATGCTGAAGCGGATTATCCAGATCGGATTCCCTGCAGGGCTTCAGTCTGTCATGTACTCCGCCTCCAATGTCATCATACAGTCCAGCGTCAACGCGCTGGGAACCGATACCATCGCAGCCTGGACCGCCTACGGCAAGATCGACAGTGTATTCTGGATGATCATCAACGCCTTTGGTATCTCCGTCACCACCTTCGTGGGACAGAACTACGGCGCCGGGAAAAAGGACAGGGTTCATAAGGGCGTACACGTGTGTCTGGGCCATGAGCTTTGCCGCCACCTTCCTGTTAAGCATCCTGCTGTACTGCGGCGGAAGCTATATTTACCTGCTGTTCACAACAGACGCGGCGGTGATCGAAAAAGGAACCGAGATCCTGCAGTATCTCGTTCCGACCTTCTTCACCTACGTCTGCATCGAGATCTATTCCGGCTCCTGCGAGGCGTCGGTGACTGCTGGATTCCCATGATCATCACCTGCCTGGGCGTCTGTGCGCTGCGTGTCGTCTGGATTTGGGCCGCGGTACCGCTTCGCCCGACGATTCAGACTGTTATTTTCAGCTACCCGCTGACATGGGTTATCACTTCTATCCTGTTTTCTTTTATTTTAACTGGTTTTCCAAGCTGAAAAAATACCACTGGTATGGATTCCAGACGGAACCGTTAAAACAGGATTGGCCCTATTCCATCGGGGCACGGTAAAAACCGCCGTAAAACTGCTGGGTCCGGAACATATTAACGATTACATGGTCGTCTACCTCGTGAAGCAGCGTGATGATATCCTCCACCTCGTAGGAGGACACCACGGTATGAAGCAGGTACATGTGTTTTTTGCTGTAGCCTCCGATGGCATCCACACAGGATATGCCGTGCCGGAAGGTCTTTACGTAAGCGTTCGTGATCTCCCGGACCTTTGGAGGTGGTAATCTGCATCGTCACCCGCTCGCAGCGGTGATGGAACGTGGACACAATCATCGTGGACACAAACTGGAACAGGATCGAATACCCCGCGTAATCCCAGCCGAAAATGGCCCAAAGATGCACAAAGCACCACGTTTCCGGCAAATACATAGCTCAGATGGAATTCCCGGTCTTATTGGATACGTAGAGGGCAATGAAGTCCGTTCCGCCTGTGGAGGCATTGCCTCTTCAGAGCCAGCACGATGCAGAAACCATACAGTACACGCCTCCGTAGATCACATTCAGGATCACATCCTCGAAAATCGGAGAAAAGTGAAAGAGCTTCAAAAAATACTGGCCAGAAATACCTGGAGCAGTGAAAAAATGTAAACCGACGGCTGATGCTCCTGCTGCAGGCTGAGGCCACCGGAATATTCAAAATCACCATGGCCAGGGGAAGTCGATATATTGACGCCGAACAGGGAGGTCACCCGGTCAATCAAGATCGCAATTCCCGTAAATCCGCCGGACAGCTAGCCCTGCCGGCCTTATGAACGCCTGAATGACGAATGTCTGAAGCAGCGCGGAACCAATAACCGCCACCGTCGTCATAACTGTTCGAAAACGCCTGTTCTTCCTTAACTTCCTCACATCGTAAAAAAGCTCTCTCCTTGTCTCAGTCTAATGCTATTATTAAAATTCTTCCATCAATACAAATTAAGACAACTTAAAAAATTTTATTCTTACTATTGATTTTTTTGCCCCTTTCGATTAAATGCTATTATATGCTAGCATCTGCTTGACGTGTAAGAAGGTCGCAGGTTCCGCCCTGTTGTCTCCCATGGCGAAACCGCCATCAATACATTGCCATTAATTCAAGACAACCTATAAAAAATTTAAGATGGTCGTATTTCAAAAGAAAAATTTATCAGATGCTGGATTTTTTTTGCCGGGTTACACGTTCATCTGGAAGATTTTACGATTATCGTTTTAATCGACAATGAAACCTATTTCAAAAAGCCAGAGAATCCTGAACAGAATATCATTTTCTTTGTACAGTTCATTTTTGAAAATCCCGATCTTTTTGCTTATGGGAATTCGTTTTACGTATGATGGGATACGGTTTGCCTCTAGACATTCCTCTACCTTTTCACCGGTCTGATATACTTAAAATGTCTGTTTCGGATTGAAGTAAAAGTATGTGATTCTGCCGGTGTGGCATCTGCTTGCCGGTGCCGGAATAATCAAAGGCCGCCATTGCCACTTCAATCTTTTCCTCAACACTGCGGTTTTCCGCGAAGGGACCGTGTTCGACGACATACTCGGCTTCAGGAACATCTGCATCTGCGTCTCACCTTTATAATCATAAGGCAGCCGTAAACTCGCCGCCTTCCGGGTCATCTGGCCGCTTCCACTGTTTTCCGCCCTCATCTAATTTACCGTTTTATAAGGTTCCTGGCGGAATCAGGTTTTTCCCCATACTTCATAATTTTTAATGAAGGAAATCTGATTTCATCGCCAATTTCTCTAATCTAATAAACGGTCGAAGGGGTTTATTTTTTTACGCAGAACAATGTTTTTCATTCAGGTCAGCCACGTTTTAAGCTTCATTTTGACGAAAAACAAAAGCGCAATATGCTCTCACTGACCTCCGGACCTCAGTAATCCCCAGCATCTTTCTCGTCCTTCGGTAACCGAGACGATCGTTATAAAACCGATCATTTTATTTCATCGACAAAAGAAGTTTTGCCAACAATTCGTCAATATTAAAAAAGCCCGGGCATTTCATTTTATGCCATGAAAAGTCCGGTAAAGCCGGGCTCCATCACATGCCCAGAGGGGTAAAGGTACTTTTCTACTACAAAAAAGGACTGCCTATCCCCCACAGAAAGCAGTTCTTCGCTTAAAACCGTCACATTATTGGATTCAGCATCCCCAATACATGCAAGGCACCCCTTTGTGCTTCTCACATGGACAATCATAACATCAATACTGGAAAAAGTCAATCATTTTAGTGTATTTCACCAAAAAAGGACAGGACTGGAAGAATCATTATCGCAATTTTTTATACAATGTATGCAAAAACGTCTTTGTTATGCGTACACATTTTCATGAAACATATTTTCACCAAAAATGCGCATACTTTCTTTATCACCAATTCCCTTCCATTGCCGCGGAATCCGCGGACTACCAATACAGTAAAAAGGAGACCATGATATGGACTTTTCCAGTAAGCTTTCTGATAACATGTCTTATCTGAAAGAAAAATTGAATGTGGACACGAATTTCGACGTCGTCTACCGGGTCATCCATGTGGGTGGGCGGGAGGCCTGTCTCTATTTTATAGATGGCTTCACCAAAGACGAGGTATGGTTAAAGATTCTCCAGGCATTTTCAACGCTGAAGGAAGACTCCATGCCGGAAGACGCTCATGCATTTTCAAGAAATACCTGCCCTACGGAGAGGTTGGACTGGTAAAGAGTGATTCCGAGATGATCGGCCAGCTTCTCATGGGTGTGTCATGCCTGTTTATCGATGGATATGACTGCTGCTTCACCATCGACTGCCGCACCTATCCGGCCCGCGGCGTATCGGAACCGGAAAAGGACAAGGTGCTTCGCGGTTCCCGTGACGGGTTTGTGGAAACCCTTATTTTCAACACGGCCCTGATCCGCCGCCGTATCCGCGATCCGAAGCTTACTATGGAGATTACCAGCGCCGGAGAGAGTTCTCACACCGATATCGCCCTCTGCTACATGCAGGGCCGGATAGATGAAAAGCTTCTGGCCATGATCAAGGACAGGATCAATAAACTGGAAGTAGACGCGCTGACCATGAACCAGGAAAGCCTGGCGGAATGCCTTTATCCGCATAAATGGTATAATCCATTTCCAAAGTTTAAATTCTCCGAACCCTGACACTGCGGCCGCCTCTATCCTGGAGGGTAACATCATTATTCTGGTAGATAACTCCCCTGCCGCCATGATTCTGCCATCCTCTGTTTTCGATATCATCGAGGAAGCCGACGACTACTATTTCCCGCCGGTAACGGGAACCTATCTGCGTCTGTCACGTATGGCCATCTCCGTGCTGACACTTTATTTAACGCCGCTGTGGCTGCTGCTGATGCAGAATCCGGATGCCATCCCATCCTGGCTGGAGTTCATTCAATTGTCAGAACCGCCTCATGTACCGCTCATCTTCCAGCTTCTCATACTGGAGTTTGCCATCGACGGTCTGAGGCTGGCCGCCGTCAATACGCCCAGTATGCTGACCACACCGCTCAGTGTGATCGCCGGTATCGTGCTTGGAGAATACTCGGTCAAATCCGGCTGGTTCAACAGCGAGACGATGCTCTATATGGCCTTCGTCACCGTTGCAAACTATTCCCAGGCCAGCTTCGAACTGGGCTATGCATTCAAATTCATGCGAATGATCCTGCTGGTCCTTACCGCCGTCTTTAATTACTGGGGCTTTGCCATCGGAGTCATCCTCTCCGTCTGCGCAGTCATATTTAATAAGACGATTGCAGGAAAGAGCTATATCTATCCGCTGATACCGTTTAACTGGAACAAACTAAAGAAACGCTTTCTGCGCGGCAGACTGCCTCATAAGGAGAAATAAAGGAAGCCGCACGAAAAAAGAAGTCCGGTAGATAGTATGTTTTCCGGGCTTCTTTTTTATAATTTTTTTCTACGATTCTTTTTTGTTTTGATTCCTTATTCCACGAAATCTTTTCTCATTGGTGTAAAGATATCCAGCAGCATGGTCTCTTCCAATGCCACCACGCCATGCACTGCATTCGGCTCAACGTAATAGCTGTCTCCTGTTACCAGAACCTTGTCTTCCTTGCCTTCCTCCTGAAATAACAGGGAACCGGATATAATATAACCGATCTGCTCATGAGGATGGCTGTGTTTTGCGCCGATGGCTCCTTTTTCAAACTTCAGTTCCACATTCATTAAATTCTCACTGTATGCCAGAACCTTTCGCACCACACCGCCGCCTAAGTCTGTAAGCGGAACATTTTTGTTTTCTACATACATGAAAATTCCTCCTGTTTCTGTGATTGCGGATCTGTTATGTACCTCCGCATTGATAGTTTTAATTATACTACAAGGTAAGTCATTCCGTAAACAGGGAAAAGAAGACTCAAGCGTAACCGTTCTTGTAAACCCGATGGGAATGTTTATAATGATAAAGAAATCATTTACAGTGAAGAGGAATGTACAAATGAAACTTATCGTAATTGACGGACAGGGCGGCAAAATGGGACATGCCGTTATCGTCCAGTTAAAAAATCCCATCCGAACTTGAAATAACAGCGATCGGAACAACTCCATCGCTACCTCTTTATCCATGCTGAAAGCCGGTGCCGACGCCGGTGCAACCGGTGAAAATCCCGTGGTAGTAGCCAGCCGGAGCGCAGACATTATTATCGGCCCGATCGGCATCGTAATCCCCAACTCCTGCTCGGTGAGATCACGCCGGCCATGGCGGAAGCCATCGGTTCCAGCCAGGCAAAGAAAATCCTGATACCGGTAAATAAGTGCAATCATTACGTGGTAGGCTGCGAAGAGCCTTTGAGCGCTTATACATCAGCCAGGTGGTGGCGCAGGTAGAGATGCTGACCGAAAATAGTGAAACAGAAATGAATGGATACAGAAGGCTGCGGCCTGACAGATGATTATCTGCCAGGCCGCAGCCATTTTTATATCTTCTTATTTTTTTTAGTTCTGGGCGTTAGTTCTCTTCTTTCTTCTTGCTGCTCAGCACGGCAAATGCTACCATCAGGAATCCGGAAAGCACTGCCGCCAGACCTGCATGCGCTCCTGCACGGTCGCCGGTCTTAGGGAAGACCTGCAAGCGGTACGTTGCCATCATCGATCAGAACTAAGTTGTCTGTCGGGCTGCCCTCAGGTAAATTCGCCAACGGTACTTCGCCCGGTTCAATCGTTACAGTTCCAGGACCTCCGGAACGTATGGCTTATTAGGATTCGGAGTATTGCCGCCTCCGCCTCCGTTACCGCCTCCGCTGCTGCCTGAGGTTACTCTAAGGGTGCCTGCTAGATAAGTGATGTGATAATTAGCTGTAACTTCCTCATCATTCGCCACAATCACTGCATCGCTGGCTACATTCTGGCTGCTGCCAACCGCCGTCTGTGAACCTGTCACTTTGACTGATCCCAGAACCTGGCCGTCTGCAAGCGTTCCGTTCGTAATGGCCGCTGTCGGTGCGGTTAACTCTAATCCGTTGTATCTCCGTTCCGCACTGGCTGCCGTAATTGTTATCTCTCGTTTCTGAATGACTACAATACCTGTTACAACTGCCGTATCATCATAATTAGGATTGACAGCCTTTACATAGACTGTGTGATTCCTGCTTCTGTAAATACAGGTGCTGTCTCACTAAAGTTCTGGTTATCCACCGAATAAAGAATGGTAGAACCTTCCTTCAGCGCTGTCACTTCTCTCAGTCCATGTGTCTTTCCATCATAAGTTACTGTTTCTCCTGTCACATTCACCGTGTTAGTATTTAACGCAGTAATGTTCAGCTTGCCGTTTATAACTTCTACCTTATAGTTGGAATTTTCACGGTAGCTTGCAGTCAACGTAATATCAGCACCAACCGCCTCTTTGTTCTTATCCGCGTCAAGTCTGTGGTAAACTACAGTCCCTAAATCTCCGTCGGATATCAATCCCTGTATCTGACCCGTAAATAATGGGTCAATGTCACTATAAGATTTGGATTTGTTATCTACAACAATGGTTGCCGGCCTTGCTGTGATGGTGATCGTCACATCTTCAACCGTCTAAATCCTCATAACCGGTTCTCGTCGCCTTCACAGATACCGTTACGGTTCCATCGTCCACGTTGGTTACACTCGGAGCTGTTGTACTCCATTCGCCGTTTCCTGTCTTATAGTAGATCGTATAGCCAGGTGCATTAGTAAGCTCTGCTTTTGCTTCGTGGGCCATTCCGTCATAGATCCAGCTTCCTCCGGCTGCTGTCAGCACCGCATCTTCTATGATTGCCGTCTTAATGGCAAAGTCTCCCTTCTCTACGGTTACAATGTAATTGCTGTTTGACTCATAATCTGCTGTCAGTACCTTCGGATACGTTCCGACTGCCTCATCTGTGTTGGTTCTCTTATACGTTACGGTTCCCAGATCTCCGGATGCGACAAGGTTTGCTGTTGTTCGGTAAAATCCGGATCCTGCTCGTCAAAGAACTTATCTGCATGATCCACTGTAATCGTGGCTTTCTCGGTGTAATCTTTAAGGTTACATCGTCTGTCATTAAATCTGCATAGCCGCTTCTCGTCGCCTTTACGGATACCGTTACGGTTCCTTCCAGTACATTGGTCACACTCGGGGCCTCTGTGGTCCAGTCTCCGTTACCGGCTTTGTAATATACCGTGTAGCCGGATGCATGTTCCAGGACCGCTTCCAGGCTGCATGGGCTGCTCCGTCATAGATCCAGCTTCCTCCGACAGCGCTGACCTTTGCTCCTTCTATGGAGGCTGTTTTAATTTCGAAGTCTCCCTTTACGACAGTTACAAGGTAGTTGGTGTTTGGCGTATACTCAGCTGTCAGCACCTTCTGATACGTTCCGACCGCTTCGTCTGTGTTGGTTCTTCTGTAGGTTACCGTTCCGAGATCCCCTGCTTTTACCAGGTTCTCTTCTGTTCCTGTAAATGCCGGATCCGTTTCATCGAAGAACTTCTCCGCATCCTTTACCCGGATCGTTGCGGTTCTTGCCGTGATCTGGATCGTTGTCTCATTGGATACCAGGGTCTCATAACCTTCACGGGTTCCTCTTGCGGTCACAGTTACGGTTCCTTCTGCTACATTGGTGACTCCCGGTACAGTCTCAGACCAGGTATTTCCTCCGTCCGTACTGTATTCGATCTTATATTTCTTCAGCGCGCCAGAACGGAATCGATGACGTCCAGTTTAACTTTGTGCTCTTTACCGTCATAGATCCAGCTTCCTCCGGCAATCTTAAGCTCTGCCTCCGGGTCCTTCGCTTCCTTTAATCTTAAAGTCGCCACGTTTTACGGTTACTTCGTAGTTTGTGTTGTCTGTGTAAACGGCATCCAGTACCTTCTCATACGTTCCCACACCTGATGCGTCATTGGTTCTCACATAGGTTACGTTCCGAGATCACCGTCCGCTACCAGCCCTGTTACGCTTCCGGTAAATACCGGATCTGCCTCGTTAAAGAACTTCTCCGCATTGTTTACCGATCGTGGCCGCAGGCTTCTTTGTAATCTGAATCGTTACATCTTCTGTTATTAAATCTGTATATCCTGTTTTCGTTGCCTTGACGGATACGGTTACAATCCATCTGCCACATTGGTGACACTCGGGGCAGCTGTGGTCCAGTCGCCGTTACCGGCTTTGTAGTAAATGGTATATCCATCTGCATTTCTAAGAGATGCAGTAGCCGCATGTGCCGTTTCCATCATAGACCCAGCTTCCTCCGTTCTGCCGTCACTTTGGCATCCTTTATGGTCGCTGTCTTGATTTCAAACGTTCCCTTATGCTTCGGTTACATTGTAGTTCGTGTTTTTGGATATAGGCCGCCGCAAGTACTCCCTCGGATAAATGCCGACCTCCTCATCATCGTTTGTTCTGACATAGGTCAGCCCTGTTAAATCACCTTCCTTTACAAGTCCTGTCACGGTTCCTGTAAACTTCGGATCCGCCTTCATCAAAGAACTTTCTCCGCAGGATCAACGATAATCGTTACGTCCTTTGGAATAATTTCCAGTGTAACCGGGGCAGTCTGCCAGCTCTTCATAACCGGTTCTGGTTCGCTTTTACAGATACCGTTACAATTCCGTCCGTACATTGGTGACACTCGGGGCATCTGTGGTCCACTCGCCGTCTCCGACTTTATAGTATACAGTGTAGCCGTCTGCGTTCTCAACTCTTCCGGCTGCTACATGGGCCTCGCCATCGTAGATCCAGCTTCCGCCGGCTGCGGTCAATTTGCCCCCGTAACAGAAGCGGTCTTAATCGTAAAGTCGCCATTCTGTACGCTTACATGATAGTTTTCGTTGGCGGTATAATCTGCCGTTAATACTTTTCGGTATAAGTTCTACCCTCTTCATCATTGGTTCTGTAATATCTTAACAGTTCCCAGGTCGCCCGTCTTTACCAGATTATTCACTGTTCCACTAAATAACGGATCATTTTCATCGAAGAACTTTTCTGCATCACTTACAGTGATCGTGGCTTCTCTTGGCGTAATGACAAGTTTGACATCTTCTGTCACAAGATCCACGTAGCCGGTTCTCGTTGCCTTCACAGATACTGTTAATTCGCCTTCTGATACATTGGTAACACCTGGTATTTCCGTCGTCCATTCGCCATTCCCCACCTGATAATAGATGGTATAGCCATCAGCGTTTTGTGTTTTGCCTGTGCGTAATGCGTTTCTCCATCGTACGTCCAGCTTCCTCCGGTCTGCTTCTAATGAAGCGCCTTCCATCGTCGCCGTCTTGATTTCAAAATTGCCTTTTTTCACATAGACAGTATAGTTGTCATTTTGTGTATAGTCTGCAGACAACACTTCTGGATACTTACCAACTTCTTCCGCCGTGTTTTCTCTGGAAATATGTTACAGTTCCAATATCCCCTGGCTTTTACTAATCCGGACACGGTTCCACTAAATGCCGGATCCTGCTTATCGAAGAACTTCTCTGCATCCGTGACCTGAATAGTCACATCTCTTGGGCAGAATTTTAAGTGTTATATCGTCTGCCTCCAGTGTTTCATATCCATACCGGTCTGCTTTTACAGATACTGTTACAGTACCTTCTGCTACATTTGTCACACTTGGTGCTGCAGTAGTCCATTCACTGTTTCCGGTCTTATAATAGATTGTATACCCAGATGCATTCTCTAAACTGGCCTTTGCCGCATGTGCATCTCCGTCATAAGTCCATTCTCCGCCAACTGCTGTCAGTACAGCACCCTCGATCGATGCTTTTTGATTTCGAAATCACCTTTATCTATGGTTACATCGTAATTGGTATTTGGAGTATAAGATGCAGTCAATACTTCCAAATATACACCTACATCTTCATCTTTATTGGTTCTGCTGTAAGTTATGGTTCCGATGTCTCCGGCCTTTACAAGCCCTTTTGGCGTTCCTGTAAAGTCGGGATCATTCTCCAAAATACTTTAAATGCATCATCAACCTCAATCGTTACCGGAGCCGGAGTAATCGACAAATCGGCTGTGTTTGATACCAGCGTTTCATAGCCTTCACGTGTTCCTCTGGCAATTACAGTAATTGTTCCGTCGGTTACATTCGTGACTCCCGGTACTTCCTTCGACCAGGTCTGTCCTCCATCGGTACTGTATTCAATTTTATATCTCTTGAGGGCCGCCAGTGCAGAATCTATGACATTCAGCTTAACTTTGTGCTCTTTTTCCGTCATATACCCAACTGCCGCCGGCTATCTTTAAGTCTGCTTCCGGATCCTTTGCCGGTTTTATCGAAAGTCACCTTTATTTACAGTTACGTCATAATTGGTGTTTTCTGTGTACTCCGGAATCAGGACTTCCTTATAGGTTCCTACATTTTCGGTACTATTCGTTCTTTTATAAGTGACTTCACCGAGATCTGTTTTTATTTACAAGCCCCTGTACTGTTCCTTCAAAAACAGGGTCCGCTTCACCAAAGGTCTTTTCAGCATTTTTTTACAGTGATAGTCACCGGCTTCTTTGTGATCTGTAACTTGACATCATCAGTCACCAGATCCACATAGCCCTTTCGTGTCGCTTTTACAGATACGGTTACAACGCCTTCCGACACATTGGTCACGCTTGGCGGATCGATTGTCCATTCACCGTCTTTTACTTTGTAGTATACGGTATAGCCATCCGCCTTATTAAGACTTGCCGCCGCATAATGTGCGTTTCCGTCATATGGCCAGCTGCCGCCCCTTCGCTGTTAACGAAGCACCCGGCATCGTAGATACTTTAATTTCAAAATTGCCTCTGGTCTCCGATACTGTATAGTTCTTATTTTCAATATACTTAGCAAAGCAAGCACCTTTTCATAAACGCCTACGTCCTCAGCTTCATTCGTTCTCACATATGTTACATTGCCAAGATCCGTTGGGTTTACAAGACCTTCTCTTACCGGTGAAAATCGGGTCATTGAATTATAATACTTATAACTGTTATCTACCTTAATTGTCACTGCTTTCGGTAAAATAGTCAAAGTACCCGGCTCTGTTGTAATTGTATATTCTTTTGTTACATCTACACCTGAGCCATTTACAATTTTCGCAGTGTCTGTGAAGGTGATCGGATAGCCGCCGTCTTTCACATCGCGGCCGGAACCGATGGTTTTAATATTTATAATTTTATGACCTGCTTTTAAGCCGCTCCATTCGTAACCTTCTGCTGATACAGACTGCGTTTCACCATTATAAACTTTTTCTACATCAGACGCCTTAATGGTCAGCGCCTGCTTTTTTCTGCCACTGCGCGTATACTGTGATGTCATCTGTAACGATGGTATTAGAAGTAAAGGAACTTCCTGTACCATCCGGCTGTGTATTCCAGCCGAGGAAATTGTGATCATCATCGTTCCGCAGTTGCAATCTGGCTGCCCAAAGAAGTATCTTTCGGTACTGTCACACTGTCTGCGCTTGGCGTACCTCCATTTCCATTAAAGGTTACTGTGACATCTTTGATTTCCTGATATCCATAGTATAAATGAACTGCCTTTTTAGCAGGACTCAGTTCTACATTTGCAGGACTGTTGCTTCCATCATGGTCTGCGCTCGCTGCCACATACTGATATTGAATGCCATTATATTCTATGGTTGACGGCGCCGGGACGGAATAGCTGCCAAACTTCTGAGGTGCATCTCCATAGAGCTGTGTTCCCAGCTGCTGACGGCGTTCGAAATCAATCACTTCACCAGTTCCATTGATTGTTACACCATTTTCATTAACCAGATAATAGTTTAATGTAATGGTACCAACATCTCCAACCGCCAGATTGGGCTTGGGATATCCTGAGTCTGTGACTGTTCATCAGGATCCGTATAATCGACTCTGGCTTCTTTGTTCGTATCCGGTGCGGTTCCGCCCGGCACGGTATCTTTACTTTAATATAGATAGTAAGTGTTTCCTTATTGGCAGAAATATTGCCAAAATCCCATGTAACCGTTTTATTGTCTGAACTTTTACTTACGGTACCTGTGCTTGCTTCATACCACATGCCATTGTTGTAGTCCGCTGCAATCTCGAAGGCTTCTGTATTGATTACGTCGGTGATGGTTGCTTCGGTTCCGGCGATTTTAATGGAACTGGCGATGGCGTCGTAGATGCCTACCAGATCGCTTGTTTTAACTATATTTTTTTAGCATATGTTGATGTAGGATCGGAAGCTAATGGAACAATAAACTTATTGAAATTTGTTGAACCAATATTTAATCCAGAGAATAGATAGTAACACCATCATTTTTTAATTCTGTCGCATATTTCTGTCCATCATAATAATTAAACCAGGAATAATTAGGCTCTCCATCACTCATAAAAACAATATATACAGGTCTGGAACTATCTGCTCTATTATTTATTATTTCCTGAGCTTTCTTCAATGCTTCATCATAATCTGTTCCACCACTAGCCGACATAGCCTTATCTAAAAACATAGTTTTTTAAAATAATTTGTTGCCGAATAATTGTTTCCATTAGCTGTGATACGGTTATTTACGCCTAAAAAAGTTAATGAAGAATTATTTTTCGTAGGATAAGCTCTGCCAATATCATCAAAATCAACAATAGCTATTCTATTATCAGAATCAATTCCATCTTTTGATTCATACAAATTATCAATTAATCCTTTTCTTTGCGCTCTTGGCTGTGCTCCATTTTTTATCCCGAGAAGTATCTTTCATACTTCCAGAACTGTCAATAACCAGAACAACATCACTACCTTGCCGTATTAGATTTCCATAAATTGTAAAATTTATTTTTCCAATACCATTTGCTTCATCTACCCACTCTGCGGTCTTAGTTGGAAAAACTTTTGCCAGGCGTTGTATTATCATCTGATTTCGCAGAACGTAAATATCTCTTTGGAATAGGTTCTGTTACTTTTTATCTCTTCTTCAGCTTCTTCCTTAATTACCGCCTTATAATACAGATCAACTTGATTATCATTCTCTCCACTAACAGTCACAAAATCCTGACTGCTACCTAAATAAGTAAGAAAGTCTTTATCCCAGGCATAGTCCGCAGGATTAATCTCCTCTCCTTCTTTCAGGCCTCTAATCACTTCATCTTCCGATATATCTTCATCATTATAAAACGCATTGTGATGAATTGTAAGCGTTAATCCTTCCGTTACTTCAACAGATACCCCCATTTTATTAAGAGTCGTTACATATGCTTTCGCATAACTCTCTTCATTAAGCAACACATGACCATAGGTCTTACCTTCGATCTTCTCTGAAGGTTTATTCTCTCCAGAATCGGTATGATCACCTTTCTCTGCATTGCTTCCTGTACTTACTGCTGCAGGGCTTTCTGAAGAATTATTTTCCTTCTGTATCCAGTTTCGGACTATCCGCTTTCGGTATCTCTTCATCTACAATTGATACATCTGATTCTCCTGGAGCTGCTTCCATTGCAGTTGTTAAAGTGAAGGTTTTATTCCTTATAATCGATGCAGTTTCATTGGCTGTATCCGGTGCGCTGTCTCTGCTTCGGTGCCGGTGCCTCCGTTTCCGGTTCCTGTGCAGGTGCTTCTGTTTCCTGCACTGGTGCTTCTGTTTCTGGTTCCTGTACTTCCGGGGCCTGTGTTACAGCCTCAGTTTCCGGAGCCTGAGTCTCTGGTTCCTGTACCGGAGCCTGCGTTGGTTTTTTCTATTTCTTCCTGTGTGGGCGCTTCTGTCTCCGGCTCTTTTTTGCAGGAGCTGTTGTTTCCGGTTCCTGCACTGGTGCTTCTGTCTCGGGTTCCTGTATCGATTCTTCTGTTTCCGGAACTTGTGTCGGTGCCTCAGTCTCCGGCTCCTTCGTCTCTTCTACACTTCCGTTTTCCTCTTCGGGAGCAGTGGCTTCCTCCTGATTCTGGGCTGGCTTATCTCCCTCAATGCATTTCCATTCTCATCAAGTGCCGGCTTTTCGGTTTCTGCAAAGAAGAATTTCCTTTAACCGTAACCTTATCCGTTACATAGTCATCGATTCTGGAACGAAATGCAATTTTGATTCAGAGTCATTGATATAAAGGAAAATAATTTCTTCCTCACCAGTTATCTGATATCCTTCTGTTTCACCTTTTACTCGGAATAAACATCCGAAGATTCGCTCCGTCTGCATTTTCCTCTTCATCCAGGTCATAAGAAGGGGCGATTTCATATACAGTGCCATTTGTAAATAGCTTTGATACTCTTTAGCTGTACTTCCTGTCTCCTCGATTCCGAGATCCTCGTAAGTAAAAGGTGCTGCCGCTGTCAATAGCAGCCTGAGCGGATTCTACGATATCTTCTCCGCTCATGACAAAGTTAGCCTTTTCTGTCTCTAATGCATTTTGTTACCTCTGCCAATGATACCGTATTAACCGATGTCATGGTCAGAACAAATGCCAGGAACGCGGCAAGCCCTCGTCTGAACTTTTTTCTAAGTCCTTTCATACTTTTTTCTCCTTCCTTAGCCCTCCATCAGGACTTTCTTTCTATTATTAGTTGTAATAGATCTATCTTCGCACTCACTCCTTTTCTTGCCGCTTTTTCCAATGCAGAAGCCATCAATATAACCATTTCCAAAAAGCTTCTGAAAGCCTGCCTTTTACCGGTTTCACGCCAGTAAATGATTCCCTGCCAGGTTGAGTGTTCCCTGAACAGGATTTTATCAGGAATGTTGCTTCCTTCCCACCTAAACGATAGGAATCCCATGTTTCCTCTGATGATTTTTCCGGAATCATGATCCCCTCTCCTGCCTCAAACAGACGTACCATTGCATCTGCCAGGCCAATCGTTCCCTTAAACTTCTCCAAACGATTAATAACTGCGTTCTGTACCCTTCCTATGAGCAGACCCTTTTCAGAGGAATTAACAGCTATCTGGCAGACTCTGTAATCTTAATGTCTTTCCATTTCCGATTGACCAGTAAATATTTCTGTCAATCAACTGAAGCATCTGGAGCAGACTCTCAAAGCTTTCAGTCTGTTCACCTTCCAGCCAGGTAATATCTCCCTGCCAGCTGGCGTTGTATCGAAACTTCACGTATACCTGAACGTTGCCAGTCTGCCATTCTGGTAGCGGTTACATTCCCGGATTGCCGGTTCGGGATATTCAACATTTGAAAATTGTCTCAATTCATCGCCTGCTTTGGACACGCCATACTGTCAAAGATGCGATTCATATGTATCACCATTTCGAGGAAATTATCAAAACGGATTCCCGGAGTTTTTCCCGCATGATAGATAACCCCCTTCATACATCGGTCCTGATATTTATCTACGGAAATAGTAAAATAACGATATGAATTATGGATCATACTCATTTTTGCTATTGACAAATTGTCCACCTTCCTATAATTTATTTTATGGGTTTTAATCCGCACCGTCTGATATACAGGAAAGCTAAAAAAGAAAATAAATTATGGAAAATTCTTGAAATGTAACCAGTTTGTGACCACACTACAGTATAATGCTCTTATAATTAATATTTTTGTAAGACATCATGATATTTTGACTATAAAAATTCAATTCAACCATACAATAAAATAAATTATACGCACTATTAATTCAATATTTTATTATTATTTATCTAATATTCAGTTATATTTCTGTTTTCATGCCTTAATATCATATTTTCCCATTACATTCTCCTAAAACCACAGTTACAATTTGCATATATTTTCCCCCATTCAAAATTCATTCTTCCATTTTTGAATGAAAAATCTGATCATTTCAAAATAACAGCCTTTCTTCTATATTAAATAAATCCTATTAAATAAATCCTCTGATAACCAATCTGACGACCACATATATACTCCTTCACCATCAAGGCTCGGCGAGCCATGCGGACCGGGTATTGAAACACCGGCATCCTCCGTCACCGTGACCCGTACTTTTTGATAACTGTTGTTTTAACCGGCACCATTGACGTAAGAACCGCAAAATCGGTATACTGTACTGTAGTTAATCCATGTGACTGCAAAAACAGAAAAATGGATATCATAAAATTAAATAAAATAACAGCAAGTAAAATCAGCAGCGGCCGCCCAATGTCTTTATAATGAATATAGGGAGGTACAAATGAGGTGAACAAGAGAATGTACGAATGGCAGAAACAAATTCAAGTAATTGTTGATGAAATTGACAAATGTATTAAAAGCTATAACGATGAAACCCACTGCGCTTTCTTTCCCGGGAAACTGGGTTATTCCGAATTCCATACCACCAGGAAATTCAAGGAGATTTCGGGTATGCAGTTTAGGGACTATCTGCGGCAAAGGAAATTAGCCTTTGCATTATTAAAGGAGGTTCGGGATTATGATAAAAGCCTGCTGGATATCGCTTTGATTACTGGCTTCTCATCATGAAGCATTTACCAGAGCTGTTCAAGGGGCATACGGTGTAACACCCAGTGAATACCGGAAAATCCGACACCCGTGGCTCTCCGCACAAAGATAACCCCTTTTGACCGTTATTTTTTTAGGATTGGGAGAGATTGGTATGATTCAATCATCCGGTGATATTAAAATTTACTCTGTAACCATACCTGCACACAAATTTTTACATTAGAAACAACGAGAGTAATGGATATTGGGATTTCTGGCGGAAGCAAAATCTTATTCCAGGACAGGACTACGAAACAATATGCGGTTTGCTCGACACATCAAGGGAAAATTAGACGACGAAGGCGGAAGCGAAGCCCAACTGCGCAGGCGGGCAGATTATGGCATATATGAACGACCCAACGGCAGACTTTGCGATTGGGGGATTTTGCGTACAGAGTGCTGGGGCGTACGGCTGCCCAGTGACTATCATGGAAACGTACCGCCGCAGATGGTTATGGCTATTGATATTCCCGAACCGAATATATTGTCTTTGAACATGGGCCATTCGATTATGAACAGGAGAATTGCAGCGTAGAAGAAGAAAGATTGAAATGGCAATGTGGCTGATTTTTGACTACACAAAATCAGGTTACTGCCTCGATACTTCCCCGGCAGAATCATGTACTTTTTTATGATCCCGAACAATATTTTAAGTATATCAGGCCCGGTTCTAAGGGAATCGAAAAGCTTTCCAAAAAGGGCAGTGACAGACATTACGGAATGATTGCCGACGAAAACTATCTTATGGTATCTGAGTACAGTGGTCCTGGTTCCGATGCTGAGTTAGTCGCATTTATGCGTTGGAGACAGTCTTAAATCAGTTATAAGCAGCAGAGAGGAACGTGTCATATGAACAGATATATTGCCTTGTTAAGGGAATCAACAGAAGCGGAAAAATAAAATATCCATGTCTGAACTAAAGAATTTGCAGAGCTTGGTTTTAGCAGAGGTTACTACATATCTGAACAGCGGCAATGTAATCTTTTCAAGCACCGTCCAGGATATCAAGATTCTTACAAATAAAATACAGTTCATGATAAC
>VOFH01000839.1_pt1 | contig 52000 bp, 87 predicted proteins | sample 5384091 | NCBI WGS metagenome assembly VOFH01 (sample SAMN12384727, study PRJNA508395) | human gut metagenome | isolation source: healthy gut G | host: Homo sapiens
AATCAGGTGTTGCGCTTCATATTCAAAATAATCTTACGCTCCAAATAATAGCCTCTCAACATTTCATCGATATTATTTGGTTTCACGCGATTAATAACCCGCTCCACAAAGGCTCCACTAGTAATAATGGCTGTCTCTCTCAGACGAGATTCTTGTAGAAAAGAGATCAAACTGCTCCGATAAACCCCCTTGAGGTCTTCCAAACTTTCGATGATGATTTCCGTATTGGCCAGATAAAGGGCCGCAATCTGGTCATAATCAATGGCCTCTAACTTGCTGTCCTCTCGGGTCCACCAGTTTCGAAAGCCAGACCCAAAAGTTAAGATCTCATGGACTAATAAACGCAAGAGAAGGAAAGACACCAAGAAGTAATAGGTTAGACGATACGAAAGATTGCGATTGACACGTTGTTCCATATTGTGAAGATAGCGTTGGTAGACACGGTAGCCCCGCTCTCGAATCTTCCCTTCTTCATAAGCCTGTTCCAAGCCGTCACTTTCAATACTCAAAATCAGGAGCTTCAACTGTTCCCAGTCCTTTTGAATGAGCCTGTTTTCTTGGCCTAGAATCAAGTTTTCTATGCGACCATGGTAGTTATCAATCGCCGCATACAAAGGGACCCTTGTGCTTGCTATTCTTTAGATCTGCTTCTAATTCCATGACAACATCATTTAAAATCGCGATCTGCATCAGGTAGTCATTGGTTTCTTCCTTGTCTTCTGATAATTTTGGAAGTACCACTAAGCCAGCAATAAAGCTGACAAGGGTAACTCCTGCCACTAAAAAGAGTAGGATAGGGTATTCTTTTTTTCGATCTTGGTTGGAATCAAAAGAATCGTCGCAATCGAAACCGTTCCCTTCACACCCGAAAAAGTCAGCAATAAGGCATCTTTTAGATAATTTCTCAACGATTTTTTAGTCGAACCGTTCGGAACCAATAAAAGAGGTAAACCATGACAAAACGAATAAAAAAGAGCAAGGCTGTCAAAAGAAAGACAGAAAGAACTAAAAGAAGATTATTGTAAATGGGACTACTTAAGATGGGCTTGGCGATCATTTCCAATTCCATTCCTAAGATGACAAAGACCGATCCATTTAAGATAAAGTTGACCGTATTCCAGACAGTATGACTCACAGTGTCTACCCGCGCTTCAAGGAGGGTAATGTGCTTAAAGCGACTGGCTTTTAGGATCCCTGACACAACTACTGCAATGATACCAGAGACATGGAGTTCTTCTGCTAAGAAGAAGGTCAACAGAGGGAGACTCAGTTCTAATAACAATTCACTGGCAATATCACTGGCGCGAACACTCAAGAGTAAGGTTTGCAGCCACCGGTTCACAAAGGCCGTCAAGATCCCCACCGCAAATCCTCCAATGATGGAGATTCCTAAGGAAACCCCTGCCTCTCCAAGAGAGAAACTTCCGGTCGCAAGGGCTGCCAAGGCCACTCGAAAGGCAACTAGACCTGAGGCATCATTTAGTAACCCTTCGCCTTTTAAGATATTCGAAACCCTCTTTGGAAAGGTAAATCGCTCAGACAGAGAAGCAAAGGCTACTAAGTCTGTAGGCCCAAGGGCTGCCCCTACTGCCATACAGGCTGCTAATGGAAGGCTCAGCCACAAGGAGTGAGCTGCCCAGCCCAAACTAATGGTGGAGATAAAAATCACTGGGAAAACCAAATAGAGGATGATCCGCCAGTGCTTTAAGACGGAAGTAATATCTGCTTCTTCTGCTTCTCGAAATAAGAGAGGGCCAATGACCAAGGCCAGAAAAAGCTCGGTATCCAGATGAAAATTTTCTTCTGGCACAAAGAGGGCCCAACCAATCCCTAGTAAAATTTGGATCAAGGGCAGAGGAAGGCTCGGCACAAGTTTATTGGTAGCATTTGAGACGATCAAAATCATCGAAAAGATCACTGCATAAAGGAGTAGTTCCATATCTCCTCCCTCCCTAGCGTTCTTGGCAGCAGGTCTCAAATTGCTGTTTTAACTCCGCAATCTTTTGGTCTGTCTTGGTTACATCCTTGTGCTCAATCTTCTTTTGGCACCGTTCCATCTCAAGCGAAACCAATTTCTTTTTTTTATTTTGAGCATCTTTTTTGGTCATATGGGCTTCATCATAAAAACCTATTGCACGCTCGTGGATGGTTGATTCGACAAAATGATGTCTCAATCCTTCAATTTTATTCTTTAAATATTCTTTATCCATGACGGTAGCTTTCTAATTTTTCGATCATGACTAAAAACGGTGGCTGATTCACTTGATTCAGTGTCCGGTAGATGGTCGCTGTATAGTCTTTTTGAGGGAGCTGACTGACAAAGTCCAGCACTGCATCACGCTCGATGTCTCCTCCCTCATGACCATAATAGATCATAATAGCCATTCGCCCACCTTTTCTAGGCGAGCACAGATTTTTCCATCGCTTCAATAGTGGTAGCTGGAAGAGTAATGACCGATTTATCTGCAGATGGCAGATACCCCAGATTAAAAATAGCTGCTTTGAGGGTCTCCACATATTGGTCCACATGCTGGTGGCCATCCAAAATCAACCGGACCTGTTGAAGTCCCAACTTTTCCAATCTTTCTTGGGTATTTACAAGTGCCTGCTCTTGAATATCAAAGGCATAGACCTGTCCTGCAAGTTGAGCTAAAAAGGCCGTATCATGTCCATTTCCCATGGTGGCATCTACCACGACATCTTCTTTGGTGATGACTTCTGCTAAAAATTGATGGGCCATTTCAAGTGGTCGAAGCATTGGCACTCTCCTTTTCTTCTAGCTTACATCCTTGGGTACTTCCACGACGACGCATTTCAGTTTCAATGGCGTTTAGGACTTCCCATTTGTTGAGGCTCCACATAGGGCCAATCAACATATCCCGTGGCGCGTCCCCTGTAATCCGGTGGATGACGATGTGTTTGGGGATGATCTCCAACTGGTCACAGATGACCTTGACATACTCCTCCTGGCTCATGAGTTGAAGTCGTCCTTCATGATAGTCCTGTTGCATCCGTGTATTGGTCATCAAATGCAAGAGGTGCAACTTGATGCCATCAATTTCATTATCGGTCACACAACGGCGAACATTTTCCACCATCATCTCATGCGTCTCCCCAGGAAGGCCATTGATCAAATGGGACACGATCTCAGCCTTGGGCACCTGTTGGCGAATCCGCTTGACTGTTTCCACATAGAGGTCATAACTATGGGCCCGATTGATCAATTCAGAAGTCGCTTCATAAGTCGTTTGAAGCCCCAACTCAATCGTCACATGCATGCGCTCTGTCAGCTCTGCTAGGTAGGACAAGGTCTCATCTGGTAAACAATCCGGACGCGTACCAATGTTGATTCCTACCACTCCTGGTTCATTGATGGCCTGTTCATACCGCTCTCGAATGACTTCCACTTTATCGTGGGTATTGGTGAAATTTTGAAAATAGACCAGGTATTTCTTCACATCTGGCCATTTCCGATGCATAAAGTCAATCTCTTTGTAAAACTGTTCTCGAATCGGAGCTTCTGGGGCCACAATGGCATCTCCTGAACCCGAGACCGTACAAAAAAGTACAGCCACCGTGGGCGACTGTTCCGTCTCGATTAGGACAGTCAAATCCCGCATCAATAGGAACTTTGAAAGTCTTTTCTCCAAAAAGTTTTCGATAATAATCATTCAAGGTATTATAAGATTTCATAACTTTCATTATAACAAAAAAAGAGTCGAACTCAAAACGCGAGTTCAACTCCTAGTTGTTAGATGCTTATTTTTGCTTGCCTGTAAAGCGCCATTGAAATCGCAAGCGATCATACAAGGGATACTCAAACTGTAAGACAGCAAGGCCCAAAATCATACTGCCAAGAACGTCTGATGGGATAGTGGACCCCGACATAAACGCGAGAAACCACAATGGTCACGATTCCCAGAACCAGCAAGCCTTGAAGGCAATAGCGGGCTGTTTTATTTTTTACATGTTGGCCGATTATGATGATCAAACTTCCCAAAACAAGGGTAGACGCCAGTGAATGACCACTTGGAAAAAAAAGCCTTTTTCCTCTACTAGATGAAGAATACTTGGTCTCGGTCTCTGGTAGATATTCTTTAGAAGAAGAACCAAAAGACCAGTCAATACCAGATTGCTCCCCAGAAAGAGGGCTTCGCTGTACCATTTCTTACAGGCAAAGACCGCCAGCAAAAGACCCACCCAGATGACAATGATCTTGGTATCCATGACATGGGTTACCTTGGTAAAGAAGGCTGTCAGTGTTGCAGGCAGATCGCCTCGAATAGTAGATTGAATCGTGCTATCAAAAGCCTGTTAATTGTTGCGGGTAAAACGAATCACATACCCGAGAATGACAAAAATGAGAAGGGCGAAGCTTGCCTTCGCCCAATGTTGTTGTTTATTTTTCATATTTTTTCAAAATCGGTTGCAAAAGGTATAGATCAACCCAAATGCGATGGCCCAAATCACCCCTTCGATCAGGTTAAAGGGTGCAACCATTGCGGCTAAATAGTGGACAAGCCCTAGTGTTTTCGAAATATCATAGTTCATAAAGCGAGCATACAAAGGGATTGCATAGACATAGTTCACCAATACCATCGTGATACTCAAGCTGATCGTTCCAATAATCGTAGCCAGGACAAATCGGCCATGGGTCCGTTCCTTGTTCCAAATCCATGCAAAAGCAAGAACAAAAACAAGAACTCCAATGATATTGATTGGTAGTCCGATCAAGGTTTCAAGCCCCTTATTATTAAGAGCTAATTTAAGAACAGATCGGATCAAGGTCACCCAAACGGCACTTTTAAAATCCAATAGGACCAAGGCCAACAAAATGGCGATGATACTCAAATCAATTTTGAAGAAATCTATCAAGAAAGAAAATTGATAGAACATCAAAATAAAAGATAGTGCGGATAAAACAGCCACTAGGGTCAGTTTACGTGTATTTGTCATAACAGGTTCCTCCAATTTTTAAAAATTAGAGAAGCTGGAAAGACGTCTACTCCATCATTCTACTCTAAACTATTTAAACAAAGCTTAAACTAGAAACTATTCTAGTTACTTTAGCTGGTCTCCATCGAAAACACCGTTAGTCAATCTTAGCACCAAACGTTTTATTCCCTATGCATCAGCTCTAAACAGATCAGAATAGATGTCAGTCTATTCGTCTCTCGTCTTCTCCCATCCAGACTATACTGTCGGTTGTGGAGTCACACCACATCAGCTTGCGCTCGCGGACTTCTTTTAGAGTATGGAGGCGAAAAGAACATTTAAAAGGATAAGAACCTAGTAAAAGTCACCGCCGGTCGGGAATTACACCCTGCCCCGAAGACCCTTTTATGATAACAAAAAAACTTGCCTAGGCAAGTTTTTTGTAACGTCATGGATTACATCGTTCGGGTTTTAATTTTTTCGTTCTTATTTGAGCTTGTCGTGCTCATAACGATGGCTCAACTCCAGCCCCTTAAAAATCCCTTGCTGGCGGAGTGCCTCATAGACAATCATGCAGACAGTATTGGAGACATTTAAACTACGGACATGCTCGTCATTCATCGGAATGCGAATGGCCTTCTCTTCGTGCTGGCGCATAAAATTCTTCCGGCAAACCTTTATCCTCGCGTCCAAACAAGAAATAATGGGACTTCCCATCCTGATAAGAAACGTCCGAATAGGTCTGTTTTGCAAACTTAGACACCAAGTGCACCTGACCGTCACGCGCTGCTTCCATAAACTCTTCTAAGCTATCATAGAAACGGACATCCAGCTTGTCCCAGTAATCGAGTCCTGCTCGCTTCATTTTGCGATCATCGATCGGAAAAGCCATGGGGCGAATGATATGTAAGGGGGAATTGGTCGCCGCACAAGTCCGTGCAATATTTCCCGTATTTTGTGGAATCTGAGGTTGGAACAAGACGATGTGGTTTTGAGCAGCTGACTCTTGGTAGTCTAGTTCTTCAATATTCATACTCGATCTCTTTCTGATAAAAAAATAGCCACACTGCCCGGAGTCAAGCTCAGCAAACAGCGTGGTTACAGCTTCATTAACTTAACTCACAACAGGTTTGAGGTAAATCAACGAAGGTACTTTCTAAGTATAACACTTTTGAAGCTCCTGTCAATAGTTTTTTTTAGATTTTTTAAGAAACTTTATCAAAGTTTTCAATCCCTCCTAGCTCTACTCTTTTGACGATTTCTCCTACTTGTTCTTAGCTTCTCAAAATTCCACCAGAAAATCCTAAAAAAGATGAATTTTTCTTGAAAATAGAGTATGATAGAAGCATACTCTGGAGGTATTCTATGAAAATTATTGTTGTTGGTGGAGGAAAGGTCGGAACGGCCCTTTGTCGTTCTCTCGTTGCTGAAAACCACGATGTTATTTTGATCGAAAAGACGAATCCGTTCTTAACCATATTACCAAACGATTTGATATCATTGGAATTTTAGGAAATGGGGCAAACTTCAAGATCTTGGAGCAAGCAGATGTTGAAGACTGCGATATCTTCATTTCCATGACCGAATACGACGAAGTGAACATGGTTTCTGCTGTTTTAGCTAAAAAAAATGGGAGCCAAAGAAACCAGCGTTCGGGTGCGGAATCCGGAATATTCCAATTCCTACTTCAAGGAAAAAAATATCTTGGGCTTCTCCCTGGTTGTCAATCCGGAATTGCTGACAGCTCGTTATATTGCCAATATCATTGACTTCCCAAATGCCCTTTCTGTGGAGCATTTTGCCAATGGTCGGGTTGCCTTGATGGAATTTAAGATCAAGCCAGATAGCAATCTCTGCAATCTGAGTCTATCCCAATTCCGAAAGAAATACGGAAATGTCATTGTTTGTGCAATCGAGCGTGGCAACGAACTCACCATTCCAAACGGAGACTTTGTTTTGCAACCTCAAGACAAGATTTTCGTAACAGGTAATCGGATCGAGGTCGTTCTCTTCCACAACAATGTTCGCCCTCAGGTCATTAAGAGCATGATGATCATTGGTGCTGGGAAAAATTGCCTACTACCTACTCAATATTCTTCAAGATGTGCGTCGCAAGATCGATCTCAAGGTCTTAGAGGTCAATCGCGAACGGGCGGAATTCTTTAGTCAGGAATTTCCTGATCTCTATGTCGTCCATGGAGACGGAACCGCTAAAGACATTCTTTTAGAAGAGAGTGCCAATAACTTTGATGCTGTGGCTACTTTGACAGGGGTCGATGAAGAAAACATCATCACCTCCATGTTCTTAAATTCTGTCGGAGTCAAAAAGAACATTACCAAAGTCAACCGAACCAGTCTGTTGGAGATCATTGGCGATCAGGATATGACCAGTATTGTCACTCCAAAACGCATCGCTGTAGACACCATTATGCACTTTATTCGCGGGCGCTACAATGCACAGTTCTCAAACCTAGAAGCTTTGCACCATGTCGCAAACGGCCGGATTGAAACCTTGCAGTTCCAAATTAAGGAAGACAATAAACTAACCCAATATCCCCTCTCTGAATTGAAATTGAAAAAGGCGTCTTTGATCGCCGCCATTATTCGAGACGGCAAGGCTATTTTCCTGAATGGAGATGACCGTTTGATGGTAGGAGATCGGATTATCGTGACCACCTTGATTCAAAATGTCACTAAAATCTATGATTTACTTGAGAGGTAAGCCTGATGAATAGAAGCATGATTCGTTACCTCTTGTCCAAGCTCCTCTTAATCGAGGCAGCTCTCCTGATCGTTCCCTTAGTGGTCGCTGCCAATCTATCAGGAACCTGCCAAGGTTTTTGTCTCAATTGGGGCAACCATGGCCATCTTACGTTGGGCTGGGGCTACTTGGTAGTTTTCACAAACCAAAGGATTTTCACATCTATGCTAAAGAAGGAGTCCTGATTGTAGCCCTCTGTTGGATCCTCTGGTCCTTCTTTGGTGCCCTTCCCTTTGTCTTTTCGGGACAAATCCCCAACATTATCGATGCCTTCTTTGAAGTCAGCTCAGGCTTTACAACAACAGGGGCAACGATTTTAGACGATGTGGGTGTCCTCAGCCACTCTCCCTCCTCTTTTGGCGTAGTTTTACCCACTTGATGGGGGGATGGGAGTATTGGTCTTTGCCCTGGCGATTATGGACAATAACAAGAACAGCCACCTTGAAGTCATGAAGGCAGAAGTTCCTGGTCCAGTTTTTGGGAAGGTCGTTTCCAAATTAAAAACACGGCTCAAATTCTCTACTTCTTGTACTTGGGTTTGTTCTTCCTTTTTGTGGTTCTTTATTTCCTTGCCGGCATGCCCCTGTATGATAGTTTTGTCATCGCCATGGGGACAGCTGGAACCGGGGGCTTTACCGTTTTTAACGACGGAATTGCCCACTACAATAGTAGTTTGATCACCTATTTGGTCAGTATCGGGGTTTTAGTCTTCGGGGTTAACTTTAACCTCTACTACTTCCTCATGATCCGAAAATTCAAGGCCTTCTTTAAAGATGAGGAATTGCGGACCTACATCACTATTGTAATCCTATCTAGCGTATTGATTGCCTACAATTGCCTTCATCTCTATGCTAATGTCGCGAAGAGTTTTGAGATTTCCTTCTTCCAAGTTTCCAATATCATCACCACTACCGGTTTTGGTTATGGAACGACGGAAAAATGGCCTCTCTTTTCTCAGTTCATCCTCTTGATGCTGATGGTCATCGGTGGTTCTGCTGGATCGACCGCTGGGGGCTTAAAGTCATTCGGTGCTTGACCTTATGGCGAATCGCAAAAAATCAGGTTCTTTCGACCTTGTCTCCGAATCGCGTTCTGACCTTGCATGTCAATGATACGGTATTGGATAAGGATACACAGCATCAGATCCTCAAGTACTTTACAATATACAGTTTTATCACGATCGGCCTACTCTTTGTAGTGAGTCTAGATAATAATAACTTCATGACGGTTGTCAGCGCTGTCTTTAGTTGTTTCAACAACATTGGACCTATGATTGGAACAGGTCAAACCTTCTCCATCTTTAGTCCGATTTCAAAACTGTTACTTTCCTTAGCCATGATTGCCGGACGGCTTGAAATCTATCCAATGATTCTTCTCTTCCTCCCTAAAACATGGTCTAAACGCTGATAGACAACTCTTGTACAAAATCAACGAGAGTGGGACAGAAATCGGTAATTCGTTAGAATTCGATTTCGTCGTCCCCCTCCGCACAGTTGAGTAGGGCTGTAAAAGCTGATGAAATCAGTGTAGTAGAACCCACTCAACCACTGCGTCTTACTCGACAATCCAAAAATAATTGAGAGGCTAGGACTATTGTCCCAGCCTCGTTTCGTTTATTGCAATCGGCCTATTTTGATTCTTCATTTCGCTTCAGACTAAAATGGTCTGGCAAGGGGTCTGGTCCTGCTTGGTCCCAGGATGGCAACGTAGAATCCTTGCAATTCCCATCAAGACACCTTTCACACCAAAACGTTCAATCGCTTGGATCATATAATTGGAACAGGTCGGTTGAAAGCGACAAGAAGGCGGAAATAGGGGAGAGATCCATTTTTGATAGCCTCTGACCAGCGCAATCAGGATTGTTTTCATGCTTTTTAGATTTAGTTACTGCTAGATTGTGCAGCTGGCTGATTTCTTTTTTGTTCAAGCGACGGTATTCACCCGGACGTAGTCCTGAGACGTCCAAATTCCCAAACTGGGTCCGGGAGAGTTTATCCACTAAAAAGTCCCACCGCTTCAAACATCTTTTTAACCTGGTGGTTACGCCCTTCATGAATGGTCAACTGAACCACTGAACGGTTCTTTTCGACATCCACTTTTAAGATCTCGTAAGTCGCTGGCTTGGTTTTCTTTCCATCAATGGTCACCCCTCGCGTCAAGGGACGCAAGTTTTCCTTATTGGCAATCCCTTTGACACGCGCCACATAGACCTTATCAATTTCATTGCGCGGGTGAATCATCTCATCTGTAAAATCACCATCATTGGTCAAAATCAAGACACCAGATGTATCCCAGTCCAAACGTCCCACTGGATAGATGCGCTCTGGTACTTGAGATAAAAGGTCAACGACTGTTGTCCGCCCTTTATCATCCGATACACTAGAGATGACGCCACGTGGCTTATTTAAAAGATAGTAGACCTTTTCTTCGTTATAGATTGGAGTCCCTTCTACTTCAACCTGATCACCGGTTTTAATGATGGTCGCTAATTCACGCACGACTTGGCCATTGACCGTCACCAAGCCTTGCTTGATCAGTTCTTCGGCCTTGCGACGACTAGCCACGCCTGCATGGGCAATATATTTGTTAATTCTCATCTAGTTCCTCTGTTCTCTCTGAAAATAATTGACCTTCTTCTGGATCGATGTCCACTTCCTCAACCTTTGGCAATTCCTCCAAATGATTGATCCCCATATAATCCAAAAAATACTCCGTCGTGACATACAAATTAGGACGCCCGAGGACTTCTTTTTTTCCGTCTTCGCGGATCAGATCAAATGACAGTAGTTTGGTAATGGCACCACTGGAATTGACGCCTCGAATATCATCGACCTCCACGCGGGTGATCGGTTGCTTATAAGCAATGATTGACAAGGTTTCAAGGGCAGCCCGAGACAAACTTTGGTTCATAGGCGTTCTAGAATAGTCTCGTAAAACCGAAGCGTAGTCTGCCTTTGTCACCAATTTATAACGGGAAGCTGTCTCCATCAAACACAGACTGGTATCTGTATCCTCCTGGTATTTTTGGGCCAATTTTTCTAAACTTTGCACCACACCTGTTGGGGGTAAAGAGAGAAGATCTGCGATTTGTCTGGCAGTAATTCCTTCTTCACCCGCTACAAATAAGAGTGCTTCAATTTCAGCTAATTTGCTCATGTTCAATCCTATTTAAGTAAATTTCTCCAAAAGCCGTATCCTGTACCACTGTGACCTCTTGAATCTTGATCAATTCAAGGGTTGCAAGAAATAGGTAATGACCTCTTGGAGATCCGCTGCTTCTAGAAACAAGTCCTGCAAGAGAACTTGTGAGCGATCGTGGAATCGGTGACGCAGCTGGTCCATCAGATCCTCAATCTTGTATTCATCCTTGACAATGGTTGTATGGTTCTGGCGGAATTCTTCTTTTTCTTGGTCAATAGTTTTGAGAAAGCCAAGAAGAGATCCACCGTGGTGCGATCATGAAGTAATTCGGTATCGTCATAGACCAATTCCATCTTTGGTTTCGAATAATAGAGGGCGCGCTCCTCGTGCTGCGAGGCCATCAACTCTCCTAATTGCTTGTAAGTACGGTACTCTTCCAATTGAGAAAGGAGGTCCTGCTCTAGATCCTCTGCTTCATCCATCTCCTCTGCGACCTTAGGAAGAAGTCTACGACTCTTGATCAGGGTTAGTTGACTAGCCATCAGCATGTATTCCCCTGCTACCTCTAGTTTCATAGCCTGGAGAGTCGCCAGATAAGCCAGATACTGTTCGATCACCTCAATCGAGGGGACCTCATAGATATCCATCTGGTATTTAGAGACCAAGTGGAGCAAGAGGTCCAAAGGCCCTTCAAAATCTTTTTAATTTTAATATCCATTATTTATATTTTTCTAATGTCACCATGGTTTTTAGGCCCAATTCACGCGCAATACTAAAGAGATCCACACCGAGTTCACGTTGTTTCAAAATATACTGCTCACGAATCAATTGGGCCGAAAGGTCTTGGTTGCCTTTTTCGATCAAGAAGGCTTCTAACTGTCGGAATCCCCACTGACGGGAGTAAGATTTTCCTTTATTATCAAAGAGATAGACACCATCGAGGAAGAGTTGCAACTCATCCAGTAAAGGCTCTGGAACTTTTAAAACCCTTTTTTGGCCATCTTTGCCCACTCGAATGACATGAAAGTCCAGCTGAATATCTTCGACCTTGACTTGGAGGATCTCACTTGGCAATAAGCCCATCTCCAGAATCAACAAGGCCATCAAGCGTCCCTGTGGATTGGTTGATTCTTCCCAAAAATGGGTCAGATCCAACAATTCACGATCATGGGTTTTGGCCGGTTGAATTTTAGGCAAACCAAACGATGGTATTCAGAAATAAAGCGTTCTTGATACAAATAATATAAAAATTGGTTAACAGCGGATAATTTTCGTTTTGAACCGCCGGTTTAAAATCTTTAATCGAAGCTTGGTAAATTCTCAAATTCGTCGGCGTCACTTTTCCATGAATTGATTCAATAAATTGGTCCAAATCATAGAAATAGGCTGACTGAGAATTTTCACTTAGTTCTTTTTGTTCAATAAAACTTGCAATAAATTCTTTCATTTTGGAATCATCTCGTATTCATTTGAAAAATTATGCATTAGCGAATTGATGGCTTTGAGGATCGATTTCCGCGTAATAATCCCTTGAAATAACCTTCTTCATCCACCACTGATAAGAAGGAGTCATCCACCAACTTGTGAAGGACTTCTGTCAAATTGAAGTCTAAGCCGATGACCCCAACCTCCTTCTTTGCAACGTCTACGATATCCATCGAAGCAAAAGTCTCCTCAGGAATCTCGTGTTTCAATTGATAAGATAGAATATCCGTTAGGAGATCGTCCCCACAAACTTGCGTTCATCCGTCACTACCGGGATGCGACTATAGCTAATCTGGCTCAACAGCAAGACCGCATGGTCTACATTGTGGGTATCAATCAAGACCGCTAAATTTTTGGCAGGAGTTAAGAACGTCTCTTCCTGCGCCAGCAAGAAACGTTCAAATTCCTTTGCTATCATCTGCTAAACTCCTTTGTCAATTCAGGGTACAATTCATGATCTCGCGTATAATACTCTACCTTGAAGTTCGAATCGGTAATCTCTATCTTGGCATACAAACACTCTCGAATCAGACCACGAGGTTGGCTAACGGATCCAGGATTCACAAAGAGGGTTCTTCCTTCCTTCCAAGCATCTGGGATATGAAGGTGGCCGTATAGACAGATATCTGCTTCTTCCTCTTGGGCCCACAGATCCAATTTTTGAAAACTAAAATTGATCTGGAAGAGATGTCCGTGGGTCTGGATGATCCGTGTTGGCCCTAGTTGGGTCACCAAGCGTTCCGGATAGCCATCATAAAAATCCATATTTCCTTGGACAACGTGGATCCCTTTCCCAGACAGGATCATCACTTTTTAGTTCAGAATCCCCATTGTGAAAGATCCCATCGACCTGGCCTAGGTATTTTTCTTTAATAGCTTCAACAATGGAGCGGTCTCCATGTGAGTCACTCATAACGATGATTGTTTGCTTTGCCATGATGGAAATACCTCCAATAACTTTTTAACAGCTAAAGCACGATGTGATTGTGTATTTTTTTCTTCAAGCGTTAATTCAGCAGCAGCACGGCCCGTTTCCCCAACTAAGAAGAGAGGGTCATAGCCAAAGCCGTGTTCCCCTTTGGGCTCAAAATTAATATACCCTGGCCAATCTGCCTCCACCACTAGGCTTTCCTTGCCTGGTCTTGCAACCACCAAGGTCGTATGGAACTGAGCTGAACGGTCTTTCAAGTCAAAGACCATGGCCAATTCGTGCAACAATTTCGCATTATTCTCTGCATCTGTCGCACCAACTCCCGCAAAGCGAGCTGACCAAACTCCTGGTAAGCCTCCCAAGATATCTACCTTCAAACCTGAATCATCCGCTAAGACTGTTTTCCCAGTTAGCTCTGCAATGGTTTCAGCTTTTAGGCGGGCATTCTCTTCAAAGGTCAGACCTGTTTCTTCGACTTCTGGAACCTCTGGGTATTGATTGAGATTTTCCACTTCAAAGCCCAGCTTTTCAAACATATTACGGAATTCTTTGGTTTTTCCCTCATTTCGAGTCGCAATAAGAATCGTATCTTTGACCTTGTCTTGACCCAAGAAGGCTTCCAAATCCACCCCATCACTTGGCAAATGCAAGTAAAGCAATTTCCTTTTTCAACCAAGAGCAAGGCTCCTTGACGCTGTACTATTTCAAAAGCTCTTCCCTTGACTTCATTCAAGATTTCGGTCAAAAGGTCAGAAAACGAAAGGCTGAACCATAGCGCATCACCGATAGATTGAGAGGGAATCCTTCAGGATCCTTGGCAAAGAGAAGTTCCAGCTGATCTAACAGAGTGGAAGCTTCCGCAGGCACTTGACTAAATTGGTTGTAGTCTGCATCTTCTCCCCATTGGGCAATATACCAATCTTGGGGATCTTTGTATTCAAATAGTTTGTCACTCATAAATTTACATGCTCCACATTCACTGAACGTTCTAGCCATTTTTCGGCAATCGCTGCAAAGCTATTGGCATTTGCAGTTGGTATAAAAGCGGTGGATCTGCTCTAAGAGTTCACGACTCTTATTGAGCTCAAAATAGTTTAATAAAACGGAAATATCCCTGAACACACTCTGCCCCACTATCAATCAATTTGACATCGGTCCCATAACATTTTGAATGATCGGTTTTAAAAGGGGATAATGGGTGCATCCCAAGACTAAGGTATCAACCTTTCCAACTAGTGGTTTTAGGGTTTCGTAAACCACCTTTTTGGTCACACTGGATGCCAACTCGTTTGATTCCACTAAAGGAACAAACTTGGGACAAGCTAAACTGCTGACTTCCATGTCTGGTGCTAGACTTTGAATCTTCTCTTTATAAATTCCAGAAGAAACCGTCATCGGTGTCCCAATGACCCCAATTTTTGATGGGTCGTCGATTTAATGGCTGCAGAAGCTCCGGGCAAAATCACTCCCAAAACAGGAATATCAAGTTTCTCCTTGACTTCTTCCCAAACAACTGCCGTCGCTGTATTACAGGCTAAGACAATCATCTTGACATTTTTGGTCAGAAGGAAGTTCACCATCTGCCAAGTATACTCGCGAATTTGGTCTGCTGGTCTAGGACCATAAGGTGCACGCGCTGAATCTCCAATATAGACGACATCTTCGTGAGGAAGCTGACGGAGCAATTCGCGGACAACAGTCAGGCCCCCCTACTCCAGAATCTAAAAACCAATCGGTCGGTTATCCATATCTCTTCCTTCCAAAAGGAGGGACTAAGAAATTCCTCCAAGCCCCTCTCATTTATTATCGTGAGATTGCCCCACTCTTATTTTTTTTGTTTTTCGCCATTGCTGATTTTTGTTGGTTCACAATTTGGCGATAGACTTGTTGAACTTTTGCTTCGCTTGGACGTTGGCCACTGCACCTAAAAGCGTACGGACTGCTTCAACATTCAAACGTGGGTTTGATGCAAATTCTTTTTCAAATTGACGACGAAGCAAGAACATTCCTGCAACCATCCCACCAAAGAAAGCTAAAATAATCAACAAAATTCCTAAAAAGAGATTCATACAATTTTCTCCGATCCATTATTTTTACATAACTATCATTATATCAGACAATCGCTTATTTTTCAATGTCAAAGCCGTAGAGTGTCGCAAGATAATCTTCTGGTTTTTCTGCTCGACGAATCAAACGGGCCTGCCCATCTTCTTGAAGCAAAACTTCTGCCGAACGCAACTTGGCATTGTACTGATAGCCCATTGAAAATCCATGGGCTCCGGTGTCATGGATCACGAGCAAATCCCCAATCTCCGTCACGGGTAATTCACGTTGTTTCGCAAATTTATCGTTATTTTCACAGAGACTTCCCACGACATCGACCACTTCAGTCGGTTCCTCTGGACGATCCATATTGGTAATATGGTGATAAGCACCGTACATAGCCGGTCTAAGAAGATTCACAGCTGAAGCATCGACACCCACATAGGTCCGGTAAGTTTTCTTTTTATGCGTCACTCTGGTTACCAAGAGACCGTGTGAAGCTAGCATAAAGCGACCAAGCTCCGTATAGATTTTCACATGACCAAGTCCTGCCGGTTTGAGAATCGCATCAAAGACGCGGTGTACGCCCTCCCCAATAATGGCAATATCATTTGGTTCCTGCTCTGGCTTGTAATTGACCCCAACTCCACCAGAGAGGTTGATGAAGCCCAAGTGGACACCTGTTTTCTCGACGACTTCCACTGCTAATTCAAAAAGTTGACGCGCTAGCTCTGGATAGTAGTCGTTGGATACAGTATTAGAAGCTAATAAAGCGTGAATGCCAAACTCTTCCACACCTAGTTCTTTCAACTCGATAAAAGCTTGGATCAATTGCTCCTTGGTCATGCCAAACTTAGCTTCTTCAGGATTGTCCATAATATCGGTTCCCAGTTCAAAAACCCCTCCAGGATTATAGCGGCAAGAAATGACCTTGGGGATGCTAGTCACAGACTTCAAGAAAGCAATGTCTTCATAGGCATCCAGATTGATCGTTGCCCCTAATTCTCTAGCATAGACAAATTCATCAGCTGGCGTATTGTTAGAAGAAAACATGATTTCTTCTCCACTAAAGCTTAGTTTATCCGCCATTAACAATTCCACGTAGCTGGCCGTGTCGACACCACAGCCCTCTTCTTGCAAAATTTTTAGGATCGATGGGTTAGGAGTCGCCTTGATGGCAAAGTATTCCTTAAATCCTTCATTCCAAGCAAAAGCTTGATGGAGAGCACGAGCCGTTTCACGAATTCCTGCTTCATCATAGAGATGTAAAGGGGTAGGGAATTCTTGGGTCAGGCTTTCTAATTGTTCACGGGTTACAAAAGGTGTTTTCATAAGCGCTCATTTCTATTCTTTAGTCACTATTAGTATAGCACAAGTCGGAAGACAAAAAAGCCGAGGCAACTGCCCCAGCTCAATTCTCTTTGATTAGTCGTTTCTTCCGAAGATACGAAGAAGGCTGATAAAGAGGTTGATAAAGTCAAGATAAAGTTCCAAAGCCATCGCTACTGCCCAGCCTGTAGCAGGTTGACCATTTGTTTGATCATAGACATAGCGAATCTTTTGGTTATCCCAAGCTGTCAAACCTGCAAAGAGGAAGACAGAGATAATACTCAAGATATAGTCCATTCCAGAACTTCTCAAGAACATGTTCACAACAGAAGCAATGATCACACCGATCAAGACTCCCATCAAGGCACGTCCCATTCCAGACAGGTCCTTTTTCACGACGCGTCCGATAGCTCCCATGACAATAAACATCAAGGCACTGACCAAGAAAGCCTTATAGACAGTCGCTTGCATGTAGCGAGCAATGATAAAGCTCAAGGTAAAGCCATTCAAAGCTGAGTAGATCAAGAAGATCGGAAGAGCAGACGGGCTATTTTTAACAGCCTTCCCACTTGCAACAAAGACCAAGATCAATTCTACAACCACTGCTGCGTAGTAAACCATTGGTGCGGTTGTCAAGATTTTGTACGAAGAAGTCTTGAAAGACTGTCATCATAAGACCAGACACAAGGGCTGAAATCCCCACACCGATCCCAACTAATGAATAGATTTTGTTATAAAAAGCATTCAATCCACTTTGTTCTTGGATTACTGAATCATTATACATATTAACAAGTTCCTTTCAAATTTGTTTACTACGATTTTAACATTTTTCGATGAAAAAATCTCCTTTTAGCCATCTTTTTACGCCATGGTTCTGAAGCTTCTTTAACAGCCCAGTATTTATCCACCATGGTCACCACGAAGGATTCTTTGTAGCGAGGCGGAGCAAGGGTAGCTCCCCCACATGTGTTTAATAATGATGTCTTCTTCCTTGGCATTGAGATCTGTGATCTTTCGTGCATTTCTCACGGCAATGCGGGGATGGATCCAGGCGTGACTTTTCGTAAACTTGGTCTCGCGCCAATCATAGTAAAAGAGGTCATGCAAGAGGCCACCCCGAGCCGTACTTTTGGCATCCCAACCAAATTTTTTAGCCAGTTTATAACTGGTATAGCTAACATGAATGGAATGCTCCAAACGATTGGAATGAATATGGTGGGGAATGTCAGCTAATTTTTGAACCTTAGGATGCTGGATCAGATGGCCTACATAGGTCATGTATTCTTTGTCACGATGATATTGCATAAGATAACCACCTTTCGTTGATAAGCTCTCCCAATAAGATCTCCATCAACTTCTTCTTACAGGTTAAGTATACTTCTTTTTCTCAAAATTTCCTTAAAGAAAACATCAAAATTCCTGCTGCCACTGCAACATTCAAACTCTCTGCCCGACCTGGCATGGGAATATGAACCAGCTGGTCTGCTTGTGCCGCCCTTTCCTGGCTGATGCCATTTCCTTCATTCCCCATCACCAGAATAAACTGATCGGTCTGAGGAAGCTGACGGTAGTCAATGGAAGCTTCTGAAAGCGTCGTTGCGAGAACTGCTAGATGAGATTGCGCAGCTCGTTCCAATAGTTCTTCTCGATCCAGTTTCCAGATAGGAATATGGAAATGACTGCCCTGCATGGATCGAAGGGTCTTGAGACTGTATAGATCTGCGGAGGCTTTCGAAAGCATGACGCCATCAAAACCTGCTGCATCTGCTGTTCGAATCATAGTCCCTACATTGCCAGGATCCTGTACATCCTCCAAATAGAGGAAGCGTCCTTGTAGCTGATCCGGAAGTTCTGGCTGCTCCAGAAGATCTCTGCGACAATCCCTTGCGGAGTCTTCGAATCTGCCAAGAGACTTAAGATCTCCGGAGTCACGACGGTGACTTTTTGGATGTCCTCTACCCGGTCTAAATAGGCTTCTAAAACAAAGACCTGCCGAATCTTCGCATGATTTTCTACTGCCTCTTCAAACAGATGCCAGCCTTCAATGAGATAAGAATCTGTCCGGTATTTTTTTGATGTAATTTTTTAGCATTTTTGATTACATTATTTGATTTAGACGTTATAATATTCATAGAACTATTATAGCACAAAGAAAAAGAAGAAATCATGCCTCAGATAGATTTCTTCGAGTCAAGGAGGTCGTACATGCAAAAGGTAAAATGATTGCCCAAGGACGGGTTCAAGGGGTTGGCTTTCGCTGGGGAGTGTACAGTCTTGCTTTAGAGATCGGTGGGATTACTGGCCGTGTCTGGAATAATGACGACGGAACGGTTGGCATTCTGGCCCAGGCAGAGTCTAGTAGCCAAATGGCCAAATTCATCCAAGAAATTCGCAAAGGTCCTACGCCTTTTGCGCATGTGACTTATTTAGATGTTACGCTCGCAAACTTTGAAAACTATACAGACTTCAGAATTTCAAATTAAGACTAGAGAACTATTGTGTATTTTCAAAAAAAACAGTAGAATAGAAAGGTAACATTAATTAAAAAAGAAGGAACGATTTGTGAAAAAAATAAACTTGCATTATTGGCATCGATGGGACTAGCTTCGCTTGTCTTCTTATCAGGATGCGTGAGTGTCGATCGGAAAACTGGAAATCCAACTGGATTGATTTGGAATCTTCTTGGCCGTCCAATGGGCGAAGCCATCAAATTCTTTGCTAATAACCTTGGCTTAGGCTTTGGGATCGGGATTATTATCGTCACCTTGATCGTGCGGTTAATCATCTTGCCACTTGGTTTGTACCAATCATGGAAGGCAACCTACCAATCTGAAAAGATGAACTACTTAAAACCTATCCTTGGGCCAATCCAAGAGCGCATGAAGAACGCTAGCACACAAGATGAAAAGCTATTGGCGCAACAGGAATTAATGGCTGCTCAACGTGAAAATGGAGTTAGCATGTTTGGTGGAGTTGGGTGTTTGCCACTCTTGATCCAAATGCCATTCTTCTCAGCTCTCTTCTTTGCAGCTCAGCACACCAAAGGGGTAGCAGATAGTAGCTTCCTTGGCATTGCTCTTGGCAAACCAAGCTTGCTCTTGACAGCTATCGTAGCGGTTCTTTACTATATCCAAAGTATGCTTTCTCTTCATGGAATTGAAGATGAAACCCAAAAGGAAAGCATGCGCAAAGCATCACTGATGAGTCCGATTATGATCGGTGTCTTCTCATTGATCTCTTCAGCCGGAGTGACTCTTTACTGGGTAGTCGGTGGGGTGATCCAAATTATCCAACAATTTGTCATCAACTACTTGATTCGTCCAAATCTTCGCAAACGGGTCGCTGAGGAATACAAAAACAATCCTCCAAAAGCGACTAGTCACCGCGTGAAAAAGATGTCACACCCACTGCAACGACCCAAATCCAACACAAACCAAAAACAACCGCAATGCAGGAAAACAACGCAATAGAAAGTAGTACAAACTACTAAATTCTAGCGAAAATAGAGCAGCACTTGAACCTTTTAGTTCAAGTGCTTTTTGATATTGTTCAGTCAGTCAAGGAAGAATTTTCACCTCGCAAGAGGATTAAGAGCACAAAAAAACAGGACCTCTTGGAGAGCCTGCTTTAAGACCGTTTTTTAAGTAATGTTAAAAAATAAAATGATATAAACTATTAGGTTCATACAGCAGATACTGAAACTTTCCGCCGTGAGAAAAGTGCCTGAAACATAATTGTTTCAGGCACTAGGGGAGTTTTGGAACCTTGGGTCCAAAACTAAGTCATGGAACTTCGTAGAAGTTCGCTGACGTCCGTACTCACCTAAGGAAAGTTTCTAAGAGAACTTTGTCTTTAATCTGAAACAAGCCCTCTTGGAAAGCCTGCATTTTATATTTACGCTGTTTTTCTACCTTCAAAATTTTCACTTAGTAGATTCCAGCTGGTGTCTCAACAGTGACAACGTCGCGTGTCTTCTTACCAATCAAAGCGTGACCGATTGGGCTTTCGTTAGAGATCTTTCCTGCAAAGGCATCTGCCCCTGCTGAACCGACGATGCTGTATACTTCTTCATCTGTTTCGCCAACTTCTTGAACTGTAACGGTTTTTCCGATCGCTACTTCGTCTACTGCAACAGCATCACTATCAACGATTTCTGCATAACGGATTTTTGTTTCCAAGCTAGAGATTTGACCTTCAACAAAAGCTTGTTCATCTTTTGCTGCTTCATACTCAGAGTTTTCTGAGAGGTCACCATATGAACGAGCGATTTTAATCCGTTCTACCACTTCAGGTCGACGGACCAATTTCAATTCTTCTAATTCTTGTTCCAATTTTTCTTTTCTGCTAGGGTCATTGGGTATGTTTTTCTGCCATTATTCTTCTCTTTCTATTATTTGAATGAAAAAGCTGTGGACGCGCCACATGCTTTTTCTAGTTTGAACTTGCTTGTGTCAATTTACTATTGACATGTTCTTCAACATTTTTATTGTGTTCTTCGTATGTCTTAGCGAAGAAAACTTCACCATTTTCGACATTTGCGACAAAATACAAGTAATCGGTCTTACTTGGGTTCACCGCCGCTTCGATCGCTGATACTCCAGGGTTATCCACTGGGACCAGGCATCAAACCGGTATTCTTATAAATATTATAAGGTGAATCCAGCTCTGTATCGATCGTTGCATCTTCTTTTAAGGTCGTCTTTTGACCAAGTTTCCCTTCTGCATAAAGAATTGCAATATTACTTTGCAAAGGCATGTCTTGGTTCAAACGGTTATAGAAGACACTCGCGATATCTTTGCGGTCCTGATCCGTCGCCCCTTCTTTTTCAACCAAGGAAGCAAGAGTCAATACTTCGTTTACATTGATGTTCTTGCTCTCAAGTGTTTCATAGTATGGGGCTTAAGTTTTGATCCATTGCCGCAAGCATCTGATCGATCATCTCTTTCACTGTGGTATCTTTCCCATAGTTATAAGTAGCTGGGAAGAGATAACCTTCTAAACGGTAGCGAACACCAGAATCCTTACTTGGCAGATTCGCCAAGAGCTTAGGATATTTGGCCACCATCTTCTCAATAAAGGCATCGTCTTGGACAGCCTTCAAGAAATCTTCTTTCTTGAATGGAGTCTTACCTGCCTTCTTAGTGGAGACATCGGCGGTGATAGCCGTCGCAATCTGATCAATCGTATAGCCTTCTGGAATCGTGACCTTTCCAAGAACTGGAGCCTGAGGAGTTTTGGTTCCCTCTTCTTGCAGTTTTTGGATGATGGTTTCTAGATCCATGCTCTTTTGCAGGTTGAAATAACCGGATTTGAAATTGCTATAGTTCTTGAACTTGGTATAGTAATTAAAGAACTGGCCATTTTTCACGAGCCCTTTTTTCTCAAGGATCGCGCCAATCTCACGATTACTTGAACCTGCTGGAATCTCAACCGTTACGAATTCTGTTGCATTTTTATCCATCGGTTTGACAGCTGAATGGATATAGGTCACAGCAAAGATCCCTGTAGCCACGATCACAATCAGCAAAAGGCTGACCACTGTCCGCACAATTCGTTTAGCGATTTTATTTTGTTTCTTTTGTTTTTGTTGGCGCTGGTTACGAGAAGAGCGCGATAAGCTTTTCCTCTACCGGTTCCTGACTTGGTTCTTTTGGAGCAGGCTTTGTAAGCTCACTCTTTTCTTCCACAGCAGGAGTCGCCTTTACTGGCTCCGCTGGTTCTTCTTTGGGAGCAAACACAGATTCTTCTACTTTTTGGAGGTGATGTTGCTTCCTCCTCCTCTTTCAGTGAAGAAGGGGTTTCAATGCTTCGATCAGGTAGATCATACTCTTTTTCGATCTTTAGAAGTTGCTCATTGGCCTCTTCTAAGTCTCTGAGGATCTGCTCTTTGAAGCTTAATAACTTCTCACTGTCTTGTGATTTATCAGTCAAATAATTGACCTCCCTCATCATAATCCTTAATATTATATCTTAAAAGATTTAGAAAAGCAATACAAATCGCCCTTCTTCTTCAAAATACCTATTTAATCAAGGTTTTCGTTTTCCCAGACCAGATTGTACCAAACTTCACCCGCATATTGGGATTCTGAAAGACCTTCATTGGTAAATCCTTGCTTTTTCGTAATAAGGAATCAAATAATCATGACAGGTCAAATTGATCCCTTGACGATTATCCTTTCACCGCAACCTCTTTCATTGCCTCAAGCAAAGGGTTCCAACCCCTAGCCCTTGGGCTTCTTTAGCAATAGATAGACTCGTAATAGAAATAAAGCCCTGTTCTAGATGGCTTAGATCTTCAACCTCTGAAAAAGAGGAATCGATCAAATAGCGCTCCGGTCTAACAGGTCCTTCTAAATACCCTAAAATCTGACCTTGGCACTCTGCTACAAGAAATGTCGTTTGAATCTTTTCGATGTGATCTTTTAAAATCTCACGCGCAATCGCTTCTTCTTCTGAGAAATTTTCAAGCTCAATACGCTCGATGGCATCCAAATCCTGCAGCTCTGCCTGTCTAATGTGAATCTTTTCTTTCATCATTTACTCCTTCTATCGTTCCCAAACCATATGGACTCCTCGATCAGACTCAGCTTCATCTCGAAATCCTTGCTGGGAAAAATAAGATAGTAAGTCTTCTGGGCAATCGATCCAAATGGCTTCCTTTTCCTTTTGAACAGCTAGATCCTTTAAAGCAGCGATCAAAATAGAACCATAGCCTTGACCTTGAAAGGCTGGTCTCACTGCTAGTCGCAATACGATTAGGTTTCCTTTTTAAAGGCTGGTCTTCTGTCGCCAACAAGTAAGCCACAGCATCCCCGCCTGCTCTGCAAGCAAAGAAATGGCTTCCTTCGAACCTAGCGCTTCCTCAAGAGTGGCCCTGTGCTCCTTTCCTTCATTGCCATGAAGTTCTTCTTCTAGTAACAGCAGCTGTTCTTGATCAGCTGGGGTGATTGATCGAATCATCATCCTGCTTTCCTCATCTCATACTCCTTCAGTGGACAGATAAATTTGAGTCTGGAACCAAAAGATTCCAGACTCAATCATCTCTTATTGTACACTATGTGTCAAACTAGATAATAAACGCTCAAATGAGTATTCATAGGTTTGAATATCTCCTGCTCCCATAAAGACATAGACTGCATTATCATGGTCAAGAAGAGGAGAAACATTCTCAGCTGTAATAATCGCTGAGCGTTTGACAATTTTTGCTTCCAAATCTTCAACTTTCACATCGCCGTGATCGACTTCCGCGCAGAGCCATAGATCTGTGCCAAGTAAACAGCATCTGCTTGATTCAAGGCTTCTGCAAATTCATCTAACAAGGCAATGGTCCGTGTAAAGGTATGTGGTTGGAAAATGGCCACAATCTCTTTACTTGGGTATTTTTGACGGGCCGCATCCAAGTTGCAATAATTTCCGTTGGATGGTGCGCAAAGTCATCGATGATCACTGTTCCATTGACTACTTTTTCAGTAAAGCGACGTTTCACTCCAGCAAAGGTCTTCAAATGCTCGCGGACTAAATCTAAATCAAATCCTGCAATGTAAAGCAAACCAATGACAGCTGTGGCATTCATGATGTTGTGACGACCAAATGTTGGGATATGGAATTGCCCCAAGTCTTCTCCACGGAAATGAACGTTGAAGGTTGAACCAGTCGTTGAGCGAAGCAAGTTGCTTGCTACAAAATCGTTCGTCTCCTTATCAAAACCATAATAATAAATTGGTGCTGATGAGGTAATCCGACGCAATTCTTTGTCTTCTCCGTAGATGAAGAGTCCTTTGCTGATTTGTTTGGCATAATCGTTAAAGGCATTAAAGACATCTTCCAAGCTCGTGAAATAGTCTGGATGGTCGAAGTCAATATTGGTGATGATGCTGTATTCAGGATGGTAAGGCATAAAGTGGCGTTCATACTCATCTGATTCAAAGACAAAGTATTTGGCTGCTGCAGAGCCACGACCTGTCCGTCACCAATCAAATAACTGGTATCAGTGATATTTGATAAGACGTGCGAAAGCATCCCTGTTGTTGAGGTTTTCCCGTGTGCTCCGGCAACCCCATACTGACGAAATCACGCATAAATTCACCAAAGGAATTCATGGTAGCGTTTATAGGTTAGGCCATGCTCATCTGCATAAGCGATTTCCACATTGTTATCTGGACGGAAAGCATTCCCGGCAATGAGGATCTTGTCGCCTTCAAATTTTTCACATCAAATGGATAAATTTGAATTCCTGCTTGTTCAAGCCACGTTGCGTAAAGTAATACTTCTCAACATCTGACCCTTGAACCGTATGTCCCATTTGGTGAAGCATGAGGGCTAAAGCACTCATCCCTGCTCCTTTAATTCCAATAAAATGGTATGTATTAGACATGTTTTCTCCTTATTCTTGATCTAGATGGGTTAAATCCAATTCTTGTTTGATTGGCTGTGGTTTCAACTTGTGCTGATCTTTATTGTATATTTGGCTAGTCTTTAAGAAATCATAATTGTTTTTCTTTTCAGTCGGTTCTGCCACTTCTGGTTCTCCTGCAGATTCGAACTCTGCAAGGATCAACTGATCTTGTCGCAATCGTTTGCTATATTTCAATAATTCACCCGGATTTTCCTTTTGGAAGGGAGCCGTTGGCTGACCAGGTTTTCGTTCAGAAATAAATGGTTTTTTCCGTTTACTTGTAGTAGCTGCTGGATCCGTTGTCAGATAGGGGGCTGTGCGTTTTTTTTCAGATCTTCACGCGCGCGCTCTCTCGCTTCCTCTGCATAACGATTGGCTGGGCTTTTTTATCAATCGGCTCTTTAAAATCAGGTTTTCTTACTGGCCGTCTTTTCGGTAGGGGCTCTTCTAATGGTTGGTGGTAAGGATGCTTAGGTTTGGTATTTTCAGCAATCGGTTGCCATTCCAAATAATTTTTATCCACATAGTCGCCTGTAATGTTACTAATCAAATCTGTTTCATCATACAGGTTCATGTGGGGCATCTCTGTTAACATCAACTCATTATCCCCTACTTGAGGAAAATATTTTTCTGTCATGCTTTCTTCCTTTCGACACTCCATTAATTATAAACTATTCACAGAATTTTTCAAGCTATTCTGACTGAATTCCAAGAATCTCACGAATTTCCTCAACCGATAAGCTGGATCGTGTTTCCGTTCCGTCTAAAATCGTTGAGACCAAGTGTCTTTTGGAAGCTTGTAGTTCTTGGATTTTTTCTTCGATCGTACCACGAGTAATCATGCGGTAAACTTCAACATTTTGTTCCTGTCCCATTCGATGGGCACGTCCAATAGCCTGGTCTTCCACTGCAGGATTCCACCACAAATCGACTAAGATGACCGTATCGGCACCAGTGAGGTTCAATCCAACCCCTCCAGCCTTCAGAGAAATGAGAAAAGCATGGCGCTCACCTGCATTAAAAGCATTGGTCATTTCTTGTCGATCTTTAGCGGGAGTAGAACCTGTGATTTTAAAGGAGGTCATGCCAAGCTGGTCAATCTCCTGCTCTAGGATATCCAGCATGCCTCTAAATTGAGAGAAGATCAAAACCCGGTGTTCGCCATCCTTGATTTGACCCAAAAGATCTCGAAGGCTCTCCAATTTCCCACTATCTCCTGATAGTCTTCCATAAAGAGGGCGGGGGTATCACAGATTTGGCGAAGGCGCATGAGACCCGAGAGAATTTCCACCTTACTCCGATTTAGTTCTTCCTCGCTAGAGCTTCGAACCCGATCTTGAATTTGTTTTAATTGAGCCAAATAGATCGTTTTTTGGCTTTCATCCAACTCATTGTGGTAGGTTGTTTCAATCAAGTCCGGTAATTCTTGGAGCACTTCATCTTTTTTCCGTCTCATGACAAAAGGTTTGACAAATCGTGCAATGGTCTCAGGACTCAATTTTTGAAATTCTCTTTTTAGCTGGGAAGAGCCCTGGAAGGACAATTTGGAAAATGGACCAGAGTTCACCCACATGATTTTCAATCGGTGTCCCAGATAGGGCAAACACATGCGGAACCTCAAAGCCACGTAAGTGTTGGGCAATCTTGGTTTGGGCATTTTTCATGACCTGGGCTTCATCTAGAATCAAGTACTCATACTGATTCTTCTGGTATTCCTCCACATCTTGACGGAAAAGACGCGTAACTAGTGATAACTACCTGTGGATTGGTTGCGATGAGTTCAACTCGGTGCTGCTTGAGACCATAGACGACTGCCACTTCCATCTGAGGAGCGAATTTTGAAAATTCTTGTTTCCAATTGTAGATGAGACTAGATGGAGCTAGAATCAAGATTTTAGTTTCTTTTTTTGCGACACTGGTCAAGAAGGAAATAGTCTGCAGGGTTTTCCCAAGCCCCATATCATCCGCTAAAATACCACCAAAACCATAATGATTTACCATGGAGAACCATTTAACCCCTGTTTCTTGGTAATCCCTTAGGGTCGCTTGGATTGTCATCTGAGGGAGTTGGAAGTCTTCTGGATGAGTCAAATCATGAGCTAAATTTCGAAAGTCTTCTGAAAAATGAACATTGTCTTGATCTGCCAACAAATCAGATAGCTGATAAGCGGCAATCCGGCGGGCTTGTAGTTTCCCACCCTTGCCCATTTTCGCCCGCAGATCTGCTAAGGCTCGACTGATCTTCTTGGTTTCTTCATCAAAGACAAGAACTTTCCCTGTATGGCTGACAAAATAGTCTTTTTGCCCTACTAGAGCTTTGAGGACCTGGTCCACTTCGGCTGGATCCACACTTTCAAAGTCAAAACCGATCTCCAGTAGACTGCCATTGGTTTTAACATCAATTTTGGACGCTCCACTTGATAAAGATCTAAAAAGGCTATCAGAGAGGGTAACCTCTCCTAAGGCTTCAAAAGTCGGGATCTGTTGGTGAAAGAATGGATAGATTTGCTCACTTGATAAAGGACTTCTTTGGGAAGAAAAGTCGTCTGTAAAACCTGCTGCTAGCATGGTTGAAAAAGACTTCTTGCTCCTTATCGAAATCACTAGAATAAGGAAGATTGAGAAGTTCCTCACGCGTGGTCACCACACGATCCTGGTATTGAAAGACAACATCCAGTAATACAGTCTGATCCTGTGCTAGATCAAAATGAAATTCCGGTGAAATCGTGGATTAAAAAGCTGGTCGGGCGGTTATTTGCCCCAGTTTTTGAACTCTTTTTAGGCTATAGGAAAGTTTGGTCTGATCCGTTGGATCAAAATGCAGGCGTTTTTGCGATCCTGATCCATTGGAAGATCTTGGATGGCCTTCCATAGGGTTCGCTGTTGGGGCGTCAGGTGATAGAAGACACCATTTCGAAACAGGTAAACAGCAGACTCGACAACCTTCACTTGTGGCTCCGTAATGATCAATTCGTAAAAATCACCATGGTCTTCCACCTGAAAATGAAAGAGATCTTCCTCCCCATGGACATCCTGAAAATAGACTTCAGAAAAATCATACAAGCTGTATTGCAAGAGGAAAGAATCCAAATTCATCAAGTAATTCCACAGCTTCTTCAAAAGACTCGGTGGAAAATAAAGATGGCGCCCAGCATTGGGAAAGAAATCTTGCTCTTTCGAGCCACTATCTGTAACCAAGCCTTGTAGGAAATTGATCACATCCTGACTAGGCCCATCAAATTCTAAATAAGAAATGGGTTCATAGTAACTTTTGCCAATTGCAAAATAGCCTTCTTTTTGAAGGGTCTGCAAAAAGCTAGCACATCTCTGATCACATAAGAGCGCTCGTCTGGCAAGCGACGAATGCGAAGGGTCCATAAAAATTGACCAGAGTATTCATCCTCCTGCCCGACTGCTGATAAGACATAGCGTGTTTCTTTCTTTTCGATTTTGGAAGGACCTGGTCTAAAAACAAACTTCCAAAGAGACCTTCTCCTGCGTTTCTTCAGTCGCCGTGGCGTCTTCTTCAAGACTTGCAAGAGCTGCTTTCCCACTGTCATCATTCTTCAAAAAAGCTTCCACAGCTGCCAGATGCGTACAGAATTTTTCTTTTGAAAGAAAGCACAGCTACAAAAAACAGCATCGTCGTCCAAACTGTACCGCAAGCTTTCTTCTTCCACCCGAAAATATAGGTATTTTTCTTTTACTTCCTGAAGGGAAACCTTTCCCAGCTTCATAGAGAAGGCTCCCTTGTGAACGAACCTTCCCAGGAATTAATTTTGCCATGTTTACCACCTTAGATTAATCCCTTTATTATACCATATTTAAGATAAAATTAGAAAAGATAATTTTCACTATTAAAAAAGGATTTTAACTTCTTTTAGAAAAAAACTGAGACAGTCTTGTCCCAGCTTTTCACCTGATTTCGTAATAGAGTTACCTCAATCAGCTATCCATGATTTTTCTCTTTTAACCGTCTGAGCGAACAATAGACAGAATAGCTAAATGAGAGGAGAAAATCCCGATAGCATAGACCACAAAAAATACGACCTATTTTTTAATAAAATCCCCAACAATAGGATCAAGAGCTCCAAGCTTACGATCGAACCGAGAAACAAAGAGATACAGATAGATTTTAAATAATAAGTACACAAACCTAAAGCTCTCATGATGTTCATGAGTTTACTCTTCTCAACCTTAAAAAAAGCATAAGGAATAAAGCATATCCGGACTATGATACTACCCATCTGACTATCCTCTACTTCATTTTACCAGCTTATTAAAAAAAGCAACGCTTATGCGCTACTTTTAGTTGTTTTCATAGTTGGAAGAATGAGCATTTTATCATTTGAAATATCCTTCTCCACTTTGATCCATTTGTCTCGTATTCCCTACTTCCGTTTTCGCGCAATCAAATGGATTGGAGTTCCTTCAAAAACAAAGGCCTTGCGAATTTGGTTCTCAAGAAACGGAGGTATGAGAAGTGCATCAGTTCTTCTTCGTTAACAAAGACCACAAAAGTTGGCGGCTTGGTTGCCACTTGTGTCGCATAGAAGATCTTGAGGCGTTTTCCTTTGTCGGTCGGCGTTGGATTAATGGCAATGGCATCCATAATCACATCGTTCAAGACAGCTGAAGGAATCCGCGTATTTTGACTCTCACTGATCTGCTTGATCATCTCTGGCAACTTAGTGCAAGCGTTGTTTGGTAAGGCAGAGACAAAGACAATTGGTGCATAAGAAAGGTATTGGAATTGATCGCGAATGTCATCTTCCCACTGCGTCATGGTATGGTTGTCTTTTCAATAGTATCCCATTTATTGACAACAATGATCATACCTTTACCAGCTTCATGAGCAAAGCCAGCGATCCGCTTATCATACTCCCGAATCCCTTCTTCGGCATTAATGACCATCAAAACCACATCTGAACGGTCGATGGCACGCATGGCACGCATGACAGAATATTTCTCAGTGTTTTCATAGATTTTACCAGATTTTCGCATACCGGCTGTATCGATCATGGTAAATTCTTGGCCATCTGCATCGGTAAAATGGGTATCGATGGCATCCCGTGTAGTTCCAGCAACAGGGCTTGCGATGACCCGGTCTTCTCCAAGGATCGCATTGATCAAGCTTGATTTCCCAACATTTGGGCGACCAATCAAGCTAAATTTGATGATATCTGGATTTTTCTTCTTCTGTTTCATTCGGAAGATTTTCGATGATGGCATCGAGCACATCCCCAGTTCCGATCCCGTGGACAGAGGATACCGGTAGTGGCTCACCCAGTCCCAAGGCATAAAAGTCATAGATATCATTGCGCATCTCTGGGTTATCCACCTTGTTGACTGCAAGAATGACCGGTTTATGGGTCTTATACAAGATACGAGTGACATATTCATCCGCATCCGTGATCCCTTCTTTTCCAGAAACAACAAAGACGATCACATCTGCTTCGTCCATGGCAATTTCTGCCTGATGCTTGATTTGCTCCATAAATGGGGCATCTACGTCATCAATCCCCCTGTATCAATGATACTAAATTTTCGATTCAACCACTCAGCTGTTGCATAAATGCGGTCACGAGTGACTCCTTCTACATCCTCAACGATGGAAATCCGCTCACCGGCAATCCGGTTAAAGAGTGTAGATTTTCCGACATTGGGACGACCTACAATCGCAATAGTTGGTAGGGCCATGATTTCCTCTTTTCTAATGAAAGGCGAGATTTCGGTTCAAGAACGCCTCTCTTCATTTTCATAATAGTTTGTGTTTTCTAGTAGTTTTTGGTCTCTTCTTGTTCAGGTTGACCAAATTGAGCTGCAAGGCGCTCGCTCCAGCTATCTGTTGCACGCGCTCCAGCATAATCTGCCTGAACCTTGTCATAGGCAGTCACAACTGATAGGTCTTGTTCTTGGTATTCTTCTTCAAAAGCAACCTGCTCCAATGGCAAACGTGGTTTCACTGCATGCTGCTGATTAGGTACTCCAAGAGCAATCCAAAAACAGGGTAGGTATAGTCAGGCAGACGGAAGAGTTCTGCGACTTCTTCTGAACAGTAGCGCAACATGCCGATAATCACTCCACCATAGCCGAGACTTTCAGCTGCCAATAGCGTATTTTGAGCTGCTAGAGCCGCATCCACTGAGGTGATCAGTAAGTTGTCCACCCCTTCAGGATGGAAATCCTGCTCATGAAGTTTGACAGCTTTTTCAGCACGGTTTAAATCCCCAACAAAGAGGAGAAAGACATCTGATTGGCGAATCGCTTCTTGAGGAAGCAAGTCGTATAGAGCTTCTTTCTTCTCCTTGCTTTTGACCACAATCACAGAATAAGACTGAAAGTTTTCCAACTTGATGCCATCTGCCCAGCTGATAAAATGTCCTTGAGGTCAGCTTCTTTGATGGCTTCTTCCTTAAAACGGCGAACAGAAAAATGAGATTTCATTAAACGGATGGTTTCATTCATCGACGATTGACTCCTTCCAAATGGATTTCCTTGGCTAAAAATTTCACGCGCTCCATGACCCGTTTGGCCTGCCAGGTTTCATCTCCATTGCGCGAAAGCCGCAAAATGACGTTCCAACTCTTCAAAATTAAAGTTAGAAGTAAAGAAGGTTGGGAGATTTTCCTGCATTCGGTGCTGCAAAATCACCTGTAAGATTTCATCTCGCACCCAGGCTGACATCTGTTCCGCACCGATATCATCAGAATTAAAATTTCGGCTTTTTTCACCTGATCGACGGTTTCTTTAACCAAGCCTGAACTAATGGCATTTTTTGACATCGATCGCAAAGCTTGGAAGAAATGAAGTAGGGTAGTAGAGGCCTGGCGTTTTTCGGATAAATCATGAGCCAAGGCTGCCATCATGTAGCTCTTTCCTACTCCGAAATCACCATAGAGGTAGATCCCCTTTTGATATTCAGGATAGTTGGCCACAAAATTAGCTAATTCTTCAAAGGCCTCAAATCGCCCCTTATCATCGAGTTCCACCTTGGCTAGACTCGCTTCTTTCAAGGTTGAAGGGAGATTGATCAAGTTGAGACGTTGGTTGATCGCAGCTCGTTTTTGGGCTTCGATTAACTCTGGTGTTTCCTCATAAGCGACATCCGCATAGCCTTCATTCATGGTGAGGATGGGCTTATAGCCTTTGGCAATATAATCCGGATCTCCCAATAAGAAACGGTTGCGTCCACTAATGTATTGATTAAATTTTGAAATACTCCGTCGAATTTCTTGTTCAGACAAAGACCGTTCCTTGATAAAGGCAGCAACTTCTTGGTCTGCCAAGATCTGTGCGACCAAATCCTCATAGTTAAATTGACGCGCACGGTTCATGTGAGACATAGTTTGACCTACACTTTCCATCTACTCACCTCCTTGATTCAGTTTTTCTAATAGGCGTTGTTTCTCTTTAGCAAGATCCACCTTTTCTGCTTGACTGGTTTGATTTTGATAGTTTGGTTGGCTCCACTTGGGAACATTGCTGTTCTTGCCCTTGGCTGATGTAGGACTCGTCCCCTTGTTTCCTTGAGCCTTAGCTTGTTCCTGGCGTTCTCGAACTTTTAAAATCGCCAGTTCTGCACTGTTGACCCCTTGATAAGAAAAATCATTTCCTACCTTCAAAGCATACTTTTCATTGAGATTAGCAGACTGGGTCTTGTTAAAGGTCAACAATAAGATAATATTGATCACCTCATCTAGTAAGCCTAGATCAGCTAACTTGGATACAGTCTTGCGTTCGCTCTGCGTAATGGTCGCATTGCGTGCCTTCTTAATCTCCGCTAGAAATTGTAGGCTGGATTTTGCCTTAGCTTCCTCAGAATGGTTTCTTCCTGACGGCTATAGGACATGCGTGGTTGCTCTTGGCTGGCCTGAGCCAACTTTTGCTTCATTCTCTTTGGAGAGACAATCCGGTCTACAGCCGTTTCTTTTGCTAGGAGATAGGTTTCATACCAGGTCCATTGTTGCTCTTCTGCGATGGCAAAGAGAGCTAGGGTTGCTTCTCCTTCATCCGCAAAACGAAGTCCATCACGCACCATCATTCGCTTAAACATCTCCATATCAAACTGCTGTTTCTTACTTGGAAGAACGGTCGTCTCCCCAGCATCTAGTCCAAAGACTTGCGAGAAGGAAACTTGCCGTCTAGTCCCTAAAGAGTGTACTGGGAGCAGATCCTCCACCGCCTTTTCCCCAATCTTTTTTCCAGTAAGCGTTTGAAAACAGCATTTGAAAAAAAGGTTCGGCCTCAAGAGGGGCATGTAATTGAATGGTGATCCCAACTTCTTCCTCATAGAGATCGATCAACCCCATGGCAATTAAACGATCAAAGCAAGTAGCAACTGGGAAAGCCTATATTCAAATGATTGAGGATTTGCGCCAGTAAATATTGTTTTTTTCACCCTGATCATAAGAGGCGAGTAGATACCGATAAACCGCTACCGTTTCCGTCTCCAAAATAGGCAGGTAATACTGCTCCAATGCAGCCCCTGCCGGTGGAAGAAGATTATTTTTTAAAAATGCGAAAGGCGTATTGGGCTTCATCTATTTTTCCTTTTTCTTCTTGGTTCCCTTCGTAATTTGTTTCAAGAGGGTCTCTAACTCACCGACATCCTTGAAACTCCGGTAAACACTAGCAAAACGGACATAGGTGATCTCATCTAGATCTGCTAACTCATCCATGACCAACGAACCAATATATTCACTGTTGATTTCATTATCACTTTGGCTGCGAACCTTTTGCTCGATCCGGTTTACAATTTCTTCGATTTCGTCACTAGAAACAGGCCGTTTTTGAGCTGAGCGGATAATACCATTAAAGATTTTATCACGAGAAAATTGCTCGCGTGTCCCATCCTTTTTTGACAACCACTAGGGTCCGCTCTTCCACTCGTTCGTAGGTAGTAAAGCGATAATGGCATTCTTCGCATTCCCTGCGACGACGGATGGTGTTCCCATCTTCAGCTTGTCGACTATCCACCACACTAGACTTACTTCCACCACATTTTGGACAACGCATTTGCTACCTCCTTAAACTGTTTTAACACTTCATTTTACCATAAATTGAATCGTAAAGAAAGCAGAAGAACAGGAGAATCCCCTATGCTTGCTCCTCATTGATCCATAAAAAGAGTCGAAGGACGATTGAATAAAATCGTTTTCCTTTCGACTCTCCATTTATATTAAAGTGATAATTCAGCTTCTAAGCCATAGTGATCACTGACATGGGGTTTGTTTTTGATCATCAAAATGACATGTAGACGCTGGATGTCCCATTCTGGACTTGCAAAGACGTAATCGATTCGCAATGGAACTTGATTATCCGTCCAGCCATCGATTCCAGGACCTACAGTATAAGTCCCCTTTGTTTCTTTGGCTTCGATAAAACTATCTTGAAGTTTTAGGGAACTGGATAGAATCGTTTCATACCCTTCTTGACCAGCAGGATTATTGAAATCACCAGCTAGAATAAAAGGGTTTGCCTACTTGGCTGAAGTAGTTCTCAATACGTGGCCACTCAAATTGGAAACCTTTGTCCCACCAAGAAAGATGGACGCTGGCAACAGCAATTTCTTTGCCATCCACACTTGTATGGGCAACGGCCACTCGACGGGTATGATAGTCCGTTGGATCATCCATATTGGATACCAAAATCTCATCCGCCTTCAAGGGTTGACGCGAAAGAACGGCCACACCCTCATTGAGGTGATCATAGCCAATATGGTTGTAGGCCCAAGTCCAATAATAGTGGAGTCCATGAGCAGCTAACTCTTCTACCAATACGCGAACAAAGTGATCCTTTGTGAATCGCTACAGATGATGGCAAAGCTTGATAATACTCATCTGTTTCGACTGTTTCTGAGGCCATTTCTTGATTGACCTCTTGAAACAGATCACATCATATTGCGCTTCCAAAATTTGTTCCTTGAGGGTTTCAAATTTTTGCTGAGCATTCTCTTCCATCCAACTATGGGAATTTAATGTTAAAAATTTCATCCCCTGATTTCTCCTTCTCTCCAAATCAAGAAACGGCAAGAGGCCGGGTGACACTGCCCCAACCTCATTTTCTTTGCCGACGTCTCTTATAATTCTACTGTTGCAACTGGAGCATTTGCTGCCAATTTACCAGTATGTTCGACCTTAACAGATTTAATCGCATCTGCATTTGTGAAGACAACAATTGTTGAAGTTTCACGACCTGCTTCACGGATCGCATCAAGGTCTGCTTCCACCAAGAGGTCTCCAGCAGCCACTGTTTGACCTTCAGTAACTTTAACCTCAAATGGTTTTCCTTCAAGACTAACTGTATCTAGACCGATATGAACCAAGACTTCCAAACCATTATCTGTTACCAAACCAAGGGCATGTTTGGTTGGGAAGACACTAGTAACTTTACCAGCAACTGGTGAAACGATGTGGCCATTTTCAGGCTCAACTGCAAATCCGTCACCCATCATTTTTTGTGAGAATACAGGATCTTTCACATCTTCGATGTTGATCACTTCACCATCTGCAACGGAGTGAACTTCATCAGTTACCCCTTTAAAGGTTGCTTCAGCCTTTTGAACTGCTGTCATTTGGCTAGGAAGTGTTTCAGGAATAACTTCACCTGAATCAAGAACGTCTTGGATATCAGATTTCAATACGTCAGCTTTAGGTCCGTAGATCGCTTGGACACCTTGTCCTTTCATGACAAGACCCATAGCGCCTTCAGCTTTCCATTGTTCTTCTGTTCCGACTTTTTCAGCGTCCTTAACAGTTACACGAAGACGAGTCATACATGCGTCAACTTCTACGATATTGGCACGTCCACCAAGAAGGTTGATGATGTTAATGACTTGTGAGCTTGCTGAGCTTGTAGCAGCACCTGCTGCTGCACCATCTCCTGCAGGGGCGTCATCATTTTGTTCATAGTTACCGTTACGTCCTGGAGTTGCATAATTGAATTTCTTAATCATGAAGTTAGCAATGAAGTACATGATAAAGGCAAAGAGGACTGTTACCCATACAAAGTTAAAGATATCTAAAGCCAAACCAGCGTTGATGGCCATTGGGGTACGTGTCAAGAACTCGATTGAACCGAATGAGTGGACACGAAGGTGAACCAAGTCAGCCATTGCAAAGGCAGCTCCTTGAACAAAGGCATAGATTAGGTATAAAGGTGTTGCAATGAACATGAACATGTATTCAATTGGTTCAGTAACACCTGTCAAGAATGTAGCAAGGGCAGTTGCAAAAAGCATCCCTTTGTATTTTTCTTTTTCTTATCTGGGTCCACATTGCGATAGATAGCAACTACAACCCCCATCAAGATACCAAATGATCCAATCATTTGACCAACTTTGAAACGAGCTGGTGTGTACGCATGAAGCAAGTGTTGGTATTGGCTAGGATCTGCCTTCTTCAAGTTAACAAGGTCTGTTACCCAAGCCAACCAAAGTGGATCTTGTCCAAATACAGTTGTTCCTTTGGCAGCACCTGTAAGAACTTGGTAGCTACCACCCAATTGAGTATAGTTGATTGGAATGGTCAACATGTGGTGAAGACCAAACGGCAAGAGAAGACGTTCCAAGGTACCAAACAAGAATGGTGCCAATACTGGAGCTGTTGATTGTGAGTTGGCGATCCAGACACCGAATCCATTAATTCCTGATTGAACCACTGGCCACAAGGCTGCCAAAACCAAGGCTGTAATAGCTGAACGAACGATAACAACGAATGGGACAAAGCGCTTCCCGTTAAAGAAAGAAAGGGCTTCTGGGAAGTTTACGGTAGTTATAGTATTTATTGAAAGCAGTTGCTCCAACAAAACCTGAGATAATCCCTACAAACACCCCCATATTAAGTGCCGGTGCTTCAAGGACACTAATAAAGTAGTCTGCAACTTTAATTGATCCACCTAAAGATCGTGTGAACGGTAGCATCCTTATCAGCCAACATTGCAGATGTCACTCCGAAAACTGCACCGGTAATACGGTTAATCAAGATGAAAGAGACCAGCTGCAAAGGCACCCCCTGCACGTTCTTTGGCCCAGCTACCACCGATAGCAAGGGCAAAGAGGATGTGAAGGTTACCGATAACCCCCAACCGATTTGTTCGAGAATCCCACCTGTAATAACAAGTGGAGATAAATTCGGGTTGATCATAGGGATAGATTTCCCGATTGAAATCATCAACCCAGCCGCTGGCATGACAGCGATAACGACCATCAAGGCCTTACCGAACTTTGCCAGAATTCAAAGCTAAATAAACTTTTGAATGATCCTTTATTCATCATTCAACCTCCTTATATTGTTTAAGGCTTTTGTTTTTAAAGAAAACGTTTGCGCTTAATTTGTTTCTAGTATACCACATTTTAAAAATTTGTAAAGCCTTACATTCATTTTTTTCTCTAAATTTTATCTTTTTTTATCTTTTTTTAGCCAAATCCTTTTTAGAACCCATCCTTTCCAAACGCAAACGTTTCCCTTGAGTCATAAAAATATTCGAACCCTCTAAGGGTTCGAATATTTTATTCTAATGTGTCTTGCATGGCATAGCCAATCCCACGAACGGTCTTAATATAGCTTTTTTTGACCGGGTAGATCAATTTTCCCACGGAGATAACGGATATAGACGTCCACAATATTAGTCTCACCTGTACTCTCGTACTTCCAGACACTTTCCAACAACTGATCTCGTGTCACCACCCCTTTGCTTCCCATCAGAGTCGCTAAGAGATCATACTCTCTGCGGGTTAAACTAATCATGTCTTTCCCACGATAGACGGTATGGTGTTCCACATCAATGCGCAAATTGCGGTATGATGTTGGGATTTTCATCTGGCTACAATGTTGGTCAATATAATCACGTCCTCTAAAAATGGCTGTGATCTTATCTACCAAATCGCTGATAATAAAGGGTTTAACCATATAGGAAACGGCAAAGCGCTGAATACTCTCTTTGTGCTCAGCAATTTTTTTCGCGGCTATCCAAAACAATCAAAACAGAAGCTGGGCGAATCCGACTGATTTCCTCTGCGAATGTTTCACCAGACATATCTGACAAATCGTAATTAAACAAGATCAGATCATATTTAGTCGCAGCAATTAAGGCCAGACCCGCTTTTCCATCCTCGACCACATCAACTTGATACCCCTCTTTTTTGAAGTTCCAAATCAATGAAGCGAGCGATTTGCTTCTCATTTTCTACTAGTAGAACTCGTTTGACCATAGAGCAAGATTATTTTTCGTCGTACCAAGAATAGTGGAAGGTACCTTCTTTGTCTTTACGTTGGTATGTGTGAGCACCAAAGTAGTCACGTTGTGCTTGGATCAAGTTTGCTGGAAGATCCGCTGAACGGTAGCTATCAAAGTAAGTGATGGCTGCTGAGAAGGTTGGTACAGGTACACCTGCTTGAACAGCAAGAGCTACGATATCACGAACTGATTGTTGGTACTTAGCAGTAACATCTAAGAAGTACTCATCCAATAGAAGGTTAGCAAGATCTGCATCGCGGTTGTAAGCATCTGTGATCTTTTGCAAGAAACGAGAACGGATGATACATCCATCGCGCCAGATAGATGCGATGTCTGCAAATGGCAAGTTCCAGTTGTTTTCTTTAGAAGCAACACGCAATTGCGCAAAACCTTGTGCGTATGAGATGATTTTTGAGAAGTAAAGGGCTTGACGGATTTTTTCGATCAACTCAGCCTTGTCTCCTTCAAATTTGAATGCAGCTGGTTTTGGAAGAACCTTGCTAGCATGTACACGTTCTTCTTTGTAGGTAGAGATGTAACGGGCAAATACTGACTCAGTGATGAGTGACAATGGCACACCAAGGTCAAGCGCTGATTGACTAGTCCATTTACCAGTTCCTTTGTTTCCTGCAGCATCCAAGATGTAGTCTACGATAGGTCCATCTTGACCTTCATCGTCTTTGCGTTTCAAGATATCAGCAGTGATTTCGATCAAGTAGCTGTCCAATTCACCCTTGTTCCATTCAGTAAAGATTTCAGCCATGTCTTCTGCAGAAAGTCCAAGCAAGTGTTGCATGAGGTCATAGCTTTCTGCGATCAATTGCATATCCCCATACTCGATCCCGTTATGGACCATTTTTACGTAGTGACCAGCTCCATCAGGACCGATGTAAGTCACACATGGTTTTCCATCTTCAGGCGCTTTTGCAGAGATTTCTTCAAGAACGTCAGCTACCAAGTCATACGCTTCTTTTTGCCCACCAGGCATGATAGAAGGACCTTCAAGGGCACCTTTTTTCCCCACCAGATACACCAGTACCGATAAAGTTGATACCAGAGTTCGCCAACTCTTCGTTACGACGGATGGTATCTTTATAGAAAGTATTTCCTCCGTCGATCAAGATGTCACCTTTATCCAAAGTGTGGAAGAAGGGCTTGGATAGTTGCGTCTGTACCAGGTCCTGCTTGAACCATGAGCATGATACGACGTGGTTTTTCGATTGAGTTTACGAAGCTTTCGATATCATAGCTTGGCACAAAGTTTTTATCAGGGTGGCAAGCAATTACATCTTCTGTTTTTTCTTTACTACGGTTATAAATGGCAACTGTGTAGCCACGAGATTCGATATTAAGGGCAAGGTTACGACCCATTACGGCCATACCAACAACACCAAAGTTTGCTTTAGTCATGTGACACTCCTCTTTATGGTTTGCCCTTATTTTACCATTTTTCCTCCTCAAAAGAAAGCAGAAAATAGCTTCCCGCCTTCTCCAAGAGGAGAAGATCATGCAAGTCATTTGATCTTAAAAACAAAAGTGCCCGAGAAACAGTTCTCAGACACTTCTTGATGAATGGCATTATTCTTCTTTAGAAGCTAACTCCTCTGCTTCAATGACCGGTTGTTCTCCTTCTTTGAGTTTATTGACCGTCATATTGACCCCAAGGGCTCCTGCTAGCAATTGACGAATATCAAATCCGGCTCCTTGAGAGACTTGGTCGATACTTTGCATAATATCGCCCACCATCTTAGAAGCATTGCCTTCCCCGTACATGGTGATCTTATCAACCTTGGTTAATGGTTCTGCGACAGCACGCGCAATTTCAGGCAACTTGTCAACGACCATTTCAGTAATGGCTGCTTCTTGCATTTTTCTTCATCGCTTCGGCCTTTTGGTCCAAACCTTTGGCTTCGGCTTCCAGTTTCAAGCGAATGGCTTCAGCCTCGGCACGACCTTTGGCTTCAATAGCTTCGGCCTCTTGCAATTGGGCAAATTTCTCAGCTTCGGCTTGGGCTTTCCGAGCTTCGGCTTCTTTTTGTGTTTCGAAGAGTTCTGCTTCCGCCTTGCGTTGGCGTTCAATCAATTCTGCTTCTGCAGCTTGTTGACGCGCATATTTTCAGCTTCAGCTTGTTTGCGGATGTTGGCATCAATTCCTGTTCACGAACCTTAACTTCGCGCTCTTTGACTTCCGCTTCTTTTTTCCTGTTTCATGATATTGGCTTCGGCTGCCACGCGCTCTTGTTCACGACGTTGCACTTCTGCCTCAATTCCTTTAGCGGCATCTGCTTTTGCTTGGGCAATGTCTGCTTCTTGCTTGAGGGCTGCTTGTTTGAGTTTCAGTTCATTTTGTTTTTGCGCAATTTCAAGATCGGCAGCGACGCGTTTGTCGTTAGCCAATTTATCTTGTTCTGCTTCGACTTCCTTGCGTTCACGTTCTGCTTTGGCTTTGGCAATCAAGGCATCTTTCTTAATGGTTTCAACATTTTCAATCCCAAGGTTATCGATGACTCCCCCTTCATCAGAGAAGGATTGAACCGTAAAGGCGATGACTTCTAGACCCATTTTAGCCAAGTCTGGCGCTACGTTGTCTTGCACTTTTGAGGCAAACTCTTGACGGTCATTGACCATCTTACGGAGCTCCATCTGACCGATCACTTCCCGCAAGTTTCCTTCCAAGACATCTTGGACAGAATTGGAAATATCTGTCGTATTCCAGTTCAAGAAGTTTTCTGCAGCCCGGGCAATCATTTCATCGGTTGTACCAATTTTTAATTTAACAAGCTGCATCGGCACGGACGTTAATGAAGTCCAGTGTTGGGACTGCTTCTGACGTCCGAACATCTGTCGAGAATTGCTCAATATCAAGATAAGAGCGTTGTTCGACAAAGGGAATCATAAAGCCAGCTTTCCCACGCAAGTGACGTTGCTTCCGAAGACCGGTAATGACCACGACTTCGTTGGGTTTAGCGTTCACATAACCTTTAACAAGCAAAATCAAAATAATAACTGCGACTATTAGGCCGGTAATCAACCAACCTGGAATAAATAAATTATCCATACTTTTTCTCCTTTTTAGAGGTCTCCCCTCTGTTGTTTATTAATCCTAGTATATCAAAAGAAGGCCTTTCCTCAAAGAAAAGACCTGTATTTATGTCTAAATTTATCAAATGCAATCTCTAGCTTATTCTTCGTCAAACAAGCCATTTAGACCGGCGAAAGGACTGTTTTCTTCTTTCTTGATCGCTTGAGCGGCTTGGTATTCTTCTTCGGACAGGATTTTCCAATCATTGCCTTCGATAAAACCTTGTCCAGCCTCTTCTTCTGGAGTGAGAACCTTGAGAGGAATATTGAGTAGAATATTATCTGCTACACTCTCACTCAGGTCAATCTTCCCACCTTCGATTGGAAGGATCAAGTCTTCCTCTAGGGCCTCGATATCTGCGTCAGACTGTACATCCTCCGCAAACACCTCTGTTACAGGATAGCTCTCTTGAAGCTCGACAGGGTCCATGCTTCGGCTAGATGCCAAAACGATGGTATAGCTCAACTGGTAATCCAAGACATAGAGGCCTGTATCATAGGCTACTCGTCCTGTCGCTGTCACATTCTTTAAATCAAGAATTTCTGGATTACGCTTTTGCAATTCTTTGAGCAAATCCAACTCTTGATCAAAAGGCTAGTCCTTCAGGATTTTACGGATTTCTTGTGTAAATAGGTTCATTCTTTTGTCCTCAAATCTTCTAGATACTACTAGTATATCATGAAGCTGCCCCTCAACCAAGAAGTCTCCTCAAAAATTTGTTATAATCATGAAAAAAGATACAGTAACTAGGCCAATTGGTGTTGTACACAAGGTCCCACCATCTCTTGGACAACAGAGGGTCACTTGCTAGGGCATTGAGCAATGTTAGATAGAGGAGAATTCATGAAAGATATCGGAGCAGTTTTTCGGCAAATACGTGAAAGTCGCCACATCTCTTTAGAGGAGGCTACGGGTGGCGAATTTTCACGCTCCATGCTATCTCGATTTGAAAGAGGGAAAATGACCTGACCACGCAACGTTTTTTCAGGCCCTTCAACAGATCAAAACCAGCCTCAGTGAGTTTTCCCATCTAGCTGGAATCGATCAGCACTCTTTTATTCCCAAATTGTTGAAAGAGCACTATGAAAACATGAGCTTGGAACACGATCAAGCCTTGTACCAAAACTACCAGCTAGCCTATCAGAAACATCAAAAAAAGAAGACCTCTTAGCTAGCATTATTCTCAAAGGTCCAAATGCTTGGCTTCTATCCTGAAGTAGAGCTCACCGCTAGCCAAGAGGAACTCGATTTCCTCCATGATTATCTCTTCTCTGTCACAATCTGGGGAAATTTTGAATTGAACCTGTTCTCTCTGACCTCTCCACTTTTCTCTAGTCGCCTCTATCGACAATACACAGAGGAGTTGGTCCAAAGGGAGGATTTCAAGCTTCTCCTAGATTCCTCTCGTCCTGCCATCAATTCTATTTTCCTTAATGGCTTTTTTCTGGCCATTAGTTCAAATGAATTTGAAGATGCATCTTTTTTTGACCACCTAATTAACGACCACTTTTACTCTGAGAACGAAGCCTACCTTCGGACGGTTTATCTCTACGCCAAAGGAGAATTTCTCTATCGAATGGGAGAAAAAGAAATCGGTCTTGAAAAGATGGAACAGGCCATCCAGGTTCTCTCTATTCTGGATTGTAAGGACAGTGCCAACTACTACAAACAGGGCCTGCAAGAACTGATCAATAAATCCTAAAAACTCACAGATCTACTCTGTGAGTTTTTGTTGAAAATATGCAACATTAATTTTTTCTTGCTTTTTAGGTTTACAATAGGACTATCAAGTAAAGAAAGAAGGTTCTTCCCATGATGACCAAACTAAAAACCACTTCCTCCGCTTTCTTCTCTCACATACCAGCGTTTATCTGAAGGATCAGGAACTTCTTCTCTCTGATGATGAGAAACTAGACCTCTTCAAACAGATCGTTCGATCTATCAAACAAGTCCTAGCAACTGATCACGTGAAGGAGGAAGGCTTTATGAAACTCTTAGCTCGTAATAAAATTTTTGCCTTACTTCAGCCTTTCGCTTTTTTGAATACCCTTGGCGCTGCCATCTACAATCTGGTCTTTGTGGTCTTTGCTGCCAGTATGCCGCAACCGAGCCTAGCAGTTGGCATTGCCAATCTAATTGTATTTATTCCTAGCCTCTTTACCATTTTTGTCGGAATGAAGGCTGATCGCACGAAGAAAAAAGCTAACTGGTTGATCCGCATTGGCTATCTTCAAGCCATCCTCTTCATCCTTATTGCGCTCATGACCAAGATTCCGGGTTACCTTGCCTTTTCGATTGTTTGCTTTTTAAACATTGTTTCAGATTGTTTGAGTGATTATCGCGGAGGCTTGCAACTCCCTATCATGAAAAAGAACATCCCCAGACGAGGATTTAATGGAGGCTTATTCCTTCAACCAACTGCTTAGTATGGTCTGTTCGATTTCTGGACAAGCTCTAGGAGTTTGGCTGCTAGCTATCAGCCATCAAAATTTTGCCCTGGTCGCTTCGATCAATGCAGTGACTTTTCTCCTGTCTTCTACCTGTCTCTTGATTAGAAAAAAGCAGCTGACACATGCTCCCGTCATTGAGCCCAAAAGTAAGAATTCTTTGGTACACGAATGCCAAGAGATGTACCAGAACGCCAAAAGTATTTTTGCAGATGAGGAGGTTCACCACTTTGGCAAGTTGCTCTTCTCATTGGTTCTCATCAATGCCCTTGGGGGATCCATCTCAGGTATCTACAATTTGCAACTGCTTCACTCCCCCTTCTTTCAGTTGAGCTTTAGCCAATCCCTCTTGATCTTGGAGGCAGTGACTATTTTAAGTATGGTCTGGGCTAGCCTGACACCCCACGATTATTTTTCCAAGCAATCGCTCCACCATACCCTCCTGTGGATCGCAGGTGGGCTGACCATGCTTGGGTTCACAAATATCCTGGTACACTGGGACATTCTTTCCCTTCTACTCATCACTTTCCTTGGTTATCTTGTAGCAAAAATCAACCCAAAAGTTTCCAGTCTTTTAATGAGCAAATTACCCGCTGAAAAATTAGCTTCTACCTCTAGCTTTTTGGGACTGATGGTCAGCTTTGCCATGCCACTTGGGACAGCTCTCTTTTCTAGTCTAGCTATCTGGAGCCTTCCCCTAGCTTGGGGGACCTTTGCCATCCTTGGTTTCACTACCCTCCTCTTAACTACCAAATAAAAAATCCACCATTTGGTGGATTGAGCTTGAAGACAAAGTTATCTTTTATACAATTCTATTAACTTCTATAAAGATAAATACTTTTTATTCCATGAGTTATTCAATCATCTAGGTGAAATTCGAGTGCCTGAAAAAAGTACTAGAAACAAGTTGTTTCTAGCACTCGGGGAAAGTTTTGGAACCTATTTAGATCCAAAACTAAGAATCATGGAACTTCATAGAAGTTCGCTGACGTCCGTATTCATAAAGGAAAAAATGAGTTTTCTTCAATCTGAATCCACTGTTTGATGGATTTTTTTACATATTTTTTAATCTTTCAAACCGCTCAGCAATGGGTGGGTGGGTATAAAAGAGTTTTTGAAAGCCGGATTCTTTTTAGGATCGTTGATAAAAAAAAGAGCACTGCTCGCATCATCGACATGTCGTTGCATTGGTTCGCTATTGTCTAGTTTTAACAAAGCATTGATCATCCCTTGAGGATTCCGTGTCAATTCGACACTTGAAGCGTCTGCTAGGAACTCCTGTTGACGAGAAATGGCTAACTGGACCAAGGTCGCTGCTAATGGCGCTAAAACGATGGCAAGCAAGGAAAGGATCAACATAACAATCTCCAAACCACCGCTACCTTCTCGATCATCGTCCCGGCTACGACCACCGCCCCACCACATCATCCGGCCACCAATGCTAGAAAGCATGGTGATGGCACTGGCAAGGGCCACTGCAATCGTAGAGATGCGGATATCGTAATTGCGAATATGGCTGACTTCGTGTCCGATGACTCCCTCCAATTCCTCACGGTTCATCACAGCCAGAAGACCTGTCGTTGCTGCAACAGCAGCATTTTGAGGATTAGACCCTGTCGCAAATGCATTCATGGACGGATCATCCACAATATAAACCCGAGGCATGGGAATCTGAGCTACCATAGCCATATCTTGGACAATATGGTAGAGCTGAGGGGCTTGCTCTTCGGTCACCTCACGCGCCCATTCATCCGCATGACAACTTCGGTGGATTGGAAAATCATGCTAAAGGCATAAATCCCACCAATAATCAAAGCTAGGATGACGCCACCAAGTGAGGAGCCTAACCAGAGGTAGCCAACGGCTGCTCCGATGAGGGCCAAGAGTATGAAAAAAGCAATAAGGAGAATCCAGGTTCTCCTTTTATTGCTTGCAATTTGGTCAAAAAAGCATATTAGTCTCCTAATCCGCTAAAGTCCACCTTTGGTACAGCTTTTTCTTCTTCAGGCACTTGAAGGAATTCGGCTTGTCTGAAGCCAAACATTCCAGCAATTACGTTTGTTGGGAAAGTTTCCAATTTCACATTGTAATTGCTTGTGACACTGTTGTACAATTGACGGGCATAAGAAATTTTGTTTTCTGTATTGGTCAATTCTTCTTGCAATTGCATGAAGTTGGTGTTGGCTTTCAAGTCTGGGTAATTTTCAGCCACCGCAAAGATGCCTGCTACTTGGCGTGAAAGAGCATCACTGGCTGCCATTGCTTCTGCAGGTGAAGAAGCTTGCGCTACTTGTTGGCGAAGTTGAGTCACTTTTGCTAGTGTATCTCCTTCGTACTTGGCATAGCCTTTAACGGTTTCGATCAAGTTTGGAATCAAGTCATTCCGACGTTTCAATTGCACATCAATTTGACTCCATGCTTCACGAGTTTGCATGCGGCTTTTCACCAAACCGTTGTAAACTCCTACTACAATCAACACAAGGACCACAATGATCCCAAGAATAATCCAAATCATTTTATTGAATTCCTTTCATTTCTTTCTACCAGTATATCAAATTTCCCTTATTTTGTGGTAAAATAAAAGCATGAAACCAGAAGAATTTTATGTCCGTTTAGCCGAACTCGGCTTTCCATTAACTGATCGTCAAAAGAGCAATACGAACGGTATTTTTGAGCTCCTCGTGGAATGGAATGAAAAGATTAATCTCACCGCCATCACCGAAAAAGACGAAGTCTATCTCAAGCATTTTTATGATTCGATCGCACCCATTTTACAGGGCCTGATCGAAAACCAACCCATCCGTCTCCTGGATATCGGAGCTGGCGCTGGCTTTCCCAGCCTACCCATGAAGATCCTATTTCCTGAGCTGGATGTCACCATCATTGATTCCCTTAATAAGCGGATCAATTTTCTCCACTTGCTGGCTGAAGAGTTGGGCTTAAATGGGGTTCATTTCTACCATGGACGAGCTGAAGACTTTGCACAAGACAAGGCCTTTCGTGCCCAATTTGATATCGTAACTGCCCGCGCTGTTGCCCGCATGCAGGTCCTCTCTGAACTGACCATCCCTTACCTGAAAGTAGGGGGACGGCTTCTTGCTCTCAAGGCCAGCAATGCTCCAGAAGAGTTAGAAGAAGCCAAAAATGCCCTCAACCTGCTATTTAGTAAGGTTGAAGACAATCTACAGTATGAATTGCCAAACGGGGATCCACGCTTTATCACTCTTGTAGAAAAGAAAAAAGAAACCCCCAATAAATACCCAAGAAAAGCAGGTATGCCCAATAAGCGGCCTTTGTAGCAAGATACAAAGGGCTAAGCGGATAAAAGTCAAATAAGAGGCTGGGACAAAAAGTCCTAGCCTCTCAATTATTTTTGGATTGTCAAGCAAGACGCAGTGGTTGAGTGGGCTCTACTACGCTGATTTCATCAGCTTTACAGCCCTACTCAACTGTGCGGAGGTGGGACGACGAAATCGAATTCTAACGAATTACCGATTTCTGTCCCACTCTCTTTTTATTTTTGTTTCAATTCTGTTCGCAGGGCTTCTTGTTGCTCTTTTGTCAGATGAACGCCCTTACTTGCAACAATCTGGCTAGAGACTTTGTTAGCAAATCTTAAGGCTTGCGTCATATCTAAACCTTCTAAACGAGCGGATATAAAAGGCCCCCACATGGCTATCTCCAGCACCTACTGTATCGACAACTTCTGTTGGAAAACCGTCTGCTTCATACCAGTTGCCATCATAGGCAACCGCTCCGTTTTCACCCAAGGTGACAATGACCAATTGCCCCGTTCTCTGATACAAGTGTTCGATGGCTGGCTGGATCTCTCTGCACCCTGAAAAAGCCAGTGCTTCAGCCTCATTAACATGGAGAATTGGATGCAGATCATAAATTGCTTCCAGTCGTTCCTTTGGAATCAAGAGTCCGCGTGGCCCAGGTGCGAAAATCACCTGGCCTTCTAGTTGCGAAACAGACTGGACCAATGCAAGACCGGTTGGCTCCTCGACTTCAAGGCCACACAAGTAGATGTAATCAAACCGATCTGTCTCGATCTCTTTTAGCCACTCTGCTTGAAAGCTATACTCCACTCCGTGGTCCGATAAGAAGGTCCTCTCACCATCAGACTCTACAAAGCAGTAACAGCAACCATTGGCCCCTTCTAATGAGATGCTAGAGGAAATCCCTAATTGTTTCAGCTCTCTCCGAATAAAATCACCATATATCCCAGAACCGACTGGCGAGACAAACTGGTAGGGTTGCGACAAAAATGAAGAATATTGACGACATTAAAGGCACAACCTCCCACAGACCATTGCTGGTGATCAATATGGGCATCTCCTTCACGACTTGGCAAACGATCCAAGTAAATCATCACATCACAAACTGTAGAACCAATAATTAAGGCAGCTGTCATCTTTTTTTCTCCTTACTTTGCCTTCTATTATACCAGAGGAAACATAAAAAACAACCAACCCCTTTGTGGTTTGGTTGCTTCTCTTTTAATCACGATAAACGGGTTGAGGACCAAAGGTTTGGGAAACCGGCATGATTTCAATCCGATTGACATTGACATGCTTGGGCTGTTGGATCAACCAAGCTACAGTGTTGGCAATGTCTTCCGGCTGAATGGCATGGGCATCTCGATAGAGGGCTTCTACCCGTTTTTTCGTCTCCTTTAAAGCGAACAGAAGATAACTCTGTCCCTTCGCAAAGACCGGGTTCAAGATTGCTGACACGAATCTTCTTGCCAGCTAGATCCGCCCGAAGATTGAGGGGAGAATTGCTTGACAAAAGCCTTGGATGCCCCGTAAACATTGGCCCCTGGATAAGGCACAGTTCCTGCTGTAGAGCCCAAATTGATAATATAGCCATCATTTCGTTCCACCATCTGGGGCAAGATTTTCCTTGTCAGATAGGTCAAGCCGACAATATTGGTCTGAATCATGGTCAGCCAGTCTGCGACCTCTGCTTCATAAGCTGGGGCGAGGCCTAGAGCCAAGCCAGCATTATTGACCAAAACATCCACTTTCTCCCAAGCTTTTGGCAAACTGGCAAGTTCATGATCTACCTGAGAAAGATCCGTCACATCCATTTGCAGGGGGATGAAAAAGGCGTTCTCCCAACTCTTCTTGAAGGGCCTGTAATTTATCGATGCGTCTAGCTGACCCGATCACACGGTATCCATCTGCTACTAAGCGACGGATGAAAAATCGCTTGCAAACCAAAGCCAGCTGAAGCTTCAATGTCAAAATCGTGTTACTAAAGATCGCAAATTGGATGGCTAACTCCGCGATGCGATCCTTGCTATCTAAATCCTCATGACTAGATAAGGTTCGGATATCCCATTTTCTTCCGAGAGGTGGTCAGCTGCATAGAAGAAATGGCAGAGCTCAAAGCCCCTATAAGCTGCTAAGGCTGCCACTGCCGAACATTCCATATCCACACAGATGGCTCCTGCTTCCTTTCGTCGCTTCATCTTGTCGATGGTTTCCCCCGGGGGTGTATCTGTCGTCCACACTTTTCCTGACTGATAGGAAACCTTGTGGCTGTCCAGAAAGGCTTGGAAGAGACGGAAGAGTTTTCTTGTTTACTTCCACTTCATCACTAGCGGGAAGATAGTGGTAACTGGTCCCCCTCGTCGCGAAGAGCAGCTGTTGGAATGATGATGGAAGTCGCTTCGATATCACGGTCTAAAACCCCACAGGTTCCAAAGAGCACCAGTTTTTCCATCCCAAATTGAATCAGGTCCTCTATAATCCCCACACAGGAAGCAGCCCCAACGGGTGCATTAAAGGCACCAATCTGTTGGTCTCCAATAGTGATCCCATAGACCAAGACTTCAAAATTAGCCATAGAGGTTCTTGCAATGACCTCATGATCGTAATTCTCAAGGAGGCGAGCAAAAGTTACTCTTGAAAAGCAAGAGATGACAACTTTGGGAAATCCTTCAATTGGTTCGTGTAAGTCTTGTGGATTGATAATCGCCTGTCGATTGGCATCAAATTCTTCTAACAGCATTTCGTGCACCTCTTTCATTCTACTTCTAGGCCCCTATTATACCACAATTAGCCTAGTCATTGGTTTTTGATCAAAGGAAGGAGCATAAAAAGAACTGCTCCCAGACGTTAGATTTTTCGGATCAAACGTCGGAAGGACAGTTCACTATCGATATTGTTACTTGTTTTCCAATTGCGCTAATTCTAGCAACCGTTCTTTGGACAATTTTTAATTTCAATTTGACTAGCATCTAGCAGCTGGAATTCATCTGGATCTAGCGCTTCCAATAGATTCTTCAGAGTAAGAGAACCAATTGGATGGTAGTTTTCTGGCTTATCAGGATCTCCATCGATCGCAACCAAAAGAACTTGCCAATCAATGATACCCGCTAAGCCCACAATTTCTACATATTCTGCAGGAACATGTGGCACGCTTGGCAAGACCGTATCCGTATCTTCTGTCAAGCTATAGCTGGCTAAGAAGGCTCCTGTCTCCTCCTGTTGATAAAAACGGACTTGACTGAAATAAGCTGCACTATATTGAATCTTCTTGATAAAGGCAGAGTAGGCTTCTAGTGGATGGACATGGTTCAAGACTTCCTGCACTGTATCCCGATCCAAATAGACTGGATGAGCGAAGCCTTGTACTTCAAACTCTTTTAGATCTTTTCTTTCGTCAAATTCCCCAGCGTTTCTAGGATAACGACTTCATAATCAAAATGGAAAATAGAATCTGGAGTATAGCTTGCACGCCGTCACTCGATACAATCTCCGTTCCTAATACTTCTCTAGGCGACTGATCCATCGAAGGGCCAACTGCCAATCTTCTTCTATCGCAAAAGAGGGCACCTGAATCTGATAAGACTCTTCCTCATCAAAATAGCGTAACTGCAGAGGAAGACCGCTCTTACCAAATACGATACAGTTCAAGCCTTCAAAATCATTTAAGGGACGATGAAGGGTGGCAGGATCATAGTTGTAGGTTGTTAACCCTTCTACCAATTTAAGAACTTCCTGTGCTGCGAGTACTTTCTGATAGCCAAATAAGCTCTTTTTATTTTTGATTGAAAACACGATACTCATTTGTTTTCTCCTTTGTGAAATCGCTTACCTAAAGTATAGCACAATTTTCAACAATTTTCATATAAAAACAGCCTGATTTCAGACTGTTTGTTTCCATTATGCAGGTGCTCCATCAAGCGTCTCACCGATGACCGCTAAACGCTCACGAACTTCTGCTTGTGACAAGTTGTGTTCTTGAACATAACGATTGCGAGGGTGAACCCGGCACTCATGCGAACATCCGCGAAGATACTTGTCTTCGTTTTCTTCTGAGGTCAAGATCCGACGGTTACAGAAAGGATTTCCACAGTTGACATAGCGTTCGCATGGTGTTCCATCAAACCATCGTCAAAGACATACATCTTACCATCCCAAAGTTCCCCTTGAACCTCTGGATCTTTTCCGTAAGTTGCGATACCACCGTGCAATTGACCAACATCTTTGTAGCCTTCACGAACCATCCACCCTGAGAATTTCTCACAGCGGACACCACCAGTACAGTAAACAACCACGCGCTTGTCCATGAACTCTTCCTTATGGTCGCGAACCCATTGTGGCAACTCACGGAAGTTGCGGATGTCTGGGCGGATAGCTCCACGGAAATGTCCTAGGTCGTACTCATAGTCGTTACGTGTATCGAGGACAACAGTGTCCTCATCTAAAGAGCGTCTTTAAACTCTTTGGGTGACAAGTAAGCATCCGTTGTTTCAAGTGGATTGATGTCGTTGTCAAAGTCGTTGTCTTCTAAACCAAGGTGGACAATTTCTTTCTTGTAGCGAACAAACATCTTCTTGAAGGCTTGCTCCTCTTCCTCATCAATCTTGAACCAAAGGTCCTCCATCCCTGGAAGGCTGTGAACGTAGTCCATGAAGGATTGATAAGAGCAAGTGGTTTTTCAAGCAGATAAGTCAAGATGGCAAAGACGAGAATTTCTAATAAAATTTTGACCAGATACTTGGGACTCAAGATAAAGCTCATTGCTTCTCTCTTTCCAATCACATCCATAGCTGTCATCAGCACAGCAAAGAATAGACCTGACCCAAGGCGACTCAACCAGCTATCTTTTTTTCTAACATATCTCGGATATCAATCCCTGAACTGATCCTTCTCAGCAAGGGCATAAGCTCCCATGACAATCAGAAGGAACATC
>VOFH01004243.1_pt1 | contig 51956 bp, 51 predicted proteins | sample 5384091 | NCBI WGS metagenome assembly VOFH01 (sample SAMN12384727, study PRJNA508395) | human gut metagenome | isolation source: healthy gut G | host: Homo sapiens
GACGCAACCGATCACCGTCTCAACGTTCAGAGAGGAAGATGAAAAGGCAGCTGCGCCATGGGCTCTTTATAAAAAGTACGGTTTTATCCCTGACGAGCTGATCGAAGAATTCGGATATCCGAATCAGAAGTTCGTTTTGTATCCCAATTGAAGGATGATAGAAATTCATGGTGAGAATTATTCGGGATCAACAGCTCTATAACTTCCAGTTTGTCTAACAGATACTAAGGGCGCACTTCTATACACCGTTCGGTGCTGTGCGTTACGCGCGGAACTTGGCTCTCCCTTTGGGAGAGCTGTCGGCGCAGCCGACTGAGAGGGGGGGAAACATGACCATACCAAAGGACAACAGCCAACTGGAAAACGCCCGGCGGCTTCGCAGGGAAATGACTCCCCATGAGCGCAAACTCTGGTATCTTTTTCTGCGTAAATATCCGGTAAAGATTTACAAACAGCGAATCATCGGCAAATTCATTGTGGACTTTTACTGTGCTTCTGCAAAGCTGGTTATTGAAGTAGATGGCTCCCAGCATTATGAGCCCCAGGGAATGGCGTATGATGCAGAACGCTCCGCATTTTTATCCGCTCTAGGCTTGAATGTTTTGCGCTTTTCCAACCGTGATATTGACAGAGATTTTCGTGGTGTGTGCGAACAAATTAATCTTACCATTCGAAACAGGCAGGAAAGCCCTCTCAGTCACCTTCGGTGACAGCTCTCCCAGAGGGAGAGCCAAGAAGGCTGCCTGCAACTGTGCCATAGGTCATAATGGCATAAGAAACGGAGCGTATCTGTACCGATACGCTCCGTTAACTGTCTTACAAACACCCCGCAAAACATCGTCTCTTCCTTTTTGTCTGCGGAGGGGGCTGTTTGTTGCCACCGGCGGCATATTTTTTGCCATCAGTTTTTCTTTTATGCCTCCGGCGGGTAACTTTCTTTCAGTAGTGAAAGGAAGTTACCCACTGGAGGCAAAAAGTAGGCTGTCGGAGACAGAAAAAAGGACTGCTATCAGAAAGGCACCCGCCGGAGGCAAAACAGTGACTCATCGGAGGCAGCCAAGCAAGGCGAAATAAAACCCCAGCCGGGCGATGCTGCGCACCGTCCGGCCGGGGGCATCTCATTTCTCCCGGTGCTTGCGCTCCCGGTAGATGGGCTCCGGCGTGCGGATCACCACCTGAGTATCCTCCGCCACCGAATCCGTCAGGAAGGCGTTGCCGCCCACCACGGCATGATCCCCGATGGTGGTCTCCCCGCCCAGAATCGAGGCCCCGGAGTAGATGGTCACGTCGCTGCCCACGGTGGGATGCCGCTTCCCCGGCAGACTGGCGTGGCCCTTCCGAGGGGACAGCGCTCCCAGCGTCACGCCCTGATACAGCTTCACATTCTCCCCGATGACCGTGGTCTCGCCCACCACGATGCCGGTGCCGTGATCGATGAAGAAGTGGGCGCCGATCTGTGCGCCGGGGTGAATATCGATGCCCGTGCGGCTGTGGGCGTACTCACTCATGATCCGGGGGATCATGGGGATCTGGCGCAGATACAGCTCATGGGCCACCCGGTATACGAAAATGGCAAACAGCCCCGGATAGGCGAACAGGATCTCCTCCTTGGAGGCCGCCGCCGGGTCGGATTCAAAGGTGGCGTCCAGATCCGTCAGCAGCAGCCGCTGCACACCGGGCAGAGCCTCCACCACCTCACGGGCCAGCATCGGCGCACGCTGCTCCTGCTCCTCCGGCAGGGCCAGAGCGATCTGACGGGCCAGCTGGCCCTCGATGCGCTCCAGCAGCAGCGCCGTGTAGTCCTCCGCCAGAAGGGTCATCAGCTCCGGGTCGCCGTAGTAGGCCGGAAAGACCAGCCGCCGGATCTCCTTCAGCAGTCCGATCACTGCCCCCTTGTCCGGAAGACGCAGGCCCTTGCCGTACATGGGAACGGGGCTGTGCTGCATATTCTCCGCCATGGACCGGGCTGCCGCCCGGATGTGCTCTTCATACATGGGATGTTTCCTCCTGTCCCGCCCCCGCAGGGGCCGTCTATCCTATGCTCCCTCCCGGCGTCAGGACACACCGGCCGGAGTCTTTTCCTCCTCCGCCTTTTGGGGGCGGCTGCCGTCAAAGGGGGTCTCCAGCTGGCTCAGGTCCCGGAGGTAGCCCTTGAAATCGCTATAAAATGCCGCATACTCATATCCGGTGCAGATGCGCTCGTCCATCACCACGCCCAAGGGCATCACCTTCCGGGTCAGGTCGCCGCCCATGTAGTCCGGCACGGGCTTGCCCATGCACACGAACACGCTGGTGGTGCCGAACTCGTAGCAGTGGTGGTGGATGTAGCTGGTCTTGATGGAGGCCAGATTGGTGATGAACATACTGGTGTGGAAGGGGGACAGGTCGATGATCTTCCGGGGCAGCAGCCCATGCTTGTCCAGATGATACGCCAGCCACACCACGAACTTCGGCAGCCCCGGCACGGAGAACATGAACCGTGCGAACTTGTCGGTGCTGTTGGACTGGTGCTCATGCTGGTTGGCGGCAATCACCTCCCGAATTTTCCTGTCAATGGAGAAAATATCGTCCGACGGCTCCAAATACACTTTCAGCGCTGTCTCGTTGACCACCCCGTCGGATTGCTTCTTGAGAATGACGAAGGAGACGCAGAAGTGGTTGCGGCGATAAATTTTTCCGTTCATCACGAAGTAGTTCAGCTTTGGATTATCCAGCACCGCCCGGTAGTAGGCGGCGATGATGACACTCATGTGGTTCAAGCGTACGCCCTCCCGCCGCCAATGGCGGATGTAGGCCTTTACAGCCTCCTCGTCGATGTTCTCGGTGATGGAGTTCCACGCATCGTAGCGCTTGGGCATGATGTAGGGGATGGCCGCCACCAGCGGCGGCAGGTCTTTCACTCTGGTTCCGTCAGGTCTCATGATGTTTTTTCCTCGTTCCTATACAGATGCAGTCATTATACGCCCTCCCGCCGTCCATTGCAACCGTTTTCCCATTCCTTTGCCCCGCAAAAAGCCCGCTGCGGCCGCACTTTCTGCTTGTCCTTTTCCGGTGGATTTGTTATAATAGTTGATTATAGTAGTATGCGGAAGGGAGCGCTGGCAGATGAAGTTTTCCAAATGGCATATCGCCCCGGCGGAGGAAGCGGATATCCGCCGTCTCTGCGAGGCAGGCTATCCCCAGCTGGTGTCGCAGGTGCTGGCGGCACGGGGCATCTCCACGGCGGAGGAGACCGCCGCTTTTCTGGAGCGGGACCGGGATCTGACCTGCTCCCCCTTCCTGATGAGGGATATGGACCGGGCGGCGGAGCGCATCAGCCGGGCCATCAGTCAGGGCCGCCGCATGGCGGTGTTCGGGGACTACGACGTGGACGGCATCACCGCCACGGTGATCCTGGTGGACTACCTGAAAAGCCGGGGCGCCGACGTGCTGCACTATATCCCCCGCCGCATCGAGGACGGCTACGGGCTGGGGCAGGACGCCATCCGCTCCCTGCATGAGCAGGGGGTGGAGCTGCTCATCACCGTGGACTGCGGCATCACCGGGGTGGAGGAGGTGGACTTCGCCGCCTCTCTGGGCATGGATGTGGTCATCACCGATCACCACGAGTGCAAGGACACCCTGCCACGGGCCGTGGCGGTGGTGGACCCCCACCGGCCGGACTGCACCTATCCCTTCCCCTATCTGGCGGGCTGCGGCGTGGCACTGAAGCTGGTTCTGGCGCTGGGCGGCGAGAGCCGGGAGGAGGCCCTCTTCTCCCGCTACTGCACCTTGGCCGCCATCGGCACCATCGCCGACGTGATGCCCATGTCCGGGGAGAACCGCATCATCGTCTCCCGTGGACTGGAGTGCATCACCCGTTCGGACTTCATCGGCCTCCACGCCCTGCTGCAGGAGGCGGGTCTCATGGACAAGGCCATCACCTCCGTGCAGGTGGGCTTCGTGCTGGCCCCCCGCATCAACGCCGCCGGCCGCATGGGGGCAGCGGACAAGGCCGCCGACCTCCTGCTGTGTCAGGACCCGGCGGAGGCTGCCCGTCTGGCCCGTGAGCTGTGCGCCCTGAACCGGGAGCGTCAGGCGGTAGAGCAGACCATCTACGCTCAGGCGGTGGAGCAGATCGACCGCCTGCCGCCGCAGGAGCGCAGTGCTCTGGTGCTGGCCTCCGATACATGGCATCAGGGGGTGGTGGGCATCGTGGCCTCCCGCCTGTCGGAAAAATACGCCTGTCCCAGCTTTATGATCCACTTAAGCGGCACCGTGGGCAAGGGCTCCTGCCGCAGCTGGGGCGGCTTCAACCTTTTCGCCGCTCTGGAGCGCTGCTCCGACCTCCTGCTGGATTTCGGCGGTCACGAGCTGGCGGCGGGCTTCACCATCGATGTGGCCAATATCCCCGCCTTCCGCCAGCGGATGAACCAGCTGGTGCGGGAGTATCAGGGTGGCGGAGCGCCGGAGGTATGTCTGGAGATCGATGCCGCCCTCACCTGTCCCAGCCGTGTCACCCTGACGGAGGTGGAGGCTCTGGGGATGCTGGAGCCCTACGGCGCCGGCAATGCCCGCCCTCTCTTCTGCCTGATGGGCGCCACGCTGGAGCGGCTGCAGAGCGTGGGCCAGAATCGCCACCTGAAGCTGCGGCTCAGCAAGGGCAGCAGCCAGTTCGACGGTATTTTCTTCTCCGTCTCCCCCGACACCTGTCCCGTTGCGGCGGGCAGCCGGGTGGATGCGGCCTTTTATCTGCAGATCAACGAATTTCGGGGCAACCGCACGGTGCAGCTGCAAATGGTGGACATCCGCCCGTCCCTCACCGTCAGTACACGGGAGGATGAGTGCCTGCACCTGTTGGAGCGCTGTCTGCGGGGCGATCGGCTCCTGCCCAAGGAGGCGGTCCACCTGCTGCCATCCCGCAGCCAGTGCGTGCAGCTGTGGCGGGCGCTGGAGCACACCGTCCCCCCGGAGGGACTCACCGCCTGCTACCTGCCGCTGCTGCGGGAGCTGTCCGCCCGGCTGGAGGGGGCTGACCCCTTCCTTCGGACTGCCTTCTGTCTGGAGGTGTTCCGGGAACGGCAGCTGCTGACCCTCCGGCAAGAGGGCGACACCATTTCCATCACACTCACCGGCCAGGGGAAACACGTCCGCTTGGAGGAATCCGGTTACTTACAGGGCCTGCATGAGGTCATGCAGCCCAAACGGGGAGGCGATCACCATGACTGATACCCAGAATACCACCGCACCGGCGTCTCTGGTGCCGGAGATCCGCCCGGAGGTCTGGGCTGATCTGGAGCAGCGCTACCGCAAGCTGGAGGACACCGTCCGCCACTATAACCCCAGCGCCAACTTCCAGCAGATCCGGGCCGCCTTTGAGTTCGCCGCCAAGGCCCACGGGCCACAGATGCGGAAGGACGGCTCTCCCTTCATCACCCACCCGCTGGCGGTGGCCCAGATCGTGGCGGAGGAGCTGCATCTGGACTCCGAGTCCATCGAGGCGGCTCTGCTCCACGACACTATCGAGGATACCTCCGCCACCCACGAGGACATCTCCCGGCTCTTCTCTCCCACGGTGGCGGATCTGGTGGAGGGCGTCAGCAAGCTGACCCGTGTCCACTATACCTCCAAGGAGGAGGAGCAGATGGAGAACCTCCGGAAGATGCTCATGGCCATGAGCAAAGATATCCGGGTGATCCTCATCAAAATCTCCGACCGGCTCCACAATATGCGCACCATGGAGTACCAGACCCCGGAGAAGCAGAAGCAGAAGTCTTTCGAGACCATGGAGATCTATGCCCCCATTGCCCACCGGCTGGGAATGCAGAAGATGAAGTGGGAGTTGGAGGATCTGAGCCTGAAATATCTGGATCCCATCAGCTACCGGGAGATCGTGGAGGCTCTGAATGAAAAGGCCGCTCAGTATGACGGCTTCATGTCCTCCATCCACGACCAGATCACCCGCCGCCTGCGGGAGGCCCACATCGACGGCTACGTCTACGGGCGCATGAAGCACCCCTACTCCATCTACCGCAAGATGTATACCCAGAACAAGTCTCTGGACGATGTATACGACCTCTTCGCCTTCCGGGTCATTGTGGACACGGTGTCCGACTGCTACAATGTGCTGGGCATCATCCACGACCTGTATAAGCCCATTCTGGGCCGCTTCAAGGACTATATCGGCACCCCCAAGCCCAATATGTACCAGAGCCTCCACACCACCGTGGTGGGCCAGAACGGTATCCCCTTCGAGGTGCAGATCCGCACCCGTGAGATGCACGAGGTGGCCGAATACGGCATCGCCGCCCACTGGAAGTATAAGCAGAACGGTCAGGGGGCCGGGGACGAGGGCCGCTATGAGTGGGTCCGCCGTCTGCTGGAGAACCAGGAGGGCGCCGACGCCGAGGACTTCATCCACTCCCTGAAGGTAGATATGTTTGCCGACGAGGTGTTCGTGTTCACCCCCCGTGGCGACGTCATCAACCTCCCCGCCGGAGCCACGCCCATCGACTTCGCCTATAACATCCACTCCGCCGTGGGCAACCACATGGTGGGGGCCAAGGTCAACGGCCGTCTGGTCCCCTTTGATACCCGCCTGAAAAACGGCGACATCGTAGAGGTGGTCACCTCCCAGTCCGCCCACGGCCCAAGCCGGGACTGGGTGAAGATCGCCCGCTCCAGCAACGCCCGCTCCAAGATACGCCAGTGGTTCAAGCGGGAGCGCCGGGACGAGAACATCGTCAACGGCCGCTCCTCCTTCGAGTCGGAGCTGAGGCGCTGCGGCGTCACTCTGAAGGAGCTGACGGCGGAGGAAAATCTCCCCGGCATCCTGAAAAAGCTCTCCTTCAAGAGTCTGGACGATATGTACGCCGCCATTGGCTACGGCGGCGTCACCAGCCTGAAGCTCATCGGCCGTCTGCGGGAGGACATTCAGCGCATCCTGCACCAGCATCAGGCAGAGCGTCAGGCGGAAGTGCCGGTGGAGGGCCAGCCGGAGGTGACCCGCCCCGCCGTCCCCGTCCGGGAACACAGCGAGCAGGGCATCGTGGTGCAGGGTCTCAGCAACTGTCTGGTGAAGTTCTCCAAGTGCTGCTCTCCTGTCCCCGGCGACGAGATCGTGGGCTTTATCACCCGTGGCTACGGCGTCTCTGTCCACCGTAAGGACTGTCCCAACGCCGACCCCGCCCGCCGTCCGCCGGAGGAGGTGGGCCGCTGGATCAAGGTCTCCTGGGGTGGCAAAACACGGGAATCCTACCGCACCAATTTGCAGGTAGTGTCCAAGGATCGGCCCAATCTGCTGGTGGATATCTCCACCATCCTCTCCGCCGCCAAGGTCCACGTATCCTCTCTCAACGCCCGCTCCACCGCCGACGGCTTCGCTCTGATCTCTCTGGCCGTGGATGTATCCGACAGCCAGCAGCTGCAGGCTGTCATGCGCCGGCTGGAGCAGATCTCCGGTGTCATGCGTGTTACCCGCCCCGCCGGGTGATAAATGCGCCTCCGGCGCCACACTTTTCCGATAGCTGGCAAAGTGTGCAAAAGCGCATATGGTCGTGTCTACCGATCTCCAGCCACATTGCGACGTGAAAATCGGTTGACACTCCCTCGAAATCGCTCCAACGCATCAAAATCATCGCATATATTGTCGAAAAAGGAGACTATATTCCATGAGAGCTGTACTGACACGGGTAAAGTGCCTCCGTTGCCGTGGACGGCAAGACCATCGGCCAGATAGGACAGGGCTTTCTGATCCTGCTGGGCATCACCCATGAGGACACCGAAGGCCCAAGCCGTGAAGCTGGCGGACAAGCTGGTGGGCCTGCGTATTTTTGAGGACGAGGACGGCAAGATGAACCGTGGCCTGGAGACGGTGGGCGGCGAAATTCTGGTGGTATCTCAGTTCACCCTTTACGGCAACTGCCGCAAGGGCCGCCGTCCGGATTTTCTGGCCGCCGCCCGGCCGGAGGTAGCCATCCCCCTGTATGAAAAATTCGTGGCTCTGTGCCGGGAAAAGGGCTTTCACACCGAGACCGGCGAATTCGGCGCCGATATGCTGGTCCAGTCCGTCAACGACGGCCCTCTGACCCTGATCGTAGACACCGACCAGCTCTCCAGCTGACCGATATGCTCCATCGGCGGAGTATATCCCGGCTCTGCTTGGCTGCTTTTTTCTCTATGCGATCCCCACGCTATCTTCCACACGACCATTCACATCCCAGCGATGCTTGATAAAGGAGAATATCCCATGAAAATCGATTCCATCCGGGTTGGCTTTATTGCCACCAACTGCTACCTGCTGTGCGACGAGGAGGCCGGAGTCTGCGCCCTCATCGATCCAGGCGACAAGCCGGAGCAGGTGGCCGACATGGTCAGCCGCTCCGGCTGCCGTCTGGAGTACATTCTGCTGACCCACGGTCACTTTGATCACACCACCGCCGTCCGGCCTCTGCTGGAGAAATACCCCGACGTGCCGGTGTACATCCACGAAAAGGACGTCACCGACCAGCCGCCCAAGCACATGGATATGATGTTCTCCCGCCTGCCGGAGCACAACCAGCGCTACTACAAGGAGGGGGACACCCTGACGCTGGGCAGCCTCACCATCCGTGTCATGGAGACGCCGGGCCATACCCAGGGCTCCGTATGTCTGCTGGTAGGGGACGTGATGTTCTCCGGCGACACCCTGTTCCGTGGCTCCTGTGGCCGCACGGACTTCGCCGGCGGCGACCCCAAGGCCATGCTGGCCTCGCTGGACCGGCTGGCGGCGCTGCCCGGCAACTACAAGGTCTATCCCGGCCATGAGGGGACCACGGAGCTGGACTATGAGCGCCGGGTGAATCCCTTCATGACCCGGCGGCTCTCCCTGTGACGGAGGGACGCCATGAAGCTGATCTTTCGTGGTCACGACGACCGGTACGCCGTGGAGCAGAGTCTGCTGGCCTTTTTCCCGGAGGAGCGTCCGGTCTATAAGCCGGCGGAGGAAGGGGAGGATCATGCGCTGGTGACGCTGAGCCGCTCCCCCCGCTTCAACACCGCCGTCACCACCATCACCTACCACGGCCGGACGGCCCGTGGCATCTCCCGGACCGCCGTGAACCCGCAGCTGACGGAGTATGAGGCGGAGCGCCTTCGCCAGAAGGCGGTGAAGCTAAGCTTCTTCAAGGCGGCACGGGAGATCACCGGCATCACCCCCAGCTGGGGGGCGCTGACGGGCATCCGTCCCGGCAAGCTGGCCTCCCGGATGCTGGAGGAGGGCATGACGGAGCGGCAGGTGGACCGGGTCCTGCGGGACACCTACTTCGTCTCGCCGGAGCGCCGCCGCCTGTGCATCGAGACGGCGGAGGCCTCCCGCAGAGCCAAGGCGGAGCTGAAGCCGGAGGATATCTCCCTGTATGTTGGCATCCCCTTCTGCCCCACCCGCTGCGCCTATTGCAGCTTTGTGTCCCAGTCCGTGGAGCGGACGCTGGGACTGGTGGAGCCGTATCTGGAGGTGCTGCACCGGGAGATCACCGACGCCGCCCGAATGGTGCAGGAGACGGGGCTGCACATCAAATCCTTCTACATGGGGGGCGGTACTCCCACTACCCTTTCCACCGATCAGATGGACCGGCTGCTGACCCACCTGAACCGCAGCTTCGATCTGTCGGGCTGTGCGGAATACTGCATCGAGGCCGGGCGGCCGGACACCATCGACCGGGAGAAGCTGCAGGTGCTGCTGGATCACGGCGTAGACCGCATCAGCGTTAATCCTCAGTCGCTGGAGGATCACGTCCTCACCGCCATCGGCCGCCGCCATACGGCCCGTGACGTGGAGGAGGCCATGGCACTGGCCACCGGCATGGGCTTTCCCCATGTGAACATGGATCTGATCGCCGGGCTGCCGGAGGACACGCCGGAGGGCTTCCGGCGGACGCTGGACAAGTGCCTGTCCTACGGGGCCGACAACATCACCGTCCATACCCTGAGCCTGAAAAAGGGAAGCCGCATTTTGCTGGAGAACTTCACCATCCCCCTCGGCGGAGGCGGTGGGCGAAATGCTGGACTACGCCAACGCCGCCCTCCGGCAGGCGGACTTCCGCCCCTACTACCTGTACCGGCAAAAGTATATGTCCGGCAGCTTTGAAAACACCGGATGGTGCATATCCGGAGCCGAGGGGCTGTATAATATCTACATCATGGAGGAGCTGCACAGCATCCTCTCACTGGGGGCCGGTGGCTCCACCAAGATGGTGGATCCGGTGCATCAGCGCATCGAGCGGGTATTTCACACCAAGTACCCCACGGAATACATCCAGAGAAGCGAAAAGCTGGAGGAAAATCTCTCCGCCTTCCGTCAATTCCATGAGAACATGAGGGGATGAGCATCCCCGGACGGGAGGGTGCATGGGCTTTCTAGGGGGTGCCGCCCTGCTGACGGCGGCGGTAGCGGTCAGCAAGCTGCTGGGGGCCTTGTATAAGATCCCACTGGGCAACCTGCTGGGGAGTCGGGGCATGGGCTGCTTTCAGGCGGCCTACAACGTCTATGGCGTGCTGTTGACCCTCTCCACCGCCGGTCTGCCGCTGGCCATGAGCCGCCTCATCGCCCAGAGCCGGGGCAGGCCCCGGCGGCAGCGGCGCATTTTCCATGTGGCGCTGGCGGTATTTCTGGTGCTGGGGCTGGTGGGCAGCGGCGTGATGCTGGCCTTTCCCCGGCAGCTGGCGGGCCTGCTGCACAATGAGCTGGCGGCCCCCTCCATCCGGGTACTGGCCCCGGCGCTGCTGGCGGTGTGTCTGCTGTCCGCCATCCGGGGCTACACCCAAGGGCAGGGGCAGATGCTGCCCACCGCCGTCAGTCAGGTGGTAGAATCCGCCGGGAAGCTGGTGGTGGGGCTGGGCCTTGCGTGGTATCTCCTGACAATTCGGGGAGCCTCTCCGGAGGTGGGCGCTGCCGGGGCCATGGCAGGCGTCACCGCAGGCTCCCTGCTGGCGCTGCTGGTACTGAGTCTGCGGCGGCAGCCCTCCTGCACGGGCAGCGACGCTCCGCCCTCCCGGCGGGAGGTGCTGGACCAGCTGCTGAAGATCGGCGTTCCCATTACGCTGGGGGCCGGAGGCATGAGCTTCATCACCCTGCTGGATCAGTCCGTGGCCATGGATGCCCTCCAGAGCCGGTTGGGTCTGGGGCTGGAGGAGGCCAACCGGCAATACGGGGAGTACGCCTTCGCCCTGACGCTGTTCTCCCTGCCGCCCTCCTTTCTCTATCCCATCAGCGTCAGTCTGGTGCCGGCCATCAGCGGAGCGCTGGGACAGGGCGACCGGCGGACTGCCCGCCGCCACACCCGCACCGCCCTGCGGATGGCGCTGCTGCTGGCGCTGCCGTCGGGGATAGGGCTGTCCGTTCTGGCGGGGCCTGTCCTGCGGCTGCTGTACCCCGCTCAGGTGCAGACCGCCGCTGCCGCCGCCCATCACCTGCGGGTGCTGGGGCTGGCTGCCGTGTGCGTGTGCCTGATGGTGGTCTCCGGCGGTATTTTGCAGGCATGGGGCCACGAGCACATCCCGGTGGTGACGCTGCTCACCGGCGGGGCGGTGAAAATCGCTGTCAGCTATCAGCTGGTGTCGGACCCCGCTTGGGGCATCCGGGGCGCCGCCGTGGGAACACTGCTCTGCTATGCGCTTATTGCGGGGATGAACCTACTGGCGGTGGGACGCACCACTGGGATAGTCTTTCACTGGGGCGTTCCTCTCCGGACGCTGGTGGCAGTGGGGGCTATGGCGGTGACGGCCTCCGGCTTTTACCGGATGCTGGTACACCGGGCTTCCCTGCCGCTGGCCGTGCTGGGAGCCGTAGCGGCAGCCGCTGCGGTGTACGGCGGTCTTGTCCTGCTGCTGGGGGCAGTGCGCCGAGAGGAGCTGTGTGCCGTTTTTGCCGCCAAAAAGCGGCGAAAACCATCTGGATTTTTTTAAGGATTTCTCACAAATGACGAAAAGTCTTGCAATAGGAGCGTAAATATGATAGATTTTGAGAGGAAGGAGCATTACGGTCTTTCGGATCTGCTGCGCATCGTGGCGTTGCTGCGGTCAGAGGGCGGCTGTCCGTGGGATCGAGTGCAGACCCATGCCTCCCTGCGGCGCAGTCTGCTGGAGGAGGCCTATGAGGCCGCCGAGGCCATCGACCGGGCGGACCCTGCCCTGCTGAAGGAGGAGCTGGGGGATCTGCTGCTGCAGGTGGTATTCCATGCCGACATCGAGCGGCAGGCCGGCGATTTCACCATGGACGATGTGGCCGACGGCGAGGTTCGCAAGATGCTCTTCCGGCATCCCCATGTGTTCGGGGGACAGGAGACGGTGCAGGACGCCGATACGGTGCTGGAGGGCTGGGAGGCCATCAAGCGCCGGGAGAAGGGCCAGCAGACCACCGCTCAGGCGCTGGATGCCGTGGCCCGGAGCCTGCCGGGACTGTGGCGGGCGGAGAAGCTCCAGAGCAAGGCCGCCCGTGACGGGTTCGACTGGCCGGACATCTCCGGGGCGCTGGACAAGCTGGACGAGGAGGTATCCGAGCTGCACCGGGCCGCCGCCGGAGACGGCGACGTGACGGAGGAGCTGGGAGATGTGCTCTTTGCCGCCGTGAAGGTGGGGCGCTTTGTCGGGGTGGACCCGGAGGTCGCCATCCACGGCACCTGTGAGAAATTCATCCGCCGCTACCGGGCGGTGGAGGAGGGGGCGGCCGCCATGGGGAAATCCGTGGATCAACTGCCACCGGAAACGCTGGAGACCCTGTGGGTCGAGGCCAAGCGATCTTAATGCGATGGATATCGTTTTAGGATATAGACGTACCAAAGAAACATTTTTTAGGAGGAATCACCATGAATAAAACCGAACTGATTGCCGCTGCCGCCGAGAAGGCTGGCCTGTCCAAGAAGGACACCGAGGCTGTCATCACCGCTACTCTGGCTTCCATCACCGAGGCCCTGCAGAACGACGACAAGGTCCAGCTGGTGGGCTTTGGCTCCTTCGAGGTGAAGAAGCGTGCCGCCCGCACCGGCCTGAATCCCCGGACCAAGGAGACCATCGAGATCCCCGCTTCCGCTGTTCCCACCTTCAAGGCCGGCAAGGCTCTGAAGGACGCCGTTGCGAAGTAAGGTTTTATATGGTTTCGGTCGGTGTGCTGCGGCACACCGACCTTTTCATGAAAGGAGCGATGTTTCATGCGTCTGGACAAATATCTGAAGGTTTCCCGGCTCATCAAGCGCCGCACCGTGGCCAATGATGCCTGCGACAATGAGCGTGTCATGGTCAATGGCCGGGTGCAGCGGGCCTCCTACGACGTGAAGCCCGGCGACCGCATCGCCATCCGCTTCGGCCAGCGGACGCTGGAGGTGGAGGTGCTCACTGTGGCGGACAATGTGGGTAAGGCCGAGGCCGCCGCCATGTACCGGGAGATCATGGACAGCCCGTCATAACCGAAGAGCCCCTTTCATACACATATCGTAGTATGTATGTGTATGAAAGGAGCTTTTTTATGGCATATGAGATCACCGGCGCTCCCCTGCACCACCGGCTGGAGCTGGATGGCCGGGAGCGTCTGACGGTATCCGGAGTGGAGGACGTGGCCCGATTCGACGAGACGTGCATCGTCATGTCCACCTGCGTGGGGGAGCTGGTGGTCACTGGCGAGGGGCTGCACATCGGGAAGCTCACGCTGGACGGCGGAGAGCTCCATGTGGACGGCCACATCGACTCCATCAGCTATGAGGAGCCTGCCGCAGGGCGCACCTCCCTGCTGTCCCGGCTGTTCGGCTGAGGGGATGGAGAACTATGTCTCCGCCCAGCTGCTGCTGTTGGGGCAGGCGGCGCTGCTGGGGATGCTGGGTGGGGTGGTCTATGATCTGCTGCGGCCCCTGCGGCGGGGTCGGCTGATCCACCTGACGGATGCCCTGTTCACCGGGGGCGGGCTGGTGCTGATGGTGTGGTTCCTGACGGCGGTGAGCCGGGGCGAGGCACGGCTCTTTTTGCTGCTGGGAGCCTGCGGCGGAGCGGGGCTGTATTTTCTGCTGCTGGCGCCGCTGCTGCGGCCACTGTGGGACTTTTGGGCCGCCGCTGCCGCCGCCTTTGGACGGCTGCTGGCACTTCCGCTGCACTTTGGTGTAAAGTTGGCGAAAAAAATCGGGAATTCCCTGAAAAAACACTTTCTTTTTTGGAAAAAATACGCTACAATGAAACAGTATCGGTGGGAGTATCCCCCATCTACAAGGCGCAGGAAAGGAGACCGCTATGGCACGGAAGAAAAACACAAAAAAACGCCGGAGCGGTCTGCTGGGCGCACTGGTGCTGCTGATTCTGCTGGGCGTGATGGCCTATAAGCTGGTGGAAGTCTATGGTGACCTCTCCGCCGCCAAGGAGCAGGAGGCACGGCTCCACGCTCAGGTGGAGCAGAAGGAGGAGGAGAACAACTCCCTGGAGGATGCGTTGTCCCACGCCGACGACCCGGACTACATTCTGGGGCTGGCCCGTGACCGGCTGGGGATGGCGGAGGACGGCGAGCGCATCTTTCGGGTCAACTGAGCATCCCCATTTCAACACCGAAGGGAGTCAATAGAGAAGTATATGGAACTGGCGGTTGGGACGATCATCAGCGGGAAAGTCACCGCAATCACCAAATTCGGCGCATTCGTGAGCCTACCCGGCGGGAAGTCCGGTTTGGTCCACATATCAGAGGTGGCCGCTGCCTTTGTCAGCGACGTCCACGACTACCTCACCGAGGGGCAGGAGGTCACCGTGAAGATCCTCTCCGTCTCCCCGGAGGGGAAAATCAATCTGTCCATCAAGCAGGCCCAACCCCAGCAGGAACGCCCGCAGCCGGCCCGATCGGCCCGGCCCCAGGGCGGTCGTCCCGGCCCCCGCAGCGGCGGGCGGTCTCCCCGTCCGGCACAGGCCACAGTGGCCATGCAGCCCCCGGCGGAGCCGTCCTTCGAGGACAAGCTGAAGCAGTTCATGACCCAGTCCGACAGCAAACAGTCGGAGCTGAACCGCTATATGGCGGGGAAGCGGGGCAGCGGGCGCAGGAGAAGATAATTGAAAATAGGCAGGCAGAAGCGTAAGGCTTCTGCCTGCTTGTTTTTTTGGGGTGAGTTTTGCCGACGGTGGGTGACTTTTTCCGGCAGCAGCTTCCTTCTTTTGCCGCTGGAGACACATTTTCCGTGCGAAAACGGCACGTTGCGGCAGGACAGCACCGCCGCTGCCGGAAAACACAGCGCAAATCATTACGCAGCGCAACTGGGGCGGTCACGCTGCGTAATCGGGATAAATTACAGGTTTTCAGTCAGCTCCTCGCTGAGCTTCACGGCGCCATACAGATTCTTGGCGCTGCAGCCAGCCCGGCCGCCGCCGGCGCAGGCGCAAGCACAGGCACAGGCACAGCTGGAAGCGCAGGCGCAATGGCTACTGTCTCCGCCGAAGCCACCGCCTCCAAAACCGCCGCCACGCTTTCCGCCGCCGAAGCCGCTGCTGCGGGGCGGGGCGGGCTTATGCTTGGTGCCCACGGAGCCGGGACGGGGATGGCCATCCGGGCCGGCGGGATACCACAGGCCGTGGACGAATACGTAGCGGGTGCCGAAGCCGCCGGCATAGCCGTCGTAGACGGCGGCCCGGACCACGAAGAAGATCACCAGAACGAATATCACGAATACGATGAACACCCAGTCATCGGAATCGTCGTAATCGTCATAGGAGTCGTCGCCCCAGCTGTTATCCGGCAGATTATCCCGGCTGTTCTCCCAATACAGGGTGGAGGGCCAGCTGGCATATTCCACGGTGAAGTTCAACCGGTCCCCCGGTTCCATATTGCTGGCGGTGAGCACATGATCTCCGCCGGTCTGGCCGTCGGAGCCAACGCCCGCCACGGAGGCTGGGTCGTGCCACGTCAGGGTCATGACGTCCACCGGGGCTTCTTTGAACCAGCCGGGGGTATAGTCATAGGATACAGCTCCGCTGTCGCTGAGGGCATACATATACTCCTGCACCCAGCGGAAAGCGAAGTGGAAGGTCTCGTTGGCATCGTAGGACTGGGTGAAGTCGATGTAGGCAAGGCTGTTGTCGTAATCGATGCTCTAGATGTTATCGGTGAGAGCCGTCATCTCCCGGATGGAGCCGTTGGGGATGCCGATCTTGGCCCCGCCCTTCTGGGAGTTGGTGGCAGGCAGATCCTCCAGAGGCTTCCAGTCCAGCGTCACCTGGATAGCCAAGCTTCCGTCCTCGGTGTTGGGAGTGACGTCCACCTGATAGTTGACGATCTCGTCGTAGATCTTGTCGGCGTGGGCAGTGCGGGCCGTCAAGGGCAGCAGGCAGGCCGCCAGCAGCAGACACAGCAGCGCCCGGCAAATGGTCTTTTTCATGGTCAGCACCCCTCTCTGTTTCCCTCGCCCAGCTGGCAGATATGCTCCAGCTTGGCGCTCTTGGCCCGGATGGCCCGGCAGGTCTTGCCGTCCCAGATGGCGGACCAGTCGTCGGTGAGGAGGTTCCCCAGCGTGGTGCCGCCCAGCCAGCTCTGGCAGGGGACCACCTGTCCGTCGGGCGTGACGGCCATGTTGCTCAAGCAGGCCCCGCAGCTGGGAATCAGGTGCAGGCCAAGGCTCCGGAGCGTTTCCTCCGGCAGCCAGCCGGGACTGGTGAAGTCGATCTCCATGCCCAGCTCCTCCGCTGTCTCCACGGCCTGACGCAGCACGGCAGTCAGTTCCTCCGGCGTCAGGCGGGTGGCCTGGCTGGCCTCCGTCTCAGCGCCGCCGGAGGGAATGAGCCCGGAGCAGGTGACGTATCGCACTCCCAGCTCATGCACGAAGCGGAGGGTAGCGGCATAATCCCGATTCAGGATGCACAGCGGCGTGTTCACCGACGTCATCAGGCCCGCCGCCACGGCATTGCGGACGCCCTGCACCGTGTCATCGAAGCCCGGTGCGCCCACCAGCGTGTTGTGGACGGCGGCATCGGCGCTGTACAGCGTCACCTGCACGCTGTCAAGGCTGGCCTCATACAGCCGGCGGCACAGCTCCGGCGTCAGCAGACGGCCGTTGGTGTTGAGACGGGTCACGAACCACTGGGCGGCCTCCACCAGCTCCACCAGATCCGCCCGGAGGGTGGGTTCTCCGCCGGTGAAGGTCACCTGCGGGATATTGGCGCGGCGCAGGCGCTCCAGCGCCTCCTTCCACTGAGCGGTGGTCAGCTCCCGGCTCTCGCCCATGGGCTGTCCCGCGGCGTAGCAGTGGAGACACTTCTGATTGCAGTGCCATGCGCCGTTCTGCGTCATGGCGCTGACCATCAGGTCCATGCGGTGGGGCGCCGACATATAGGGGGCATAGTCCCCCCAGACTCAGGGCCCCTACCTCCACCGGCGGCTCCTGCCCCCGTGCGATGGCGATGAGGCTCTCCATCAGCAGAGCAAGGTCCTCCCGCAGCTGCTCCGGCTTGGTCCGGGGGTAAACGCTGCGGGTGGCCGTCACGGCCTCCTCCGCCAGACGCTCCCAATCCGCCTGCTTCACCTCACGGTCCGGGGCGTTGTCCCCCTCTGTGAAGAAGTGCTCCAAGGCCGCCATGAAGTTGGCCAGCAGAATGGCCCAGCTGAGATTCAGCGGGATCAGCTTGGCCCCGTTCAGCAGTAGAAGGAAGGGTTCGTCCTTCCCCTCCGCCCGTGGCGGGATCATGTGCAGCCGCACCACGCCCGGACCCTTGGGGTCCAGTGTGATATGGCGAACGCAGCTCAGTTGCTGCTCCCAGAATTTTTTCTCACGACGGGTGATACGCATCCGAATCAGCCCTCCCTACCCTGTTATTTTCTGGCTTACAGTATACCATATCTGCTGAAATGTGCAAGAACATCTATGGGGTGGAGGAGGTTCTTCTCTCGGCTATGACGCCGCAGCGCAGGTGCTGATGGGATGATTTTGTGGCTTTCCATAAAAAGGAGCCGCCCTGCAAGCAGAGCGGCCCAAGCGGGTGGGATATTGGAAAGCTTCCGATGCTTATGATATACCCGTCCGACAGTTTTGTAAATAGGAGCTTTTGGCGGAAAACGGGAACTTTTTCCGCTTCTTGTCGAATTTGTCGTGGATTTTAACTTTTTGTGAATTATCCACAAAAATAGGCAAAGCACCTTTTCAAACAGTATGCAACATGGTATAATGCCCACAAGGATAAGGGGAAACCTCTCCCCGACCCTTCCCCCTTTTTGCAAAGGACACTTGGAAAGGAGCAAGCCACATGAAGTTCACATTTGCCTGTAAGAAAGTTGCGCTGAACGACTCCATCAAGGAATATGCCGAGAAGAAGATCAGCAAGCTGGATCGGTACTTCCCGGAGGAGGCAGACGCCTTTGTGACCTTCGCCGTAGAAAAAAAGAACCGCTGCGTGGTGGAGCTGACCATCCGGGCCGCCAACGGCACGCTGTTTCGGGCGCAGGAGGAGGACCCCGACGGGGATATGCGGGGCGCCATTGACGAGGCGGTGGCCTTCATCGACCGCCGTATCCGCAAGAACAAGACCCGGCTGGCCCGGAATCTGCGCCCCGACGCTCTGACCTCCAATATCCCTGCCGAGTTCGATGTGGTGGAGGAGCCGGAGTATCATCTGGTGCGTACCAAGCGCTTCGCCGTGAAGCCTATGAGCACCGAGGAGGCCATTTTGCAGATGAACCTGCTGGATCACTCCTTCTATGTATTCCGCAGCATGGAGACCGGCAATATCTGCGTGGTGTATCGCCGCAACAACGGCGGCTACGGTCTCATCGAGACGGAGTAAGGCGCTGAAAGTAAGCGCATGGCATAGAGCATATGGGGTCCCGGACAAATGTCCGGGACCCTTTTTTGCTGCGCCGCCGGCAGGCAGCGGAAAGGGTTTCTGCCGGCAGGGATGGAAAAAGGGACGCCCCAGCGGGCGTCCCTTCTATGGTTTTGCGATCGTTATGGGGAAATTACTGGTTCTGCTCCGGCTTGTCGTCCTCCAGCAGGGTCTTGGCGGAGGCGGCCAAACCGGCCAGCCCCTGAATTTCGCTGGGGATGATGATCTTGGTGGCCTTGCCGTCGGCTGCCTTCTGGAAGGCCTCCAGCGCCTTCAGCTTGATGACCTGATCGTTGGGGGCATTCTCGTTGAGCATCCGCATGGCGTCGGCCAGCGCCTGCTGCACCTTCATGATGGAGGCGGCCTCGGCCTCAGCGGCCATGATCTTGGCCTGCTTGGCGGCGTCGGCCTTCAGGATGGCGGATTGCTTCTCGCCCTCGGCCACCAGGATCTTACTGGCCTTCTCGCCCTCGGCCTGCAGGATGGACTCACGGCGCTCACGCTCGGCCTTCATCTGCTTCTCCATGGCGTTCTGGATCTCACGGGGCGGCAGGATGTTCTTCAGCTCCACACGGTTGACCTTGATGCCCCAGGGGTCCGTGGCCTCGTCCAGAATGGCACGCATCTTGGCGTTGATGGTATCACGGGAGGTAAGGCTCTGGTCCAGCTCCAGCTCACCGATGATGTTGCGCAGGGTGGTGGCGGTGAGGTTCTCGATGGCGTTCATGGGATACTCCACGCCGTAGGTATACAGCTTGGGGTCGGTAATCTGGAAGTAGATCACGGTGTCGATCTGCATGGTGACGTTATCCTTGGTGATAACGGGCTGGGGATCGAAATCCGCCACCTGCTCCTTCAGGCTCACCTTCTTTACCACACGCTCGATGAAGGGGACCTTCAGATGCAGGCCCACGCCCCACACGGAGTGGAAGGCGCCCAGCCGCTCCACCACGTAGGCACGGGACTGCTGCACCACATAGATATTGCGGACGACGATGACGAGTACCAGAATCACCAGAATGGCGATCCCAACGATGCCGGGGACGGACAGATTGTTGGTAGGCATTTGTTCTTCCTCCTGTTTGTTTTATGAATGGACGGGCTGACCCGCTTCTTCCTCCACGAAGAGCCGCACGCCCTCCATGCGCTGTACCTTCACCAGCGTATCCTTCGGGATGACCCGGCCGCTGGCGCTGCGGGCCGTCCACGTCTTGCCATCGGCGTACACCGCTCCGGTGGGGACGGTATTGTCGATGGTCTCGGTGACACGGGCCGTCTGGCCCAGCACCCGGTCGGCGTTGGTGGGCGTCTCGTCCCTGCGGAGCATCCTCTGCACCAGCGGACGGGTCGCCGCCAGCGCCGCAATGCTCACCACGAAGAACAGGACGATCTGCACCCACAGGGCCGCCCCCAGCACCGCCGCCAGCAGACCGGCCACGGCGCCCAGCACGAACCAGATGGAGACCAGTCCCACCGTCACCGCTTCCACGATGCCAAAGACCACGATGGCTGCGATCCAAATGACGATCATAGCTCCTCCTTTCGGGTTTCCCCTTGGTTTCTGGTCTGATTATATCATATCCAGCGGCGGGATTCCACTGTTATTTCCATCCTGTTAAATTTTTGTCAAAATCGTCAAGAGAAGGGCGGCGGCTTTGCCGGGGATGTAGAAAAGGGCGGAGATAAAGGGAGGGACGCCCAACCGGCGTCCCTCATAGTATATCGCTTCAAAGCATCAGAAGGTGTCCACGACCTGACCGTCGGCATCGTACAGGGTGCCATAGAGCCCCTCCGGCACGCCGGAGAGCCACAGGGGGATCAGCACATAGGGGCCACTGAGCTCTACGGAAAAGCTCTCCGGGCAGTGGTCCTGCTCCGGGATACCGGAGGTCTGGGAAATAGCGGAGCTGAGTCTATAATCCAGCGTCAGACGCCCCCCTTGGAGGTCACTGACATCGCCGCTGAGCACCAGCAGCGTCCGGGCCGGGTCACCGGTGGTGGTGAGCATCTTGTCAATGGCAGGCGATCTTCCGTACCGGCGGGCGGGATCGTCATCCGTCCGGGCCAGCAGACCGGCCTCCGGGCAGAGGTAGGTGTGTCCGCCGAAGCTGGCCTGCCGCAGCTGCGTCATGCTGACCTCGGTGCGGTCCGGCGTTTTCCAGAGCACGAAAATGTCATCTCCCACCTGCCGCTTGGCGTGGATGGAGAGGGTAGCCGGATCCACCCCGGCGTACTCCGCCACCTGCTGATACACGACCTCCACAGAGTCGTCGTAGCGGACATAGCCGGACTGTGTCAGGTGCAGATACTGGCAGATAGCCGTCCCCATGAAAACCAATACAAACCCCGCCGCCAGACCTGCCAACAGGTAGAGATACTTCTTCATAGTCAACTCTCCTTTTCTCGTCGGTTGAATAGCCAGCCCAAAGCGCCCCACAGGAACAGCAGAACGCCGCCCAGCCGGACACAGGGGATCACTTCCACCAGAATGTAGTCGATGCAGGGGGTAGACCAATAGGAATTGATGAGCAGTGCCAGTACCTGGAGGATCCAACCCAAAAAGGGTGCCGCCACAGCCACAACGACCCCGGCGATCATCAACCCCCGGAAGGGTGCAGGTACACTCGTTTTACGCATATTCGTCAGACTCTTTCTTATTCACTTGTCGTTTGATGAACCCGTATTTTTCAGCGACCCATTGGTATCACCCATCCCCTTCCTCTCCGCAAAAATCTCTCTTTCACAGGGTAGTAAACCGTTCCTGCGGGAAAACCCTCACATTTGAGGGTATTTTTCTGCATTGTATCACGGCGGAGGCAGGGCGTCCAGCATTTCGCACGCAGTATGGCAATTTTCAGATTTTTACACAGAGGATCGGGGGATGCTTCGTCATTTCTCCCAAGTAAGCTCCGGGATGGGGGTGGAGATATCCGCCTCCGGGAAGGGGGCCTTCTTGTCCTCCCGCACCCACATGGAGCGGACATTGTCGGCGGCAAACTGCCGCTCCACGCTGGGGACTCTGGCGGTGGCGTACAGCAGCCCCTCCGGGCCGTAGACCTCCAGCAGCAGGACATGAGACATGCCGTTGCCGATGTAGGCGGCCACCGCCAGCTTCCCGTCCTGATAGGCCATGGCGAAGTTGGGCGCCACGGTATACGGCATGGCATCCTCATCGTCCTGCTTCTCCAGCTCCGGATCGGTGAAGCTGACGGTATAGCCGGTGACGTAGGCGGTCTGTGTGGGGCAGGTGTAGTCCAGATGATAGCCCTCCTCCGTCCGGGACAGCACCGTCAGCTGATCTTCCCAAAGCACCACGATGAAGCCGTCCCGGATGGTCAGCGTATGATACCCGCCCGTGCCGGGATCCGACTCCGGCACCGGGCCGAGGGGCAGCTCCTGCAGCAGGCGGTAGGTGCCGCCCTCCAGCAGGCGCAGCACCAGCTGGCCGTCCTCCTGCGTCATGAGACACACCGTGCCGCCGAGCTTTTCCTGCTTCAGGGTCACCACCTGCTGGCGGGTGATATCCAAGGGGTACACCAGCTGGCGGCGGGACGGCACGGGGGTGCTGCTCCCGTCATCACCCGTCTGCACCGGGACGTACCACAGGCCATAGCCCTCCGGCGCCCAGTCGGGCTGGGGCTGCGCCGCCGGATCGATGCCCAGAGTGGTGAGGGTGCCGCCCTCCAGCGGCAGGCTGAAGGGAGTGAAGTACATGGCGTAGGAAATACCGGTGAAGTCGTAGCCGTTGATCTCATAGCTGCCGTCTGCGTTGCGGGCCAGCGTCACGGTGAGGTCGTCGGACTCTCTCACCGGGATGCTCAGGGCCGGGAAGGGTACGGTATCGCCAATGTCCCACGGGCCGTAGACATCGCAAAAGTCTCCGCCGCCGGACCAGGGGGCGCCGCTGAGGGACAGGGGCAGGTCCTGCCAGTAGTCCGCCAGATGCACCGTCACGTCCACCAGCTCCTCGCCGGAGGCACGGGCCTGCCGCAGGACCTCCCGGCAGATGGGGTCGCTGTCGTCCTCCTGATCTACCAGCAGGCACTGGATGTTGTAGCCGCTGCCGTCAAAGATCCACTGCCCGCTCCGGTCGCTGTACGCCAGCCGGAAGGATGCGTCGGTGGTGTCGGCGGCGGGGTCGTAGTCCATGCGCCATTGCAGGCGGTTTTGCTCCATGCCGATGCGGGCGGCCATATGCAGGCCCTCTGCGGCGGCGGGATCGCCAATGGTGCAGGCGTCCGTCATCGTCAGCGGCATGGCCTTGGAGCCCAAGGCCATGGCGGCAGCCGTCAGGGCCACGGCACACACCAGCGTCAGGGCCAAAATGGCTCTCCATGTGCGTTTCATGTCACCCCTCCTCGTCCGGTAGCTGGCTCAGGGCCTTGCGGACCCGATCCGCCTGATAGTGATACGTCTGCTTCACACGGGTCACCAGATCCTCGTCCTCCATCTCCTGCTGGGAGATGTCTCCGATGAGCCGCCCCTGCCGCAGCAGGACGGCACGGGACAGGAAAGTCTTGACCTCCTCCAGCAGATGGGTGGAGAGGATCACCGTCTCGTGATCCGACAGCAGGCCCAGCATCACCCGGTAGAAGTCCTCCCGGTTGAAGAGGTCGCTGCCGGAGAAGGGCTCGTCCATGAGGATGTAGTCCGCCCCCTGTGACAGGGCCAGCGTCACCTCCAGCTGGTTCTTCATGCCGGTGGAAAAACTCCGCAGGGGCTTGTGCAGCGGCAGCTGAAAGAACTCCGTCAGCAGGCGGAACCGCCGATCGTTGAAGGCAGGGAAATGGGCCTGATAGAAGTCCCGGTGATCCATCGGGGACAGGGCCGGAAAGAAGGAGTGCTCGCAGGTGGCAAAGGACAGCCTGTGGATATTCCCCGGCCCGATGGCCTCGCCGTCCAGCGTTACAACGCCCTTGTGGCGCAGATAGCCCAAAATACACTTCATCATCGTGGTCTTTCCGGCACCGTTCTCCCCCAACAGCCCCACGATCTGCCCCTGCGGGATGGTCAGCGACACATCCGACAGGGCCTCCTTGTCCCGATATTTCTTTGTTACATGAGAAATTTCCAGCATAACGGTTCCCTCCTTCAGCTCCATATTCCGAATAATCCGTGGCCCAAGGTCTGCGCCGGGGTAATGAGACGCCAAGCCGCCCAACACAGCACCGACAGCACCGCCGCAGCCGCTATACAGGCCACCATCCACCGCAGCGGCACCGTCCACACCTGACGGCGCAGGGTGCGGCCGCCATCCGGCAGGCGCCGCATGAGATAGATGCTGCGCCCGCCCTGATAGTAGGAGGCGTACAACGCCGTGGCCGACAGCAGCGTCCCCAAGGCGAACAGGGCCATCAGCACCAGCGCAGGCTCCATGGTCTGCCAGAAGGGCAGCATCCTTGCTCCCTCCCGCACCACGGAGCGGTTTCGCACCGGGTCCCACTCCATCAAGCTCTGATAGGCGCTGCCATAGCGGCAGGCAAAGAGGATGCCGCTCCAAAAAACAGCCCCCAGCAGGGTACCTCGGATGATGCCGGCCATACGCCCGGCCTCCACGTTGGGAGGCAGGGCCGCCGTCAGGCCCTCCCGCGAAAACCAACTACACTTCACGGTGCTCACCTCCTGTCAGAAGCAGGGCCAGCGTGCAGCCGGCCATGGCCAGCGCTGCCAGCAGGAAGATCATCCACGTGCCGTCGCTAAGCCGTATGGTAAAGGTATAGAGGGTAACGATGGTGGTAGCTACTGGCCACAGGTTCAGCCGTCCCCGCCGCTGGCTCCGGATGAACAGGGCCGCCGCCAGTGCATTGGCCATCAGCAGCGCCAGATCCGTCACCCACACCGCCGCATCCGCCAGCGGCACCAGGTGGTGCAGGAAGGAGTCGCTATACACCAGCAGCATCAGGGATTGGGGGCCGACACCCCAGTTGGGCTCCAGCCCCTGAAGCTTCAGCTGCATCCCCAGCAGCGCTGCCGTCGCCACCAGCGCCCACAGCACCAGCAGAATGGCGGCGTGGTACGCCGCCCACCACAGATCCACCAGCTCCTCCCGCAGGCGCAGGCGGCGAACCGTGTAGGCCGTCTGGCTGCCGAAGCCGCAGCCCCCCAGGCACAGCATGACCATCACCATCAGACAGCCCACGGCGGCAGCCAGCGGCGCCGCTCCCACACCGGCGGCACCGCCTGTGTTTTCGGGATTTGCCAGATACGTCAGCGCACCCACCGCCAGTGCCGTCAGTCCGGAGGCAATGAGTACCGGGACCATGCTGGCCCGTGCAGCCAGTCCTATCACCGAAAGCCGCTTGTTCATTCCGTCTCCTCCTCTGCATACAGTCTCTCAAACAGGCTCCAGGCACTCTGCCTGTCCAGCCCCATGCGCTTCATGCTGCGAACCATGGCACGCAGCTCCGTCTCGGTCAGTTCCTGTCGCAGCGCCGCCACCCGTCCGGCGTCGGCGTGGACGCAGCTCTTGGCTCCGGTATGGGATTCCACCAGTCCCTCCTCCTCCATCATGCGATAGGCCTTCTGTACCGTGTTGGGGTTCACCGCCAGCAGCGCCGACAGCACCCGCCGGGAGGGCAGCTCCTCCCCGTCCCGGATGGTCCCGGCTGCGATCCCCTGCTTGACATAGCGGATGATCTGCTGGTAGATGGGTACGCCCTCCGCCTGCATAAAGGAATCAAACTGTATCATGGCATCGCCTCCTTCAACCGTATTACTCGTATAGTACGCTTTCTAACCGTATTATACGAGTAGTACGGTTTGCTGTCAAGCCCTCCGGTGAAATTTTTTGCCGCTCTTGCGCTTTGGGGGAATATCCGATATACTGGGAGAAACAGGGCGCAGCCCCTGTCCGTGAATCATACTGAGAGGACCGCCGTCTATGGAAACGTATCTGATCCCCTGCCTGCTGGGGCTTGAAAAGCTGGTAAGCGACGAAGTGAAAAGACTGGGCCTGCAGGAGGTGCAGGCGGAGAACGGCCGCATCCTCTGCCGGGGAACGCTGGCGGATGCGGCACGGCTGAACCTGAACCTGCGGTGCGGCGCACGGGTGCTGCTGGTGCTGGGCCGCTTCCCGGCCCGCAGCTTCGAGGAGCTGTTTCAGGGGACCCGTGCCATTGCGTGGGAGGACTATCTGCCGGAGAACGCCGCCTTCCCGGTGAAGGGCTACTCCATTTCCTCCCAGCTGCACTCCGTGCCGGCCTGCCAGTCCATCATCAAGAAGGCCATGGTGGAGCGAATGAAGGCCCATTATCACCGGGAGCAGTTCCCGGAGGACGGTGTGAAGTATCAGGTGCGCTTCTCCCTGTTCAAGGACGAGGCAGCCCTGTGTCTGGATACCTCCGGTGAGGGGCTTTACAAGCGGGGCTACCGGGCCGTGGGCGTGGAGGCTCCCCTGCGGGAGACGCTGGCGGCGGCCATGGTACTGCTGTCCCGCTATCGGGGGAAGGATCCCCTCTGCGACCCCTTCTGCGGCTCCGGCACCATTCCCATCGAGGCGGCGCTCATTGCCAAAAACCGCGCGCCGGGGCTGGACCGCAGCTTCGACGCCCAGAGGTGGGCGTTCCTTCCGGCCAAGGTGTGGATGGATGCGGCGGACGAGGCCATGGACAAGGAATTCCACGGCCACTACGACATCTGGGGCGGCGACATCGACCCCCGCGCCGTGGCCATTGCCAGAGACAATGCCCGCAAGGCGGGGGTGGAGGATATGATCCGCTTCGAGGTGGCGGACATGAGAGACTTCCGCCGGGACAGCACCTACGGCCAGTTGGTGACCAATCCCCCCTACGGCGAGCGGCTGATGGAGAAGCGGGAGGCCGAGGACCTGTACCGGGAGCTGGGACAGGTTTGGTGTCGGCTGCCGGAGGGCTGGCGGACGCTGGTGCTCAGCAGCCATACGGAGTTCGAACGCTCCTTCGGACGGCCCGCCGCCAAGAAGCGCAAGCTCTACAACGGCATGATCAAGTGCGACCTGTTCATGTACGGCAATGTGTAAGGGCTTCGTCAACATCCCACGGTCTTCCCCACAAGTTTTCAATTTGTTCATTCAATTTTCTGCCCTGATGCTACAATAGCCCTTGTAACTTTTTCTTAAAGAACCGGGAGGCGTTTGCTATGAAGCACGTTTTCATCATCAATCCCACGGCGGGCAAGTCCGACAGCCGCCAGAAGATCTATGACATGGCGGAGAAGCTGCGGCAGGATCACGGGCTGGAGGTGCAGTGCCTGCTGACCAAGAAGCAGGGCCACGCCACGGAGATCGCCCGCCGCCTGTGCCAGAGCGGCGAGGAGCTGCGATTCTATGCCTGCGGCGGCGACGGCACCGTCAACGAGGTGGCCAATGGCATCATCGGCTACGACAACGCCTCCATGACCGTCATCCCCGTGGGAACCGGCAACGACTTCCTGAAAAACTTTGGCCCGGAGGATATGGAGAAATTCCGGGATGCCGAAAATCTGTGGGACGCTCCCCAATTCCCCATAGACGCCATCGACGTCAACGGCCGCATCGCCCTGACCATCGCCTGCTCCGGCATTGATGCACGGGTGGCCAAGGACGTACATAACTTCAGCGAGAGTCCCATTCTGGACGGCAAGAGCAGCTATATCGTGTCCCTGATGGTGAATTTCCTCTTCAAGGGCATCGGCTCCCACTGGACGGTGGAGCTGGACGGCGAGGCCGTGGAGGATGACTATGCCTTGGTGGCGGTGTGCAACGGCCGCTACTACGGCGGCGGCTTCATGCCGGTGGCGGAGGCCCGGATGGATGACGGCGTTCTGAACACGCTGGTGGTGAAGAAGGTCAGCCGCCTGACCTTTATGAAGTTCGTCAATCCCTACTCCAAGGGGCAATACTATAAGTTTCCCCATCTGGCCCGATGTTCCACCCCCGAGGTGATCCGCATCCGCTCGGAAAAGCCGGACATCGTTACCTGTCTCGACGGCGAGTGCATCACCTCCGACGATGTGACCATCCAGCTCTCCGACAAGCGGCTGAACTTCTTCGGCCCTGCCGGATGCAGCTGCAACCGAACCGCTCGGAAGCCCCTAATTTAATATTTTGTGAACTTTTCAAAATTTTCCGTTTTCCCCCTTGCAAAACCGGAAAAGTGTGGTATGATAATCAGCGTTAGCACTCCTAAACAATGAGTGCTAACGCTGATTTCGTTTTTAATAAAAGATATAAGGAGGAACCAACCATGAAACTGACACCGCTTGCTGATCGTGTGGTGCTGAAGATGACGGAGGCGGAGGAGACCACCAAGGGCGGCATCATCCTCACCGGCTCCGCTAAGGAGAAGCCCTCTGTGGCCGAGGTCATTGCCGTTGGCCCTGGCGGCGTGGTGGACGGCAAGACCGTCACCATGAGCGTCAAGCCCGGCGACAAGGTCATCACCGACAAGTACGCCGGCACCAAGGTCACTCTGGAGGATGTGGAGTATATCATCGTCAAGCAGGGCGACATTCTGGCCATCGTCGAGTAAGACTTCTGCGCTGTCATTGTGAGACCGGTCCGCAGACTGGTCGTGGCGATCCGTTCTCCCCGGCCTTATAGAAAGGGTATTACGGATTCCCACGGTCGCTTTGTTCCCTCGGAATGACATTTTTGTAAAATCATTATCTGCAATATAGGAGGCAATCAATATGTCCAAGATCATTAAGCGTGGCGACGAGGCCCGCAAGGCGCTGGAGTCCGGCGTCAATCAGCTGGCGGATACCGTAAAGGTCACTTTGGGCCCCAAGGGCCGCAATGTGGTGCTGGATAAGAAGTTCGGCACTCCCCTGATCACCAACGACGGCGTGTCCATCGCCAAGGAGATCGAGCTGGACGATCCGTTCGAGAACATGGGCGCTCAGCTGGTGCGTGAGGTGTCCACCAAGACCAACGATGTGGCCGGCGACGGTACCACCACCGCCACCCTGCTGGCACAGGCCATGGTTCGTGAGGGCCTGAAGAATCTGGCCGCCGGTGCCAACCCCATCGTCATGAAGAAGGGTATGTCCAAGGCCGTGGAGGCCGCAGTAAGCGCCATCCGTGCCCAGAGCCAGAAGGTCAACGGCACCGATGACATCGCCCGTGTGGGTACCGTCTCCTCCGGCGACGCCTTCATCGGCAAGCTCATTGCCGAGGCAATGGAGAAGGTCTCCTCCGACGGCGTGATCACCATCGAGGAGTCCAAGACCGCTGAGACCTACTCCGAGGTGGTGGAGGGCATGATGTTCGACCGTGGCTACATCACCCCCTACATGGTCACCGATACCGAGAAGATGGAGGCCGTCATCGACGACGCCTACATCCTCATCACCGATAAGAAGATCTCCGTCATCTCCGACATCCTGCCCCTGCTGGAGCAGCTGGTGCAGGCCGGTAAGAAGCTGTTCATCATCGCTGAGGATGTTGAGGGCGAGGCCCTGAGCACCCTGATCGTGAACCGTCTGCGTGGCACCCTGAACGTGGTGTGTGTCAAGGCCCCCGGCTTCGGTGACCGCCGCAAGGAGATGCTGCAGGATATCGCCGTCCTCACCGGCGGTCAGGTCATCAGCGAGGAGTTGGGTCTGACCCTGAAGGACGCCACCGTGGATATGCTGGGCCGTGCCCGTCAGGTGAAGGTCACCAAGGAGAACACCATTATCGTGGACGGCATGGGCGACAAGCAGGCCATCGCCGACCGTGTGGCTCAGATCCGCAACCAGATCGGCCTGACCACCAGCGAGTACGATAAGGAGAAGCTGCAGGAGCGTCTGGCCAAGATGGCCGGCGGCGTGGCCGTCATCAAGGTTGGCGCTGCTACCGAGACCGAGATGAAGGAGAAGAAGCTCCGCATCGAGGATGCTCTGAACGCCACCAAGGCCGCTGTGGAAGAGGGCATCGTGGCCGGCGGCGGCACCATCTACGTCAACGTCATCCCCGCTGTCACCGCCCTGCTGAACGAGGTGGAGGGTGATGAAAAGACCGGCGTGCAGATCGTGGCCAAGGCTCTGGAGGAGCCCATCCGCCAGATCGCTGCCAATGCCGGTCTGGACGGCTCCGTCATTCTGGAGAAGGTCCGTACCTCCGGCAAGAACGGCTACGGCTTCGACGCCTACAAGGAGGAGTACTGCGACATGATCGCCAGCGGCATCGTGGATCCCGCCAAGGTGACCCGCTCCGCTCTGGAGAATGCCGCCAGCGTCTCCGGCATGGTGCTGACCACCGAGTCTCTGGTGGCCGACAAGCCCCAGCCCCCCGCACCCGCTGCTCCCGCTCCCGAAATGGGCGGCATGGGCGGCATGTATTAAGACTCGCCGCAAAGCCTTGAAATTGCTTGATTTTTTGAGTGTGCAAAGGCGGATTTACGCCAAACTTACGCCACTTACGCCAAAAATTCAAGCGCATGATAGGGTAACAGAAATCGGCACCTGCCTTAAAAGCAGGTGCCGATTTTTCCTTATTTGCGTTTCTTTTTGCCTTTCCCATGTTGCAACTGTGGTCTTGCTTTCCCTCGCTGGTTGATGGGGCTTTTCAAGTATTTGGACAGCTTGAGTATTTCAATCAGTGAGACGAATTGCTCTTTGGTGAGCTTGTCATAATCAATACCAAAATATGATAACGGAACGGAGACAGGCAAGGCCTGTCTCCGTTCCGTTATAAACGATAGCATCACAACAGCGGGGCCACCAGCTTCATAAGGCTGCCGCCCAGCTTATAGCCCAGCTTCTCATGGCGGATGGTTTCCGGCGTCACCCGGCGGCACTGCTCCAGCGTCCGCTGGAAATCCCGCTCCACGTCGCCCACGGTAGGGCCGCCGTAGAGATACGCCGCACATTCGAAGTGGTGATACAGGCTCCGGTAGTCCAGATTGATGGTGCCCACCACCGCCTTCACGTCGTCGCTGACGAAGATCTTGGCATGAACGAAGCCCGGCGTGTACTCGTACAGCTTCACCCCCGCTGCCGTCAGGTACTGATAGTGGGATTTCGCCAGCGCATAGGCCGCCTTTTTATCCGGGATGCCCGGCAGGATCAACTTCACATCCACCCCACGCTGGGCGGCGAATTTCAAAGCCGTCTCCATCTCGTTGTCCAGAATGAGATAGGGTGTCATGATATGTACATAGTCCTTGGCCCGGTTGAGAATGTCCATATAGACGCTCTCCCCCACCTTATAATCGTCCAGTGGACAGTCGCAGTAGGGCATCACATAGCCCTCCGCCCTCACCGGCGGCGAGGGCAGCAGGGCCTCATCCCAGCGAGGCTCCTTTTCCGTCAGATTCCACATTTGTAAGAACATCAGGGTAAAGCTCTGCACCGCCTCTCCCCGCAGGAGGATGGCGGTATCCTTCCAGTGGCCGAAGCGCTCCTTGCGGTTGATGTACTCATCCGCCAGATTTACGCCGCCGGTGAAGGCCACCTTGCCGTCGATGACCAGAATTTTCCGGTGATCCCGGTAGTTATAGTGGGTGGAGAGGAAGGGCCGGATGGGGGCAAAGGCCTTGCAGCGGATGCCCAGCTTTTCCAGCCGCCGGGGATAGTCCCACGGCAGGGTGGAGATCTCCAGCATCCCGTCGTACAGCACCCGCACGTCCACACCTTGCGCCGCCTTGTCCGCCAGAATTTTCAAAATGCTGCCCCACATATACCCCTCATCAATGATGAAGTACTCCAGAAAAATGAACTTCTCCGCCTTTTGCAGCTCCTCCAGCAGCGCCGCAAACTTGTCCTCTCCCTGTGGGAAGAACTTCGTCTCCGTGTTGGCATACAGGGGAAAAGAGCCGCTGCGGTTGAGATAGCGGCACAGATCGTCGGTGCCGGAGGATTCGATCTCCGGGTCCCGCAGCACCTCCGGGTCCTGATGCAGCAGATCCCGGCTCTCATCGACCCGCTGCTGCACCAGCCGCTTCAGGGTGCGGTGGCCCACATCCTTCTCCGTGAACCAGAGGAAAATACTGGCGGGAATGGGGATCACCGCCAGCAGGAACATCCACGTCAGCTTCCCCGTGGCGTCCATGTCGCTGTTAAAGAGATGGAAAAACATCAGCACGGTGAACACGCCCTGCACCGCCGCAAACCACTCGAAATCGTTGTTGAACCAGCGCCACACCATCCACAGAAGCACCAGCTCCAGAATCAGCAGCAGCGCCATGAGGCCAAACCGGCTGAACACCACCCGCAGGACGCCCTTGCGACTCTTTTTCACCAGCCGCAGCACATTCTCCTGCTCCCACTTTTTCTTGTCCAAATGCTCCACCCCTTTGCGTGTTGGGAAATCTTACCTATTGTATATGGTATCATCTACCGTCTCCCCTGTCAAGAAAAGGGCAGACAGACACCCCGGAGGCTGGGCCTCCGGGGTGTGCGGTTACTCTTCGTTCTTTTCCTTTTTCTTCTGCTGCTCCTCCAGCCGCCGGCCCACCTTCTTCATCAGCTCCAGACACAGCATGGAGCTGATGCCCAGCAGAGCCACCGCCAGAGCGATCTGATGCCGCATGGTCCCACCTCCTGCGTATTATGGGGTGTTTCCATTGTAGCAGAAGTTGCCGCTTCTGTCAAAGCCTCAGCCGATGTAGCCGGCCTCCCGCAGCAGGGTCTTGGCCCGCTCCTCGTTGGCATCGCTGACCAGCACCAGCGGGCCGGTGCAGCCCATAGCGGACTCGGCATAGATATCCTTGGCCCACAGCACCTGCACGGCGGCCTCGATGTCCATGACCTCGATGCCGGGGATGCCTGCGGTGCAAGGTTCCTTGGCGGGAGCCTTCACCTCGGCCTTGGCTGCCGCCGGAGCGGAAGCCTCCCGCTTCTGGCGCAGGAGCTCCTCCAGCCCGGCCTTGTCGGCCAGCGCAAACTCCGCCTTGGCAATCTTCTGTACACCGCCCCGCACCAACTCGTCAGCAAAGGACAGGGCATTGGCGATGAGGGGGGCGCCGGAAGCACGGGAGATGATGAGCACCAGCTTGTCATAGTCCCGGCCGATGCCGGGGCCATAGCCGTAGCCGGTGGACTCGAAGCTGCCGCCGGTGGTGAAGGAGCTGAGCATCTTGATGAGCACGTTGCCCGTCAGGGAGTCGCACACCATCACGTCGGGGGTCCCCTGAAGCACATCGTTGCCCCGCATCACGGCGCCGCCGTCGGCCCGGACGGACTCGGCGAAGCGGATGGGATAGCCCGCCTGCTGCAGCTGGCGCAACGCCGTCTCGCAGGCCCGTGCGCCGTCCACGTTGAGGATGCCCACGGTGGGCTCCTGAATCCCGCAGGCCTTGGCGGTGATGATGCCGTAAATGGCGTTGAGGATCATGCCCTCCAGACGGTTGGCGCTGGAGGTGCCGGTGGTGGTGGCCAGAAACATGGACTTGCCACGGGCGGGCGTCACTACCCGGCCCACAGTGGACACGCCGATGGGGAAGGGGAAGTGCATGGTGACGGCGGCATCCGCCGCACCGCTCTCCAGCAGCTCCACCATTTTGCGGTGGCCCGCCTCCTCGTCCGCCACGGGAACGGTGGTCACACCCTCCCCCTCCAGCGTACCGATGTAGGACACGTCCAGCCCCACACGGGCGGCCATCACCGCCGCCTGCATGGAGTTCTCCTCCCCGTGCTCGCTGCCCATGCCGGTCAGCAGCAGGCGGGGACGGCGGCCGGAGCGGCCGGTCTCCAGATACTCCGCCACCTCACGGAAGGTCTCCACGATGGTCTGATTTACGTTCTTCATGCTTACTCCCCCATCTGCGCTGCCAGCGTCTCGGCAAAGCCACGCATGGCGTCGGCGATCATGTGACGGATCTGGGTATCGTCCACGGCGGGAGCGGCTTCCTCCTTGCCGGGGTTGGCCTCGATGACGAAGGAAACGCCGTCAAAGAGGTTGGTGAGGCGACCCAGGAACAGAGAACCCTTACCAATGACCATGACACGCTTGATATCGCCGGCCAGCAATGCCTCCCGTGCAAAGCCCACATAGGGAACACCGGAGGGAATATGGCCCTGGGTGGGAGCGAAGCCGGTGAGACCGTGCTCCACGGTGAAGTTGGCCAGCTCAGCCCGCTGCAGCTCGCCCCGCTTCACGGCCAGAGCACCGATCATCTTGTAGTTGGCCATCGGCACATCGCCGGCACCGGCGGGCTTGGTGATGTCGGGGTTCTGCATCTCCGGGGAATACTTGTCGATATCGGTGATCTTCAGGCCATTGCGATCCAGCGGATCGGTGACCAGAGAGGTGATGACGGCCTGCGGGGCAGAACCGGTGCCCACGCTGTGGCGGCCCAGCATATTCAGGTTGATAAAGGGGTTCACGCCGTCGTCCTGCGTGATGACCACGGCAAAGCCGCCGATCATATCCTCCAGAGCAGGCAGGCCCTTCTTCACGTGGTCCTTGCCATTCATGCCCAGCTTGGCGGTGCAGCCGCCGGCGGTGACCACCACGGTGTGGTAAGCGCCGCTGGCCACCAGAGCCGCCGCCTCGATCATGGCGTGGGCGGGGGCAGCGCAGAAGGCACGGCAGTCGGAGCCGGAGGCGTTGTTCAGCCCGGCGATCTCCGCAGCGGACTTGGCGAAGTTGCCGCCGCCGCGCTGGTTGATATCGCCGCAGGCCTCCTCGGCGCAGTCGATGACGTACTCTACCTGATTGCGATCGATGCCGGTGACGTGGATCACGTTCAGCAGTGCCAGCACGGAGGATGCCTTGGACACCAGATTCTCGTGCATGACGTGGGCGGAAAGGTTGGCGTCAATATCGTGGGCCCGCTTCACGCAGCCCACCAGCTGGCCCAGATGATACAGGCCCTCAGCACCCTCTTCCGCCACCAGCCGCTGGATCTCCTCCAGAGAATTGCCGTTTTTCAGGCGGTCCAGCACACTCTGCTCCATGACGGGGTTGGCGGCCAGCGCCTCCCGGTTGGCAGCCACGAACTCGGCGTCCAGCTCCACCAGATCGAACACGTCGCAGGCCTGCATCAGCAGCAGGAACTCGTTCTGGGGCATCATCTGGCCGAACTTGCCGTACCGCTCGTGGCAGTCGCACTCCTTGTCGCACCAGGGCTGGGCCACTGCCGCCAGTTCATCCGGGGTCTTGTTGCCAATGTAGACCTGATTGGGCCAATAGGCCACCGCCTGCTCAAAGCTGCGGATGTGGCTGGGCAGCTCCTTGAGATACTCGCTGTCGGGGTTGACGATACGCTCTGTTGTCTGGGTAGTGCCGTTGTGCAGCACCATATCGGGGGTATGAGCCAGAACATAGCCGGCTCCACGGATGACACTTTTCATAGGTCAGATCACCTTTCGTATGTATGGGAATGTAAAATCCCTAAGTTGTATACAATTATATATAGAACGGAGAGGGATGGCGGTGTGCCATCCCTCTCTGGGTGAGACCATTAGTCTTTGAAGGCACAATACTGTTCACGGATACTGGTCATTTCGCTGACGATATCGTCAACGTCCAGCACCATCTCCATCATACCGACCTGCTCATCATAGACAGCTTCATCAAACTCTGCCTTGACTTCCGGCTCACATACATGATAAACCCTGAGTCCCAACGAGACTCCTGCCAAAGGACCTGCAAAAGTGGGGTCACCGTTCGTCACGGTCTCGGCTGCCAAACCGGCACCCTCGCCCTCGGCAGCACCCAGCAGAACCACAATGTTTTCTGCTCCGTACTGCTCCACGAACTCCTTGACTCTCTTCTGATTCTCCAGATCCATAGCACCTGCGGCCGTTCAGACGAAGCACTCGGTAGAGGAGAACACGACTTCGGCGCCAGCGCTCTCGGCACAGGCCGCAATGGCCATACCGGGGACACCGTCACGGTCACCGATGACGATGGCCTTTCTGCCCTTGAGAATACTCATTTCTATTTTCCTCCTTCCTTTCAGATTTCTATTCCATGCCCATGGGGCGGGAACACAAAGGAATGAGCTTTTCAGCAATACTTGAGGATCATTGCCTCGATGCTCTCGGCGGTGGCATCATCCTTCACCACAGAGTCGATCATCTGGCCGTTCTCATAGATGGCCATGACCGGCAGACCCAGCACCTTCTGGCTGATGGCCAGACGGCGGGCCTTGGTGGTGTTCAGGGAGCAGAACTTCATCTTGTCACCGTACTTCTCGGAATACTCGTGTACATAGGGCATCAGCGCAGCGCAGGGCACGCAGCCGTCGCCGTAAAAGTCCACGAAAACCTTACCCTCTGCCTTGAGAACTTCCGCCTCGAAATTTTCCTTGGTCAGATCCAGCATAGTAATGAACTCCTTTCAAAAATCACTTCTGAGCGCTGATGTACTTGTAGCACTGCATGGCGGCAATGGCGCCGTCGGCGCAGGCCGTCACCACCTGACGCAGGGGGGTCACCCGCACGTCGCCGGCGGCAAACACGCCGGGGATGTTGGTGCGCATACACTCGTCGGTCTTGATGTAGCCGCCCTCCATGTCCAGAACGCCGTCGAACATCCCGGTGGTCTTTTTGCCGGTGAAGCCGAACAGCCCGAAGAAGCCGTCCTCCTCATCGGCGTGGAGCACCGTCTCCTCGCCGGTCTTGGTGTTCTTCAGGACGATCTCGCTGAGCAGCTCATCGCCGCCCACGTTCTCCACCTCCTCGTTGCACAGGACGTGGATCTTGGGCTCGGCATCCAGACGCTCCTTCAGCATGGGGGACACCGTCAGGGCCGGACCTTTGTGGATCATGGTGACCTTTCTGGCGTAGCCTGCCAAATACAGGGACTCCTCGGCGGCGATGCCGTTGCCGCCCACCACGTAAATCTCGAAGTCCTCGAAGAAGTTGGCGTCGCACACGGCGCAGTAGCTGATGCCCTTGCCCACATACTTGGCCTCGTTCTTGCAGCCGATGGAGCGGGTCATGGCACCGGTGCAGACGATAACGGTCTTGCCCAGATACTCGCCCTTGCTGCCCACGAACTTCTTCACGGGGCCGCTGAAGTCGCAGGCGGTGATGGTGTCGCTGACACGCTCGCAGCCGAACTTCTTGCACTGCTCGGTCATGGGAGCCACCAGCTCCTGACCGGTCATGCCGTCCACCTTGGACTGGCCGGGATAGTTTTCGATGTCGTGGGTCACGGCGATCTGGCCGCCGTCGATGCCCTTTTCCAGGATCAGCACGCTCAGGCGGCTGCGGCCTGCGTACAGACCGGCAGCCAGACCCGCAGGGCCTGCGCCCAGGATGACTACATCATAAATCTTGTTGTCCATAGTAATGGCTCCTGTCAATCAGTAAATACGGCGTTGCTCTCGCCGGACACGGACCCACCGCCCTCGGTCAGCAGGTTCAGAGCGCCCATGACGATCTCACGACGGCGGTTCATCTCCTTCTCAGGAGGCAGGTTGGGATCGCCGGTGGGATAGGGGATGGCCTGAGCGCCGAAAATACGGGCCGCACCGACGGTCTTGGAAATGGGGGTAACTGTGCAGATATGAGTGGCGGGGATACCAGCCTTCTCCAGCTGCTTCACGATCGTTGCACCGCAACGTGTACAGGTACCTCAGGTACTGGTCAGAATGACGCCATTGACCCCGGCGGACACAAGCCGCTCAGCGATCTCCTGGCCCATTCTGGTGGAGTCAGCAACGGAGGTGGAGTTACCGGTGGTAGAGATCAGCGCCGGATACACACTGCCGATGATGCCTTCCTTCTCCAGCATTTTCAGCATATCATAGGGGGCGACCCGATTGGGGTCGTTGTTGGCGTACACGGGGTCGAAGCCGGCGTGGACGGACTCCCACTTGCCGCTCTCCAGCTTGTCGCCCTCCACAGGGTACTCCTTCCAGAACTTGGCGGTAGCCGCCACCATGTGGTCGGGGTTGCCCATGGGGACCATACCGCCGGTGGTGCAGAGGGCGATCTTGGCCTTGCTCAGGTCGGCGATGGGGGCAGAGGGCTCCACCTTCTCATAGGTGGAGATCTCCAGCTCGGTCTTGTAGGGCTCGCCCTTGACCTTGGCCAGCAGCATATCCACGGCACGCTCGGCACCGTTCTTCTCCCGGAAGATGTTCACACGCTTGCCCTTGGCATAGTACTGCTCGTCCTCCGGCGTGCCGATGGGCTCCCCGGTCAGCAGCTTTCTGGCAAAGCCGGCCATCAGGGGCACGGCCTTGCGGATACCGGCAGCGGACTTAGCCACCCGCAGGATGTACACGTCCTTCTTGAACATATCCACGGCGGGGTTTTCCTCGTACAGGCCGGTGATGGCCTCCACCCCCGCCTGCTCCTTGGCTGTCTTGCACACGTCGCCGCAGGCGATGCCGAAGCGGCCGGCGTTAAAGGCAGGACCGGCAATGATGAGGTCGGGCTGATACTTCTTGATCTGCTCCAGCAGGAAGGCCCGACCGGCCTCCATGTTCTCGGCATAGAAGTTATCGCCGCAGACGATCGTGGCCACGATCTCGGCAATATCCTTCAGAGGGGCGCCGAAGGTATTGGCGGAACCATGCATTCCCTCAAAGAGCTGGGGCTCTGCATACGCCATATCCTCGCCGCCGATCTGACCGAAGAACTGGTTGGTATAGAACAAAATTTTCTTCATTCTTTCCCTCTCCTTCGTCAAACAGTGGTAGCGGACAGGTAGGTGTTACCCTGCAGGTTATGTCCGCCCATGATACCGTGGATCTCCAGCAGCAGCGTGCCGTCGGGCTTGATGGAATCCACATTGCCGCCGGTGACACGCTCCACCTCCTTCAGCTCGCCCAGAACACGGTCCATCTTGGGCAGCAGGATGGTGGCGTTGGAGTTGCCGGTGGACACGATGGCGTTGGCCTCGGTGACCACATCCGGCAGAGACTCGGACATACCGTCGGTACCGGCGTCCTCGTTGGTGATGATAACGGTCTTAACGCCCCGCTTCTCCAGACCCCGGCAAACGTGCATCAGGTCGGTGGTGGGGTTGCCGAAGCCCTCCTGAGAGATGATGGCGGCGTCGGCGCCGAACTCCTCGGTGGCGATGCGGACGCTCATCATGATATCCCGCTGCTTCTCCTTCAGGGTGACCATCAGGGGGTTCAGAATGATGCCCACGAAGTTCAGCTCCTTGCCGTGCTTGGCCCACAGAGCCTTGATGACAGCGTTGTTCAGGTGGTGATAGGTCGTGGTTTTGGAGCCGGGGGACACGCAGTTGCCGCTGATGATCGCACCGTCAAAGAACTCCGTGGGAGAGACAACGGTGGGTACCAGCTGTTTGGCGTCCCGGCCGTAGAAGTAAGTATCGTGCAGCAGGCCCTGTGCCATGCAGTTGCACACATACACCACCTTGGGCAGGTCAGGATACTGGTTGGCACGCTCGGCAGCGGTGGGCCAGTGATAGAACTCGGAGTCGTAGCTCTCCGCCTTCACAGCCACCTCGCCCAGCCAGCGGGCCGCCTTCAGCCCGGCCATGCGGACGACCTCCTCATGCTCGTGCTGATCCACATCCTCCCGCTTGGTCAGGTGCAGCACCACGTTGTTCAGCTTGGAGAAGAGCGTGTACTGGGCGGCGGGGCCGCTCATGTCGATGAGGCCCTCCTGAAAGCCCACGATGGGGCCCGTGGTCACCACGGCGCAGCCCTTGAGTATATAGGTCACGCCGGAGCCTGCCTCCGGCACTTCGGAGCCGAACACACCGGGGAAGATCTCTCCCTCCGGCTTGTAACGAGGCTCCACCACATCCTTCACCGGAAGGATACGGCAGGATTCGCCCGGCTTGGCAAGATCCACCTTCACGGCTGTCACACGGGGGTCCTCCAGAATGAGCTTTTTTAGCCCTTCCACGTCCACCGTCAGCACGCCGTCTTTCAGGTCGTTCTTGTCACCCAGGACGACATCTTTCACTTGAACATTTCTCAGTTCCAGATCCATGGTTGATGTGTCCTCCTATCTATGGTCGTTTCTATGGTCGTTTCTATGGTCGTTGCTTTTCCACAATCGCATCTGCCTATAATATACCCCACCAAAACCAAAAAATCAATCATTTTTAGCAAAATTATGTAAAAATTTTTTAGTAAAATATTGTATACAATTTAGCGGCGAATTTTGTCCTCTTTTCGTTTAAGAAATCGCCCTATTCCCACTGTATCGTGTGTTTTTCCACACAGACCCGCCTGCCACCCCCGCCGGGTCGCCCTGCTCATCGGTCCTCCCTTCGCCGCTGCCACCGCACAGGACCACCTCCCTGTCGCCGGTTTCTCCGTTTCTTTCGTTATCGTTTTTTTAGATATTACCTCTTGCGGTTCCGACGGCATATGCCGGGATGCCATCCACGGCAGAAATAAACCACCCCGGGCACATGGGTGTCCGGGGCGGTTCTGCGTTTTTCATATGCCCCTCTCAGAAGGCGAAGGTATTCCGCACCAGAGAGCAGTCGATCATCTGATAGTCCTCCAGAATACGCTGGGGCATTTTCGTCCGATCCGGCGGCGTGAAGGTATTGATGCGGGTGATGGCCTCCGACATAATGAGGCACTCCTCCCCGTCCGGAGTCTGGGGCCGATCCGACAGCACCACCGTGCGATAGGGCGTCTCGTGGGGCCGCAGACTGCCGTACAGCGGATGGTTGCACAGCCGATGGCCCACATACACCAGATCTCTGGCCCGCACCAGAATCTCCCGATAGGTATCCTCTGGGTACAGGCGAACCTCCCCCTGCCCGGCGAACTCCTTCGCCGCCATGGGGTTGTTGGTAACGATCAGATACATGGCGCACCTCCTGCTCCGTCATAGGCCGCCCTCCAGGCGGTCGGGTAAAGGGATGCCCCAACGCTGTGCGTTGGGGCGTTTCTGGCGGAAGTATGTGGGAATCGAACCCACCAGGGCGGCTGTTCACCACCTACACTGGTTTTGAAGACCAGGGGGCACACCAGAACCCATCTACTCCCATATCCCGGTTGTACACAGGAGTTTAGCACAGGTCACGGGGTAAAATCAAGCTTTTTCGATAAATTCCCTGCAAAATTGGGAAATTCGATTCTCGTGGCCGAAATTTATCCGCTTTGCCGCCGCTCACAGGCTTCCGATGACCTCCCGGTGGTCTCCCACCATTTTGGTCACCTTGGTCTTGTCGAAAAATTCCAGAATGGCCAGCGCATATTTCCGGGAGGTCCCCAGCAGGTCCCGGTACTCCGCCAGCGTAAAGGCGGGGTGACCCTCAAAGAAATCACGGGTCAGGGCGCAGACCTCCTCATAGACATCCTTGTGGTAAAACAGCTGGGGCGTCAGCATCACCAGCTCGCCGCAGGACACCAGATTCTCCAGCACCTTTTTGCAGTCGTCCCGCTCGTTGGTGGGGAAGGAGGCGTAGATGTCGTCCACAAAGGGGACCTCCCGACCGGACTTACGGTAGCTGTCCAGCAGCTTCTGCCGCAGGGCCGTCTGGCGCTTGGTGAGCACCACCCGGAAGTCCGGCAGGGCGCAGCGGTCGGCAATGGCGGTGACGGTGCCGCCCCGGAGCATGGCGGTAAGGATGGCGTCGGCCTCCTTCAGCTCTGCTCCCCGGAGGGCCTTCTGCCGCAGGGCCGCTACCTTCATACCCGCATGGAGGGGGTTGGCCTTGTGATACTCCGCCAGCACCTGCTCCACCGACTGGCAGGCCTTCCGGTACAGGGGGGCCGCCAGATAGCGCCGGGGCAGGATCTCCAGCAGATCGCCGCTGTTCACCAGATCCTCCAGTGCCCGCACCATCTCCTCCTCCGGCATACTCTGGCGCTGGGCCAGGGTCTGGGCCGTGGGCAGGGCGTAGCCATACTCCTCCACCAGCTGCTGCAGCTGGGCGCCGGCGGAGCCGCCCTCCCGGATGGTCAGGGCCCGGATCACCTCCGGCTGATGCCGCTTATGGCGGGGCGGGCAATCGTCCAGAATGATGCCGCCGCCGATGGTCTCCATGGGGGAGTAGAACCGGATAACGAAGCGGTCCCCCCGCTTCACCGCCACCGGCTCCGTAAAGCGCAGCTGGGCAAAGCCGGACTGGCCCGGCTCCAGCGTATCCTGCTCCAGCAGCACCACCTTGGCGATGTGGGCGGCAGCCCCGTGGTAGAAGTGTACCGGGGAGCCATTCTCGATGATGCGGTGGGAATCCTTCAGATCGGTCAGGCGCACGTCCAGCATCCGGGACAGGCGCAGGGTATCGGGCTTGCAAAGGGTATCGCCCCGCACCACGGCATCCCGCCGCAGGCCCGCCAGATTTACCGCCACCCGCTGCCCGGCGTAGGCCTGCTCCACCGAGTGGTTGTGGACCTGCAGGGTGCGGACCTTGGCCCGCTGGCCGGAGGGCATCAGCTCCACCGGGTCGCCCACAGAGAGGTTGCCCTCGATCATGGTGCCGGTGACCACGGTGCCGAAGCCGTCCTTGGAGAACACCCGGTCCACCGGCAGACGGAAGGGGATCTGCTCGTTGCGGACGGCCACCCGGCTCACCCGCTGCTGAAGCTCCTTTTTCAGCTCCGGGATGCCCTGACCGGTATAAGCGGACACCGGCAGGACAGGTTTGCCCTCTAAAAATGTCCCCTTGACGTGGGCGGCGATGTCCTCCCGGACAATTTCCACCCACTCCTCATCCACCATATCGATCTTGGTGATGACCACCACACCGTCCCGGATGCCCAACAGGGTCAGAATATCCAGATGCTCCACGGTCTGGGGCATGAAGCCCTCGTCCGCCGCCACCACCAGCATGGCAAGGTCGATGCCGCCGGCACCGGCCAGCATATTCTTGATGAATTTCTCGTGGCCCGGCACGTCGATAATGCCGGCCTGCGTATGATCGTCAAACTCGATATGGGCAAAGCCCAGCTCGATGGTAATGCCCCGCTTTTTCTCCTCGATAAGGCGGTCAGTGTCAATACCGGTCAGGGCCTTGATGAGCATGGTCTTGCCGTGGTCCACATGACCGGCGGTGCCGATGATGACGTGCTTCATGCCAGCACCTCCGCCGCCGTGTCAGCGATATACTCCATGTCCTCCGGGAAGATGGTCCGCACGTCCAGCAGCAGCCGGCCCTCGGTGATGCGGCCGATGATGGGCTTTTCCCGGCAGCGCAGAGCCTGCTCCGCCTGATTGGGGGACAGCTTGTTCGCCGGAAGGGCCACGGCAAAGGTGGGCAGCAGCTGGGTGGGGACGGAGCCGCCGCCCACCGGCCCGGACTGGGCCACTACCTCCGCCGCCACGCCCCGCTCCTTCAGCAGGGCGCACAGCTGGGCCGCAGAGGCCCGCAGATCCTCCCCGGAGACAGCCAGCATGGCCAGCGTGGGGATCTCCTGCTCCGCCCGGTGCAGGTCCTGATAGGTGGTAAGGGTGGCCCACAGGGCGGCGATGGTCATTTTATCTACCCGGATGGCACGGGCCAGCGGGTGGCGCTTCATCCGGTCGATGTACGGCTTCTTTCCCAAAATGATACCGGCCTGCGGCCCGCCCAGCAGCTTATCACCGCTAAAGCTCACCACATCCACCCCGGCCCGGATGCTGTTTTGCACCGTAGGCTCGTCGTGGATGCCGTAGTGCTCCAGATCCACCAGAGAACCGCTGCCCAGATCCTCCACCACCGGCAGGCCGGTGCGGCAGCCCAGGGCCACGATGTCGCTCAGGGGCAGGGACTGGGTAAAACCCACGATGCGGTAGTTGCTGGTATGCACCTTCAGCAGCGCACGGGTCTGCTCCCCGATGGCCCGTTCATAGTCAGAGAGGTGCGTCTTATTGGTGGTGCCTACCTCCCGGAGATGGCAGCCGCACAGCTCCATGATATCCGGCACCCGGAAGGAGCCGCCGATCTCCACCAGCTCCCCGCGGGAGGTGATGACCTCGCCCCTCTGGGCCAGAGTGCTGAGGATCAGCATGACGGCGGCGGCGTTATTGTTGACCACCATGGCACTCTCGGCGCCGGTAAGGCGGCACAGCAGCTTTTCCACATGGTCGTGGCGACTTCCCCGATGGCCCGCCTCCACGTTATACTCCAGCGTGGAATAGCCCCGTGCGATGTCGTATACGGCGTCCGCCGCCCGGTCGGACAGGCAGCCACGGCCCAGATTGGTATGGAGAATGACGCCGGTGGCGTTGATGACCGGCCGCAGAGACGGCAGGGACTCCCGTGCCGCCACCCGGCAGATCCGGTCGCCCAACTCCTCCAGCGTGGGGAGGGTCGTCACCTCGCCGCTGAGGATGGCGGAGCGCAGCTGCTCCAGCACGGTACGAATCCACTCCGTCACGGAGGAGGGAGCGTAGTGCTTCCGCAGGTCGGACACCTCCGGCAGATCATATAGCTCGGTCACTTTGGGGATGGCTCGCAGCAGCTCATTCATACGGTTTGCTCCTTTTGTTCGGCAGCCGCCTGTCGGCGGGCGGTGTAGATGGAATGGAGGATATTGACGCAGTAGATGCCCGCCAGCACCAGCGCCGTGGCCAGCCCCTGCAGCAGGGAGAAGGGCTCATGGAGGAACACCACGCCGCTGACCACAGAGATCACGGTGGTCAGGCCGGAGAAGGCAGAGGTGCGGGTGGGGCCGATGATGGTGACGGAGCGGTTGGTCAGCAGAAAGGCCAGCGTGGTGCAGCCGATGCCCAGATACAGGCAGGAGGTCAGAAAGCTGCCGCTGGTAAAGGGTAGGGTCAGATACTCCGTCACTGTACCGTGGACGCCGTTATACACCAAGGCGCAGACGGTGAAGAACACCGCCCCCGTCAGGCACATGAAATAGGTCTTCTCCACGGGGGTATAGGCCGTCAGCTGGCGGTTGTGGATGAAATAAATAACATCGCTGAACACCGCCCCGAACAGCAGCACATAGCCCAAGGGGTTGAAGGTGGGGCTGGTCCCCTTCAGCAAAGTGATGATGACGATGCCCACAGTGGACAGCAGGACGCCGCCCACCTGAAATTTACTGGGCATCTCGTGGAGGAACAGCGCCGAGGCCAGCACCGTGAAGATGGGGATGCAGGCGATGATGGTACCGCTCTCGGAGGCGGAGGTCAACTCGATGCCATACGTCTCGAAGATGAAGTAGGCCGCCGGAAGGTACAGGGTCATCCGCAGCAGCGGCCACGGCTTCTTGGTCTTATAGTCGATGCGGATGATGCCCAGCAGGGCGCACAGGGACATGGCCGCAGCACCCATGAGAAAGCGCCAGCTCAAAAGGGAAAATACCGGCACCGTACCCACGATGCGCTTAGTGAACATATAGCTCAGGCCGAACAGCATGGAGCTGCAGCAGGAGCCCAGCATGGCGCTGATCTCACGCCAACTCATTTTACCCACAGGGATCATCCTCTTCCATATCGTTTTTTGCAGAGAAGGGCTTCTATCTTTGGTATACACGATTTTAACATATCTTTTTGATAAAACAAGCCCCTGCAGAAAAGAATCTCGTTGCATAATGGGAAAAAGCTGTGTATAATACAGGAAAATACCGAAAATCACCACGGGGCCGACCCAAAGTCCGGCCAAAGAAAGGACGAAACGCTATGGATCCCAGAAAATTGATGGAGCGTCTGAAGGGCGCTGCGGCTCTGACGGAGCAGGATGTGGGGGAATTTTCCCACTTCAAGGGGAAGATGATGAAAATCAGCGTCCACAGCTATGCCGTGGAGGACTGGGGCACGCTGTCCCTGCTGGAATCCCGTGGCATGGCGGGGCTGATGCGGCGGGATATGCTGGTCATCAACTCCTGCGTGAAGGATATCCCGGTACTGGTGATCCAGTACATGGGGCTGTTTGGCCGCCGGATGCTGCAGGTCCATGTGTTGGATGTGATGAAGGACAAGACCGCCGCCGGACGCTTTGCGTCCTTGGGAAGGTTGGCGGAGCAGTCCGGCACCGCCGTGCAGGAAACGCCGGTGGAGTGGTATACCCCCATGCAGCTGCCCGGCAGCGTCACCGTCACCGGCAAGAGCAGTCAGCTGGAGCAGTTGGCCGGGGACGTGGCCGTCAGCTATCTTGCCGCCGCCGCTCAGGTGCGCCAGACCGGCGCCGTGGAGGGCCGGTATCTGCGGCTGCGGAAGCTCATGAGCCAGCTGTTTGACCACGGCGGCTTCGGCTACGACGCCATCCGGGTATGTCTGCAGCAGCAGAACACCGAGGATCTGTACAGCCGCTGGCTGTTCGGTCTGGGGGAGGCCCCCGTGTCCGGCAGCGGCGAACAGAGCGATGCCGCCGCAGCGCCTGCACAAACCTCGGATGAAGAAAAAAACACGCCTCAGGAGCCGGAGACGACCTCTGAGGGCAGTGAGGCTCCGGAGGAGAACGGCTGAGCCCGGCAGCGGCAAATCATGGAAAGAAGCAGCGGAACGACCCGTCTTTTCCGCTGCTTTTCTTGCGAACCGATTGCTTTCGCGGATGTATACAGGACGCTATTTGAAAGATTTCTTCAAAACTTTTATTAAGATTCATAAAAATAGTAGATTTTCCCGGAAAGTTGCGGTATAATTGTACAGTTAAAATACCCATGTTCTGCGTTTTTGTCCCTTCGGGATACACACAGACAGGGAGATGAGGAATGGAAGTTATGAAGAAGGCAAAGCCGCAGGATATCGTATACCAGTACGTGAAAGATCAAATTGTAGGAAAATCCATGTTCCCCGGCAACCGCATCATCGAGGATGACATCATCCGGGAGACCGGCACCAGCCGCACCTCCATCCGTCCGGCGCTGCTGCGGCTGAAATATGAGGGGCTGGTGGAGATGATCCCCAACCGGGGAGCTTTTGTAGCCAAGCCCAGTGAGGAGGACCTGCGGCAGGTGTACCGGGTCCGTGAGGTGCTGGAGTGCGGGATGATGGAGGACGCCATCCGCCACCGCACCGAGGCCCAGCTGCGGGCCATGGAGGAGAGTCTCAAGGCTCAGGAGGTGCTGACCCAGCACTACTCCCGGCAGGAGTATGTGACCCTGAACCACGTCTTCCACTGGCTGGTGGTGGAGGCCTCCGCCAACAAGTACTACGAGAAGTATCTCAATGAGCTGTACAACAAGATCAACACCTACCTGATCTTTTACGATCAGTCCAACGACAACAACTCCATCGTCAGCCACACCATGATCTATGAGGCCCTGCGGGATCGGGATCTGGAGAAGGGGCTGGCGGGTATTCGGGAGGATATCCAGATTGCCTGGGAGGATATGCGGAAAATCAATATCCCTCTGTAAAAAAGCGCCGGGACACCTGCGGCGTCCCGGCGGGGTATGCGGTTTCAGGCGGCCTTGACAGGCTCCCGCTTGACAGGCTCCCGATGGGGCAGTTGGACATAAAAGATGGTCAGCAGCATGATGCCGCAGCCCACCCACTCCCGGATGGACAGCGTCTCGTGGAGGATGATGACGCCGCCCACGGCGCTGAACACCGCTTCCATGCTCATGAGCAGGGCCGCCACCGAGGCGGAGGTAAACCGCTGGGCGTAGATCTGGATGGTGTAGGTAACGCCTACCCCCAGCACGCCGGCAAACAGCAGCGGTGCCACGGCCGCCGTCAGGTCGGCCAGCGTCAGGCTCTCTGTGAAGAGGGCCACCAGTCCCGACAGGGTACCGGTGCAGAGGAACTCCACCACCATGAAGGGCAGGGCGTCCACGTGGGGTGAAAACCGACTCCACAGCAGGATATGCAGGGCGAAGCACACGGTGCTGGCCATGATGGCGGCATCGTTCACGTCCAGTGAGAAGCCGTCGGAGATGCACAACAGATACAGACCCACTATGGCCATGGCGATGCCGATCCATACCTGGCGGGAGGTCTTTTTCCGGAACAGCAGCAGGTCCAGCACCGGCACCAGTGCGATGTAGGCGGATTCGATGAAGCCGGCCTTGGTGGCGTCGGCCACATGGAGACCGATCTGTACCAGCACCGCACCGCCCCAGTTGGCAAGGCTGGCTCCCAAGGCCGCCAGCCAGAAGCGCCTGCCGTGCCACCGCTCTACCTCCTCGCCGGCCTCCAGAGCGGCGAGGGTCTTGCGGCGGCGCATATAGAAAAACAAGGGCAGCAGGGACAGAACGCCCAGATAGTACCGCAGGGAGATGAAGGTGAAGGCCCCCAGATGCTGGGATGCCTGCTTCTGGAAGATGAAATTCATGCCCCAGATGACTGCGCACAGAACCAGCGCACAGTTTGCCAGAAAGGTCTTGTTTTTCACAGTGGTCCACTTCTTTCTTTTTGATCGAATGATAGTTTTTTGATATAGGCCACGGGCCAAAAATAAGGAATGGGAGAGAGCAGAGAATGAAACAGGGGAATCCGGCGGATATCGTCTACGATTACATCAAAAATCAGATCGTCACCAAGGCCATCTATCCCGGCACCCGCATCGTGGAAGAGGATCTGGTGCGGGAAACCGGTGTCAGCCGGACTCCGGTGCGCTCGGCGCTGATGCGGCTGGCCTATGACGGTCTCATCCAACAGCAGCCCAACCGGGGCGCCGTGGTAGCAAAGCCCTCCGCTACGGATCTGCGGCAGGTGTATGAGGCACGGGCTGTGCTGGAGGTGGGGGCCTTCCGGGCCGCCGTCCATCGCCGCAGTGATGAGAGCGTCCTTCAGATGGAGCAGAACCTGCAAAAGCAGCAGGATTTGACGAACCTCTTTAACATGACGGAGTATGTCCAGCTGAATCGGGAGTTCCATTGGATCATCACCATGGAGGCCCAGAACGCCTACTATGAGAAGTATCTCAACGAATTGCAGAACAAGGTTGCCACCTACCTGCTGTTCTGGGACAGCTCCACCACCAACAGTCTGTCGCTGGATCTCCACCTTCGCATCTTCGAGGCGTTCCGGGACCGGGACGAACAGAAGGGCGTGCTGGCCCTGATGGAGGACCTGCAGCTGGCGGAGGAATGTGTCCGGGAATCCCAACAGCTGTGATGATAGCACACCCTTTGTCGTAAAGCAAGCATAAAGATATTGCCCTGCACCATAAAATGTGGTGCAGGGCAATTTGTTTTGTCCGGCGGACGAAGTCCTGTACCGTCGGGCGGTTTCCGTCGTATTCCCACGACCGCTTAACGGTTTATTTATTCTTGTGTCACAGTTGTGAACGATACCTTAACTTGACCTTGCGTTCGATATTGTATACAATACTCTCAACAAAAGATGTTTCGGTCTTTGAATCATCTATTGTGAAATTGACGAGGGCTTTGCTTCCCGAAAGTGAGGTAACAAAAATGGTCATTGGAGTACTGAAGGAAATCAAGGGCAATGAATACCGTGTGGCGGCCGTACCCGCCACCGTGCATGAGATCGTGCGTCACGGTCACACCGTGTACGTGGAAACCGGCGCCGGCGTAGGCAGCGGTTTCAGCGATGCGCAGTATGAGGCCGCCGGCGCTATCATCGCCGACACCAACACCGTTTGGGAGAAGGCCGACCTGTACTACAAGGTCAAGGAGCTGTTCCCCCAGGAGTTCAAGTGGATGAACAAGGACAAGATCCTCTTCACCTATATTCACTCCAACGCTCACCCCGACGAGACGGACACCCTGCTGAACAGCCACGTCTCCGCCGTGGCCTATGAGGACGTGCAGGACGAGGAGGGTAAGTTCCCCCTGCTGCGCCCCATGAGCGAGCTGGCCGGTAAGGGCGGCTTCCTGGCGGCCCTGCACTTTGCCCAGTCCGTCAACGGCGGCCCCGGCAAGCTGCTGGCCAACGTCACCGGCGTGGAGACCCCCATCATCACCATGCTGGGCTGCGGCGTGGTAGGTACCGGCGCTGCCGAGCTGGCTGCCGCCTTCGGCAACGAGGTGCGTATTCTGGATGTCAACATGAACACCATGCTGGCCGCCAAGAAGACCTCCCCCGCCAACATCACCTACATGATCTCCAACCGCTCCAATCTGGAGAAGTGCCTGCGGGAGTCCGATGTCATCATCAACGGCATTCTGTGGGCCAAGGACCGCAAGGATCACATCGTCTATCGTGAGGACCTGAAGCTGATGAAGCCCGGTGCCATGATCGTGGACGTGGCCTGCGACGAGAACGGCGCCATTGAGACCTGCCGGGATACCACCCATGACGATCCCATCTACTTCGTGGACGGCGTGATGCACTACTGCGTGGACAACATCCCCTCCGCCTTCTCCCAGACCGCTTCCGTGACGCTGGCCAATGCCACCCTGCCCTATCTGCTGCAGATGGCAGATAAGGGCTTTAAGAAGGCCATGGAGGATAACCGCCTGCTGCGTCTTGGCATGACCTGCTACGACGGCAAGCTGACCCTGAAGGAGACGGCTCTGAAGCAGAACCGTGAGTGGACCGACGCCGAGGAGCTGGTCAAGGTCTGGTAAGCTTTTCCTCTTAGACTACCCTCTATTTGATAACCAGTTTCCATTACTCCTCATCACACGGGGTGCTCCGGTGTCAGAAGCCTGACGCCGGAGCAGGGAACCCCCGCAGAGTGGAAGTTCCCCCCGGTCGAGGCGAATGGAGACCTGTTATATTTCTATACCATCGCTGTCAGGCGTGTTTGCCCTTGTTCATCGGTGGTACTACGCAAGCAACACAAGCAGCAACACGAAAAAGAGAAACAACCTGAAAACTTGAGGAGGTAAATATGGATAATTATGGTATCCTTTCTCTGGCTCCTGCTCTGATCGCCGTTATCTTGGCGTTCATTACGAGAGAAGCCCTGTTCTCCATCCTGTGCGGCGTTCTGGTGGGTCTGCTCATCACCGGCCAGGACCTGCTGTTCGGTTTCACCGGCATCATCCAGAGTGCCTTGGGTAACGCTGACTACATCTGGGTCATCGGTATCGAGGTGTTCATCGGTATCATGGTGGCCTTCTTCCAGAAGTCCGGCGCCATCGAGGCTGTAGCCAACAAACTGAACGAGAAACTTCACATCACGCCCCGCATTGCTCAGATCATGGGCGCTGCGCTGGGTGTTCTGGTGTTCTTCTCCGACTACTTCTCCCCCCTGTTCGTGGGTAACGTGATGCGTCCCATCACCGACAAGGCCAAGGTCTCCCGTGAGAAGCTGGCCTGGCTGTGCGACTGCACCTCCGCTCCCGTCTGCATCACTCTCCCCTTCACCGCCTGGGGTGTGTATGTGGCCGGTCTGGTGGTGGGCTTCGGCACCTTCGCTACCGCTGATGCCGGTCAGAACGCCGTCATCCACTCCATCCCCTTCCAGCTGTATGGTATCCTGACCGTCGTCATGATCTTCCTGGTGGCTCTGGGCTTCCTGCCCGACTACGGCCCCATGAAGAAGGCCGAGGAGCGTGCCCGCACCACCGGCAAGGTGGTGGCCGACGGCGATACCCCTATGCTGTCCCGTGAGCTGGACAACATCAAGCCCAAGGAGGGCTTCAAGTCCAGCATTATCCTGCACTTCGCCATCCCCGCTGTGATCGTTATCGCCATGACCATCGGCACCTACGTCATCATGGGCTCCGCCAAGACGCTGGAGGCCTTCGTGCTGGCCGTCACCTATCAGGCCATCGTGCTGCTGATCCAGAAGGCTTTCAACATCCGTGAGATGATCCAGGTGGCCACCGAGGGCATCAAGTCCGTGGTCAGCGCCATCCTGATCCTGTCTCTGGCCTACTGCATCAACGCCATCTCCAAGACGCTGGGTACCTCCAACTACGTCATCAGCGTCACCGAGAACTGGATGACCCCCGTGACCCTGCTGGCTCTGACCTTTGCCGTCTGCGCCTTCATGGCCTTCTTCACCGGCACCAGCTGGGGTGTGTACGCCATCATGATCCCCATCGTGATGCCTCTGGCCTTCAACATGACCGGCGGCGAGGCCACCAATCTGGTGTATGCCACCATCGCTGCCGTCATGGGCGGCGGCTGCTTCGGCGACCACTGCTCCCCCCTGTCTGACACCACCATTCTGTCCTCTCTGGGCGCAGGCTCCGACCATCTGGCTCACACCAAGACCCAGCTGCCCTACGCTTTGACCGTGGCTGTCATCACATACGGGCAACTGTTCCAGCTGCATGAGACCCTGAGGCACATGGCCGGATTCCCAGCGGAGAATTGCGATCTTTTCCATAATATTCCTCCTGTTGGCCTGTGACCGACTCCCACCGGCAGGCCATCTGAGTATGTCGCCGCAGACTGCTCCACGGTCTGCCTATATAGTACAGCAAAGCGGGGCAAAAAGCAATATCGAATCTTGCTATTGTATACAATGGCTAAATTTAATGCCGGATTTCAGTCAAGTTTACAAAATGTTCAAAATCAACGTTTTTGATGTTGACTTTGGGTTTAATGATGTATACAATCTTAACGACAGCTATCAGATTATTTGCATC
>VOFH01002475.1_pt1 | contig 51819 bp, 88 predicted proteins | sample 5384091 | NCBI WGS metagenome assembly VOFH01 (sample SAMN12384727, study PRJNA508395) | human gut metagenome | isolation source: healthy gut G | host: Homo sapiens
CGATTGTCTATATATCGTCTATCTATATATTATATCGAACATCTATCTATGTCAAGGCATTTTTATCTCCTTACTTAACTTCTTTTTTTCACTTTAACAGAAAAAAATACGCACAGAACAGTTCTTTTCAAAACCGCTCTGTGCATTCTTTTTCTATTTTCGTTCTATTTTTCTTTTTCAGTCCTGTTATTTACCAGGATTTTCCAGCTTTATTCTGCTATCATGCAGAGTTCTCCGGCTTTCAGTAAAACTTCTTTCTCACTGCCTTTTCCAATACGCACAGTAACTTTCTTCTCTGTATCAGAAGAAAGCCAGGCTTCTGCTTTTCCATTTTCCCAGCGAATGCTCACAGTAATATTACCTCTTGCTTTCAGACCGCTTATTTCTCCTTTTGTCCATTTTTCAGGCAATGCAGGAGAATCGTGATCACTCCGTCATGGCTTTGAAGCAGGGCTTCTGCCACACCGGCAGTATAACCGAAGTTTCCATCAATCTGATAAGGCGGATGGGCACAGAACAGATTTGCATAAACTCCGCCCCCCGTTCGCCATATTCATAGACTCTTTTGGCTCTACCAAATGGAGGATCTCATTCATCAGCTTTCCGGTATGTACTCCGTCTTTCATTCTTGCCCACATCAGAATCTTCCATGCCAGACTCCAGCCTGTTCCGGCATCCCCCTCCGTAAAGACTGGTTCTCGCAGCCTCATAAAGCTCCGGTGTTTTCTCGGTAATCCCTCTTCCCGGATGCAACTCATAGAGCTGGGAAAGATGACGGTGATGTGGATCTGCTTCTTCAAAATCTTCATTCCATTCAAGGATCTGTCCGTTACTTCCAACAGCAGGTGCTGCCATCTCTTCAAAGATTTTTCTGCCTGTCCGGTCAGCTCATCCCGGATTCCCAAAAATCCTGCCCGCCTCCAGATAATCTCTCAAAAGATTTCTTACAATCGCGTTTTCATTTTCCGTATACTGTGCTACCGTGAGCTTTTCTTTCTTTCTCTCCGAAAAGGAAATCATTCTCCGGTGACGTTGCCGGTGACATCGCATAACCCTGTGCTGTCCCCACAACACTTTCCACACAGAAACGTACATTTTCTTTTAATACCGGATAAATCCGCTCCAGATATGCCCGATCCTCTGTGAATAAGTACTGGTCATAAAAGATTCCGGGCAAAGCCAGGCATACCCCATTGGGCCAGAAGTTCCCTCAGCTCTTCCATCAGCAGGTGTCGTCTTTCTCCAAAGATCCGTATTATGGAAACTGCAGACTCCCTCTTTTCCGAAATAATGCATCGCAGTCTCTTTTCCATCTGCTGCCATCTCTTCACAGAGCCTTACCAGCGGCTCTCCCATTTCCTCCAGATTACACGGACCTGTCTGCCAGTAATTCATCTCGGTATTGATATTGATCGTATAATCTGAGAACCACGGTGGCACTAACTCTGCATTCCAGATTCCCTGAAGATTGGCTGCCTGCGTTCCCGGTCTTGAAGCTGCGATCAGAAGATACCTTCCATACTGGAACAGCAAAGCATTCAATCCTACATCTTCCGGGTGATCCTGAAAATCTGTCAGACGCTGCCGGAGGTCTTTTTCAGCATACTCATCCTTTTCTCCAAGAGAAAAGGACACTCTCTTATAATACTTCTGATACTCTTTCAGATGCTCCGTTCGCAAAGCCTCATAACTTTTCCCAGTACAATCAAAATCTGCCTTTAAAAGTTCTTCCGGACATCTGCCCTCTATAACCGGATGTCTGTCAAAGCCTGCAAAGCTGGAACGGATCCCATAATAAAGCGTTACTTCCTCTGCATTTTCCACAATAACTGCATTGCCTGCTTCGTTTACTTTTCCGTCTGTGACGATCTTTCCCCAGCCTTCGTAGCACATTCCCTGCTTTTCCGGCTCTTCCGGGAATACGGGAACAGCTTTTTCCGAGCCACCTTCGCCTACGGTAAATGGAACTCTGCCCGGACACTGCCCCTTTTGTCTTCAGAATCCCATCCGTGCAACAGCTTTCCCTGGCATAACCTCCTTCCACATACAACTTCATTGAAAAGGCTTTTTCAGAACGGATCTTATAAACCAATACCTGTGCAGGCTGACTGACAATACAGGACTTTTCCACCAAAGCTCCCTGATTTTTATAAGTTATCCTCACTTCTGCTGTATCCAGGCACAGTTCCCGGTGATAATCCGAAATTTCTTCTGTCCCGTCCAGCATTTCCATATATACATTTCCAAAAGGAACATACATCTGAACGTCCTCTGAACTGCTGAAGCACTCTTCAAGATATTCCATCGCCTTCTGATATTCTCTTTTTCCGTCAGTTCTCTTACTTTTTTTCAAGATATCCTTCAGGAAGTTTTTTCTGCGTCTTTTCAGGATACCCTGACCAGAGTGTATCTTCATTTAATGCAAGTATTTCCTTCTTCGTTCCACCATAAACCATGGCACCTATCCGCCCATTTCCAAGCGGAAGACTTTCATGCCAGTTTTCTGCCGGATGATCATAGTAAAGTTTCATGTCAGTCCCTCCATCTGTTCTGGTTCAAACCTGATTGTTATAGATGAAATATTAGCATACCTTTTTGTTAGAAACAACTCTCTGTTTATAAATTTTCCTGTTGAGAAACATTATTCCAGGCCGCCAAATCCCCTTGCTGTCAGATCCTTCCAGGCATCTTCATCAAACTCATTCTTTTTATAATAATATTTCCGGTCTTCCTCTGTGATCGTGCGGATCACCCTGCATGGATTTCCTGCTGCTATAGACCAGTCGGGAATATCTTTTTGTCACCACACTCCCTGCTCCGATCACTACATTATTCCCAATCTTCACACCAGGGCAGACAATCGTATTTCCTCCCAGCCAGCAATTATCACCGATGGATACCGGGATTCCATACTCATACATACTATTTCGGGAATCCGGATGGATTGGATGTCCTGCCGTATAAATTGCCACATTCGAGCAAACATACAGTTATCTCCGATCGTAACTTTCCCAACGTCTAAAATTGTACAATTATAATTTGCATAAAAATTCTTTCCGACTTCGATATTAAATCCATAATCGCAATAGAACGGAGGATTGATAAAAGCACCTTCTGATTTTCCAAGTAATTCTTTTACAATTTTTTCAATTTTCTCAAAATCGCTCCGGTCAACCGTATTCAATTCCTGAGTCAGCTTTCTCGCACGCTTTTGCTGCTCCATCACTTCTTTATCCGCTATGTATGCAATTCCTGCATCTCTTCTTTTTATCTGATCCATATTTTTCTCCTCTTTCTTTTTAAGATGTCGGGGTCAATAAATTCTGTAATATTTCAGTTTTTCAAAAGAAAAGGAAACGTCACAACGTACGTTCCCAACTTCTTTTATTGCCTTTCATTTTTACTTTTCTTCTCAGGCTCTATACTTTTTCTTTTTCCAAATTACAACTGATCCTGCTATTACCGCTCCGCTAAGATACAGCATTGCAAGCATCAGTCCTGCATTTTCATGATCGCCAGTCTTCGGAATGCCTGAACTATCTGCTTTCGGATTTGTCTTTGTATTTGTCTTTGTATTTGTCTTCGTATTCTGATCTGTCTTACTTCCTGCCTGTGCCGGTTTCTTCTCAAGAGCTGCAATAGCATCTTCGATTGCTTTTGCCATCTCATCTACTTCTGCCTGCTCCTTGATATTCTTACCACGGACAACTGCGTTGATTGCTTCTTCTACTTTTGTAAAATCTTTGTAGTCCTCTTTGTTCAGGCCATTCGCCTTTTCGATTGCCTCTTCGACTTTACTGTAGTCCGCATCTTTATATTCCAATGCTGCGATTGCTTCTTCGATCGCTTTCGCCATTTCATCTACTTCTGCCTGTCTTGCAATCGCTCTTCCTCTGACAACACTTGCTGTCGCTGCATTCAGTCCTTCAACAGATTCATCAGTATATACTGTCAGATCCGATGGAATGGATTCCAATGCTGCATCAACAGCACTGTAATCTGCAGGTTCTGCTCCACAAATTGGTGTTCTTCCTTCTACAAAAGTCCAACCATTATTTTTATCATCCGCATTCAGCATAACGACAAAATCTTCTATTCTCATTTCTGCTAATGATTTTGCGACCGCAGCTTCATGTGCATTTTTAACTTCCAAATTACCGTCCGCAAAATAGCAGTTTGTAATTTCACTTCTCTCTGTTGCATCCTGCATAGCAAACGCATACCGATATGCAACAGTTCCGATTACACTTCCCGTCGAGTAACAGTTTTTAACAGAACCATATCCATACCCTGCTGAAGCATCTGTTCCAACAAAAGATGCCATGGAAGCAACTGCCTGTGTCACATTTCCGGTAGCATAACAATTTTTGATATTCAGCCCCCAAAGACTTCCGGCAAAGCCTCCGATATAGGAACCGCCCGTTACATTTCCGGTGGCATAACAATTCTTGATAACAGTTTCTTCATTTTTGTTACCATTTCCCTTGCCGATAAAGCCTCCGACATCTGCACCACCACGAGCATTTGCTTCAACATCCAGTGAAACATCCGCTCTGCTGTATGAAATTTCCGACGCTTCTCCCAGCTCACCAATCAGGCCACCAATTGAACCTTTACCTGATGCTTCATTAATATTACCGGATACACTACATTCTTTAATTCCCTGCGTTCCGTCAAAAGCACCCACAAGTCCTCCAATCCAATAGGCAGCCGCATTGCCGTTCTCCGGTGTAGTCATATTTATTGAAAGGTCCGTCACATGACAATTTTCAATTCCTCCACTTGCAGAACCTGCAAGTCCTCCAGTCAGTCCGATTGCATAACCGGAAACTTTTTTGCCACACCGTTTATAGAAACGTGATTCAGATTCACGTTACTGATTTTCCCATCTGCTGCACCAAATAATCCAAATACATCTCCTTCTGCCGGTGTACTTGCTGTTCCGATAGTCAGATTGGAAATCATATGTCCTTTTCCATCAAAATTTCCGGAAAACATAGAATAATCTGAACCTCCGAACAAAGCATCGGAAAAAGAGTTTGCGATTGGTGTCCAGGATAATCCGTTCAGATCGATATCTTTCGTCAGGACAAAATATTTATCCCCATAACTCTCTCCGCTATTTACCGCACTTGCAAGATATGCCAGTTCTGCCCCACTGGAAATCTGATATGGATCTTCCGCCGCACCGGTTCCACCTGCAAATGCAGTAGCAACACTGCCATCCCAGGTATCTGAATCCTGCACCTCATCTGCTGCCAACACTGTCATTGGAATCATTGCCATGACAAGGCATACCGTCAGCAGAATCGTTAAGAATTTCTTCTTTGTCTTCATTAACAATTCATCTCCTGTTCTTTTTTTTTTCTTTCACTATGAGTAATTTGCATAGCATATGTAACTATACATACTATGTTATACACGACAAACTGACTTTTTCAAGAACTTTTTTGAAATACATTTGCATCAGGTCAGCAATTTTCTCCTTAAAAGAGATCCAGCATATTGTCCAGATAAACCTTTTCCCTGACGTGGATCTGATACTCGGGTTTCGTCATATAATAAAGCAGAAATTCAAGGATCAATGCACTGCCAAGTCCTCTTCCTTCAATTTTAAAGTTAGTAAATCCCATTGGCAGATAGGTATTTTTTTATATCCTGGATCCCTATAAATTCTGGATTTTCCATCGCTTTGGAAAATTGATATCCTTCCGTCCCATCCGGTGCGGCACATCGGTGATCGGACAGTCCTCTCCTAGATTCTGCCGACTGACCACTTCATAACATTGCTTTCGTTCTTTACATCCCGACCAGCAACACTCATTGCATAAAAAATTCTACTTTGACTTTCTGTGATTCTGTCAGCGTATCTAACTGACGCAAAGATTTGTTCAGACGAAAATCGGTACAACATAACGGAACTCTTCCCTGTTGACTTCTTCCACAAACTGCTGAAAATCGGTCAATACTTTCGTAGTAGAAGAAACAAAATACAGATTCGGATAAGTCCGTTTCAGATAATTCAGTAATAAATCAGAATGGACGATCACTCCATTTTGAACTGCATCACTCTCTGCGAACATAGCACAAAGGCTGTTGCATTTCCCATCTGAAAGATGTTCTTTCCGAAGCAGGGAATTGCTGAACGTCAGGCGGGCAGAAATACCATATTCCTTCAAGAGTGCCAGAACTTCCGTGGATCATAATCTCCTTCCCCGATACGTCCACCACCCCACAGGCAGTCGGCTGATGCACCGTAGATCGAACCGATGCCGCACCAGTCATAAAAATATTCTCTATGCTCACGGAATAGTGGCAGAAACACACGATACAATTCGTAAAATTCAAATAACCCCGGAAGATGGTAAATCGCAGTGGGAAATTTCATTTTTCATTTAATTTTTTATCACACATAAGCTTCTCTTCTTTTCTTCTTATCTAAGATGATAAGACAATCTTTCTCCTTGTTATTATATTTTGTAATTTCCGCATTTTCAATCAAAAAGAATCCCTTCCACCGGTCTCTCATCCGGTAAAAGAGATTCTTTTCTTCCATTCACTTTATCAAATTCGTTTATCGCATCATTCAAATATTTCTTTTTGAATCGAACTGTTCCATAAATTCTACATACTCTGCTGAATTTTTGAAGACCGGCTCATACTGATCCACCAGTTCTCTGCTACGCTGTGCTTTTTCTTTCAGAAGACCATACGCTGCCAGTGCAAACATTTTCGCAGTCACGATATATGCCTCTTCTTCATCTGTCACCTCAAAATCAATCTGATGCAGTCCGCCTTTTACGCCTCCGGTATTGAAGGTGTAAACCGGCATCAGATGCTGCACATCTCCTACATCGGTTGATCCTCCGGCATGACCGGAAGCTTCTATCACCGGTATACCTGATGCACTGATTTCTGCCGCATGCTTCAGTTCCGGAAGTGCCTCTTCTGCCAGCGTCGGAAGATAACCCGGTAAAGTACTGATCTCAACCTTTGCTCCCATTGCAATCGCTCCTGCCTTAAAGGAACGGTCTGTCTTTTGGCTGCATCTGTAAATGCTTCGATCGTCTTTCCTCGAACCAGCGTCTCCACGACAACTTCATCCGGAATCACATTGACCAGGTTTCCGCCTTTTGTAATGATCGGATGCACCCGCACGCAATCTTCATCCCGGAAAGTTTCCCGGTTCAGTCCCAAAGCCTGAAGTCCAAGGGATGCTGCTGAAAGTGCATTCACTCCTTTTTCCGGTGCCCCGGCGGCATGCGATGCCTTTCCAAGTACCCGGATTACTTTGAAACGAATCCGTTTCCTGTCCCGCTTCCCACGAGGATCTCATTTCCCGGACGGATATGATGTGTCAGGCAAAGATCAATATCATCAAATGCACCGATTCTCAACAGTTCACATTTTCCACCACCGTAACGGATCTTTCCCTGCTCCCGGAGCTGGTTTTTAAATTCAATCTCTCCATACTCTTCTGCCGGTGTGGCAAAGAAGACAACCTGTCCATCCAGTTTCTCAGCGATCTCAGGAACCGTCAGTGCAAGTGCAGCCCCGAACACGCCTGCCATCTGTGCATGATGTCCACAGCAATGTGCCGCATTGGTCTCAGGATTTGCAAAGGCATGCTCCGGGATACGGGTGCATCCAGTTCTCCCAGCAGTGCAAGACTTGCATTTTCTTTTTATCCTTATTCAGATACGCCTTTACTCCTGTGATCGCAAATCCCTTTTCAGTCCGCAGTCCCAGTTGTTCCATTTTTTCACAAACTTCCCGGAAGTCTGAAATTCTTTATATCCAAGCTCTGCATGGGAATAAATATCCCGTGCAAATTCAAGGATTTCTTCTCTGTGCCGGTCGATCGTTTCTATAATAAGTGCTTCTGTCTGATCCACTGTATGCCACTCCTCTCCGTTCTCTGCTTACTCAGATTCCCTTACGGTAATTCCTTTACTTACTGAAGTTCCTCAGGAATCCACCATAATCCGTCATTATTTTCTTCCATGTACTTTTTTAAATTCGTCTGAGTGATATGCATCCACGATTGCTTTTGCCCAGTCAGCATCTTTGTTCTCTTCTTTTACAACGACCTGAAGAACCAGGTAATCCTGAATGTCTTCATTTGCCAGTGCTGTAGAAGCATCAATCCCTGCATTGTATACAACACTTCCTGTGATTGCTACATAATCAAAATCAGCCATCGTTGCCGGAATCGTCATACTGTTCATCTCTGTAAACTGGATGTTGTAAGGATTTTCTACAATATCTTCCTGCGTAACTGTGGACGGATCTGCATTCTCATCAATCTTGATCCAGCCAATCTTCTGAAGCATCAGATAGCAGCGTGCTGTATTAGACGCATCATTTGGAACTGCTACTTTCGCACCATCTTTAATATCATCCAGGGAATCATATTTATCTGAATATACACCAGCCGGTACAGTCGGGATCGGGCTGATTGCTACAAGATCACCGTCATAGCTCTTATTGAAATTATCCATATAAGCTGTATGCTGCTCTACGTTGACATCTACTTCTCCATCATTCAGGGCGATATCTGCTGTCTGAAGATCTGACAGATCCACACCTTTCACTGTATAGCCTTTTTTCTTCCAGGATCGGAACGATCGCATCTTCAAAAAAGCTCTGTATATGGTCCCTGGGATTTTCCATAAACAATCTCTTTTTGTCTGCATTGTCTTTGGAGGAATCCTTTGTGCCTGAATTTCCGCAGCCTACAAGTCCAAGGACTGTTGTTGCTACTAAAATGCCTGCTAATACCTTTTTCATAATTTCTTACTCCTTTTCATTTTTTGATCTTTATGTTTATTTTCGATCTCGCTTTATTTTCGATTTTTATGTTAATTTTAATCTCGCTTTATTTTCAATCTTTCTCTTTCTTTGTCAGTTTTACTTTAGCGGTGCTGTCTTAATTTTCTTGAAACTGCATTTCCGGCAAGCTGCAGGATCTGCACAAAAGATTACTAATACGACAACGGTAAAGATCATCAGTGGGGTGTTCATTCTCTGATAACCATATGTCAGTGCCAGGTCTCCGACACCTCCTCCTCCAACATAACCTGCCATCGCAGATGCACCAAGCAGTCCGATCGTTCCGGTTGTCAGTGCAAGGACGATTGATCCTAATGTCTCAGGAAGAAGGAAATAGCGGATTACCTGCCAGGTCGATGCTCCCATTGCCTCAGCAGCTTCCAGAATTCCCGGATTGACCTCCAGGAGACTGTTCTCCATCAGTCGTGCCAGATAAGGACTGATATAAACGACCAGTGGTACAAGTGCCGCCGTACTTCCGATCGTTGTTCCAACGATTGCACGGGTAATCGGCATGATCGCCTCAAGCAGAATAACAAACGGAATACTTCGTACAATATTAATGTAGATACTCACAATATTATAAAGGATCAGATTCTCTGCAAGACCGCCTTTTTACAAAGCACCAGGATCAGTGCCAGCACGATTCCGATCACAGTTCCGATGATCAGTGCCAAAGCGACCATATACAGGGTCTGTCCTCCGCTGGTTAAAAGCTTCTCCAGCGATACTCCAAAAACTGCTGTTCCATCAGATTACCTCCACTCTTTCCCAGATTACGCCATTTGCATCAATCTGCTTTTCAGCCTCGCAGATCTTATCTTCCGATCCGATCAACTGCAGAATAAAAAGACGCACATTACGTTCTCCTGTAATTCCTGTACTGTTGCTCCCCAAAATATTGACGACAATTCCTTCTACCTGACAAATATCCGAGATAACCGGCCTTTTACACTGCTGCCGATAAATTTCAGACGCTCTACCTGGAAATGTTCTTTCTGCTCTTTTACAAGACTGACAATGCTCTCCGGAATCTGATCATTGATGACCGTCTGCACAAACCGCTTTTGTGACCAGTGCCTGTGGCGTTCCAAATACATCCAGCACACTGCCTGACTCTACAACTTTTCCATTTTCCATGACTGCCACTTTATTACAGATCATCTGCACAACCTGCATCTGATGCGTGATCAGAAGAATCGTGACTCCCATTTCTTTATTGATCTTTTTTAACAGCTTCAGAATCGACTCGGTTGTCTGTGGATCAAGTGCACTGGTTGCTTCATCACAGAGCAGAATGTCTGGCGTCGTAGTCAACGCTCTTGCAATTCCGACTCTCTGCTTCTGTCCGCCCGATAACTGGCTTACATAAGTATCTTTTTTTATCTTCAAGTTCTACGAATCTCAGTACTTCATTTACTTTCTCCTCAATCACATCCTTCGGTGCTTTTTCAAGGATGAGCGGAAGTGCTATATTATGAAAAAACGGTTTTGGAATCCAGAAGATTAAACTGCTGGAATACCATTCCGATCTTTCTTCTTAATTTTCTCAGCTCTGCCTTTTTCAGACTTCCAAGATCCTGGTCATGTACCATGACTGTTCCACTGTCCGGGGTCTCCAGTCCGTTCACCAGCCGCAGAAGCGTTGATTTTCCTGCTCCTGAAAATCCGATGATTCCATAAATATCGCCTTTTTCCACATGAATGCTTACATCCTGTAAGGCATGTACCTCTCCGTATTTTCCTGAAAAGGTCTTATTTGTATGCTCTACTTTAATCATATCGTTCACTCCAATTTATCCTGTTCAGATTCGATAGGCGTATGATACACCCTATTAACCTACTATGTCAATAGGTATTATATGGTTTCGTAGATTTTACTATATTTTTGCAAATTTATTCGATTTATTGTACACTGTTATGATAAATGAGGATATTCTCTGAAAGGAGCTTTACTATGAAATATAAGAATATCGTATTTGACTTTGGAAATGTGATTGGAACTTTTAACGGCAGAGAGATCATTCGCTCTTTTGTTACTGATGAGACTGATGTCGATTATCTCTGCGATCTGATCTATGCACACTGGACTGAACTGGACAGCGGTGCGATCGATTATCAGGAGTATCGAAATGAAATTTTGCGTACGATTCCCGAAAGGCTTTATGATCCCGTGGATCTTTTCTTCCGTGAATGGCCTGGCTGTGCAAAGCCACTGCCACAGACGCTTGCATTTGTCCGGGAATTGAAAGAGCGGGGAATCCCGGTCTATCTCCTTTCCAATGCACCGACTTACTTTGCAGATTATATGAAGGATCACGAGATCCTGAAGCCTTTCGACGGGATCCTGTTCTCTGCTCCGATCCACATGGCAAAACCGGATCAGGAAATTTACGAATATTTCTTCCGCAAATTTGATCTGAATCCTTCTGAATGCTTCTTTATTGACGATCTTGAAAAAAATATCCAGGGGAGCGAAAGATGCCGGTATGGACGGAATCATCTTTACCGGTGATATCCAGGCAGTAAAAGATGCCATTGATTTCTGATAAAACTGCCATGGACTTTTCAAAAGATACCACCGGCTTTTCATTCAAGAATCATCCCGGCAGGGTGCAGGCAGCTATAAAGCCTGCCCCCTGCTCTGCCCTACAGATTTCTCACTTGAACTCCCGCTGGGCTTCCCGCTTCTGGTCTTTTTTCGCGATATCATCACGCTTGTCATACAGTTTCTTACCTTTTGCAAGCCCGATCTCCATTTTCACAAGACTTCCGCTGAAATAGACCTGCAACGGCACTACCGTAATTCCCTGCTCTTTCATTTTACCGGAAATCTTTAAAATTTCCTTTTTATGGAGAAGTAGCTTTTCACACGCAGAGGATCTTTATTGAAAATATTTCCCTTTTCGTATGGAGAAATATGCATACCGTAAATATACATCTCGCCATCTTCCACCCGGATAAATGACTCTTTAATACTGCACTTTCCCATACGCAGAGACTTGACTTCCGTTCCGTGAAGTACCAGCCCCACTTCATATTTCTCAAGAATAAAATAATCATGATACGCTTTTTTATTGTTCGCAATAAGTTTTTTCTCTGTCTTTGCCATCTTCGTATTACATCCTCTCTCTGTTCAATCATCTGCCAGTCAGACAAACTCAAAATTAACTGTCCTCTGCAACCGGTCAGCATCTGTCACTCGGACCTGTACTTTCTGTCCTAATTTCCAGGTCTTTCCTGTATGCTCGCCAACCATCTCATAAGTTTCTTCTATAAAATTATAATGGTCATCCCTCATATCTGCAACATGGATCAGACCTTCGATCGTATTCGGAAGTTCTACATAAATTCCCCATTTTGTAACACCGGAGATCACGCCCTCATACTCTTCGCCAATATGAGCCTGCATATACTCTGCTTTTTTTCAATTTGACCACTTCACGCTCGGACTCTTCCGCTGTCCGCTCCCGCTGACTGCACTGAGATGCAACTTCGGTCAGAATCTTTCTGTAATGCTCCATCCGTTCCCCGGTCAGCCTTCCCCGCAGATTTTCCTTGATGATCCGGTGGATCTGCAGATCAGGATATCGGCGGATCGGAGAAGTGAAATGTGTATAATACTTCGCTGCCAATCCAAAGTGTCCTGTATTATCTGTTGTGTATTTTGCCTGCTTCATTGACCGCAGGGCAAGCCGGCTGATCAGTGGTTCTTCCGGCGTTCCCTCAACTTTTGCACAGAAGCTTTTTGGATTTCTTTCGGTCTGACTTCATTTCTTACATGCAGGTTATAACCGAAATTATTGATAAATGTACCTAACTTACGGATTTTTTCTTCGTCAGGCACATCATGCGTTCTGTAGAGAAATGGAATCTCTCTCCAGAAATATTCCTCTGCAACTGTCTCATTTGCAAGAAGCATAAAATCTTCGATGATCTTCGTTGCATCATTCCGGTCATAAGGCTTGATCTCAACAGGACGTCCCTTTTCATCCAGAATGATTTTTGTCTCAGGAAAATCAAAGTCGATCGAACTCTCTTTGCACGCCTTTCCCTGATAATATCAGACAATTCTTTCATCCGCAGGATCATCGGGACAAACTCCCGATCCGCTTCCAGTGCCTCGGCATCCCCTGCAAGAACCTTTGCCACTCCGTTATAACTCATTCTTTTATCTACGCAGATTACCGTTTCAGCAATCTGATGATCCACAACTTCGCCCTCCGGTGTCACCGTCATGATACAGGACAGGGTAAGCCGGTTCTCTCCTGCATTCAGAGAGCAGATTCCATTTGACAAAGTCTGTGGCAGCATCGGGATCACCCGGTCAGCAAGATAAACGCTTGTTCCACGCTTCAGTGCCTCCCAGTCCAATGCACTTCTCTCCTGCACATAATTTGTCACATCAGCAATATGAACTCCCAGCCTGTAATTTTCTCCGTCCATCACAACAGAAACCGCATCATCCAGATCCTTCGCATCTTCACCGTCGATCGTAACCATCTGCCAGTCCCGCAGATCCATTCTTCCTGCCATATCAGCCTCTGATACTTCTTTTCCCACACGAACAGCCTGATTCAGCACTTTTTCAGGAAATTCTGTAGGGATATCAAAATCTTTCACGATGGAAAGAATATCTGTACCGGGATCATTCACATGACCGATGATCTCAACAATCTTTCCTTCCGGTTTCATATGCTCCCCGCCATAGGATGTCAGTTCCACAACTACCTTATGTCCGGTCATTGCATGGAGTTCTTTTCCTGCAGGGATATAAATATCTTTCAGGAATCTCTGATTATCCGGACGCACAAATCCAAAACTTTTGCTCTTCTCATACAATCCAACCACTTTAGTCACCTGATGGGAAATAATTCCGACAATCTTTCCCTCCTGCCGTCTGCCGCTTGGACTACCTGTAATAATACACTCCACTTCATCCCCTGGAATGCACCATTTACATTTTCCGCAGGAATAAAGATATCTTCTTCCTGTCCTTCTACCATAACAAATCCAAATCCACGGATGTTCGCTTGGAATGTTCCCATGATTCTTTTCGTCTGACCCTTGCTGTACTTTCCACGCTTGGAAAGAGAAATTTTGCCTTCCTCTACCAGACTGTCCAGCACTTCCTGCAACTCTTTCCTCTGCTCCTTCGTGATCTGAAGAACCATGGCGATCTCTTTTTATTTTCATCGGCACATAAAAATCATCACAGATAAAATCATAAATGACCTTTTTACGCTTTTCAAATGTCTGATCCATATCTTTCCTTTCTCTGCTCTTTCTTTTCTGTTCCTTCTCTTTGCTTTTTACTCCTGCATTCTTTCCCTGCGTTCCTTCTCTTCAATTTCTGATTTCCCGCTCTCGCTCTGCCTATTGTGACTCCGGCAGTTCTTTCCGCTTCTCATTCGGAATACCGGGCAGAAAAAGATAAGGCATTCTATAACTCACCGTATAGAATGCCTTATCTGGAATCATCTTATGTCATTAATTAAAAACCTTCAGGTTCAGTACTACTGAAAGTACGAGGAACAGGATCGCAAGAAACTTTGTAGACTTAACAAGTGCACCTTCCATAGAACGTCCCTTGTTCTGTCCCCAATATGAATCTGCTACACCACCGATCGTTCCAAGACCTGCAGACTTACCTTCCTGTAAAAGAATGATCGCTGATAATGCGATACAGTCTATAACAAAGACAATGTATAATACAATCTTTAAAATGTCCATTTCACACCTCCCACGGATAAACAATACATATTGTACCACAGGCTTGCCTCATTTGCAAGAGCAATCTATAAAATTGTACTTATGAAAGTACATGATGTCTGCAGTTTCTCTGACATACTTTTGCATCAAAAATGGCAGACAGCTTTACAGTTGTATCTGCATTACCGTCTGCCATTCTCCTGACCGGTCAACCCGTCAGATTAAAGTCCAAAATCCAATTACTCTTTTTCTGCTGCGTATACATCTACCAGCTTCTTCAGGTAATCATATCTTTCCATGGCTTCCTGCTCATTCAGTGCAAAGAGTCTGTCAGCCTTCGCCGGATTTGCTCTCTTGAGTGCATTGTAACGAACCTCACCATTCAGGAAGTCCTGATATCCTTCTGACTTCGGTGCCTTGCTGTCAAGTGAGAACTTATTGCCCTCTGCTGCCGGATTGAAACGGAAGTTATTCCAGTATCCGCACTCTACTGCAAGCTGCTCCTCGGTCTGAGCCTTGCTCATGCCGACCTTGATACCGTGGTTGATACAAGGAGCATATGCGATGATCAGGGATGGTCCCGGATAAGCTTCTGCTTCTGCAATGGCCTTAACAGTCTGGTTGAAGTCAGCACCCATTGCGATCTGAGCTACATAGACATATCCATATGTCATAGCCATTCCTGCAAGGTCTTTCTTCTTTGTCTCTTTTCCACCTGCTGCGAACTGTGCTGTAGCACCGGTCTTTGTAGCCTTGGAGGACTGTCCACCTGTATTAGAATAAACCTCTTTATCAAATACCATGATATTGATATCCTTCTTGCTTGCAAGCACATGGTCAACACCGCCGTATCCGATATCGTAAGCCCATCCGTCTCCTCCGAAGATCCACTGGGACTTCTTAGCCAGGAAATCTTTGTTCTTCAGAACATCTGCCTTATCCTCGCAGTCACAGTCACATGCTTCCAGAGCAGCAACCAGCTTGTCTGTAGCTGTTCCGTTTGTAGCTCCCACTGTATATGTCTCAAGATATTCATCTGCTGCAGCCTTCACTGCCTCATCCTCTGTCTTCTCTGCGATCTTCTCAACCTTTGCTTTCAGTCTGTCTCTGATTGTATTCTGGGCAAGTAACATACCGTATCCAAACTCAGCATTGTCCTCGAACAGAGAGTTACTCCATGCAGGTCCCTTTCCTTCCGGTGTTACCGTATATGGTGTGGACGGTGAGGAGTTACCCCAGATAGAAGAACATCCTGTTGCATTTGCAATGTACATTCTGTCTCCGAACAACTGCGTTACCAGCTTCGCATATGGAGTCTCTCCACATCCTGCACATGCTCCTGAGAACTCAAGGGTGGCTGCTTGAACTGGCTTCCTTTCACTGTCGTCTCTTTAAACTTGGCAACAACTTCCGGTTTTACAGGAATCTCTGTACCGAAATCAAAAGTACTTCTGCTCGCCTGCATTTTCTTCCATGCTTGCCATTGTCAGAGCTTTCTCAACTTCTCCGGTCTCTTTATTCTTCTTGCCCGGGCAGACATTTACACAGGATCCGCATCCTGTACAGTCATAAGCGGATACTGTCATTGTAAACTTCATATCCGGCATTCCAATCATACCAAGTGTCTTGATTCCTTCTGGTGCCTGAGCTGCTTCTTCCTCTGTCAGTGCTACCGGACGGATCACTGCATGAGGGCAGACATATGCACAGCGGTTACACTGGATACATTTGCTCGGATCCCATACAGGGATATCAACTGCGATACCACGCTTCTCATATGCAGATGTACCGGATGGTGTAGAACCGTCTACATAATCATTAAATGCGGATACAGGCAGGTTGTTTCCTTCCTGAGAATTTACTTTTGCCTGAATATTCTTTGCAAATGCAACTGCATCGGCTCTTCCGCCTTCTTCGATATGCGGTGTAGCAAGTCCTTCATCAGCAGCATCTTTCCAGCTCTCCGGAACTTCTACTTCTACAACCTGCTTTGCTCCTGCATCGATCGCATCATAGTTCATCTGTACGATCTTATCACCTTTTCTTCCGTAAGTAGCCTTTGCTGCTGCTTTCATAAGATCGATCGCCTGCTCCTCCGGAATGATGGAGGCCAGCTTGAAGAATGCAGACTGAAGAACTGTATTGATACGTCCGCCAAGTCCGATCTCTTTACCAATCTTGATACCGTCGATCGTATAGAATTTGATATGGTGCTGTGCAATATAGGCTTTTACCTGTCCCGGTAAATGCTCTTCCAGTCCCTGTGCATCCCATGGACAGTTCAGAAGGAATGTTCCTCCGTCAACCAGCTCCTGTACCATGTTGTACTTGTCAACATAGGACGGGTTATGACATGCTACAAAGTTTGCCTGATGGATCAGGTATGTAGACTTGATCGGCTTCTTACCAAAGCGGAGGTGAGACATTGTAACACCACCGGATTTCTTTGAGTCATAATCAAAATATGCCTGTGCGTACATGTCTGTATTGTCACCGATGATCTTGATGGAGTTCTTGTTCGCTCCGACAGTTCCGTCTGCTCCCAATCCCCAGAACTTACAGTTGATCGTTCCTTCCGGTGTTGTGACCAGTGGTTCATTGGCTTCCAGTGACAGATGCGTTACATCATCATTGATACCGATCGTAAATTTAGCTTTTGCATCATTATGATATACAGCTACGATCTGTGCCGGTGTCGTATCTTTGGAACCAAGTCCGTAACGTCCTGTATAAACCGGAACTGCATCGAACTTAGATCCTTTCAATGCTGCAACAACATCCAAGTACAGTGGCTCGCCAAGTGATCCAGGCTCTTTTGTTCTGTCAAGTACAGAAATTCTCTTAACTGTATCCGGGATCGCATCAATCAGAGCCTCAGCACTGAATGGTCTGTAAAGACGGACCTTGACAACTCCGACTTTCTCGCCTGCTGCTGTCAGGTAATCGATTGTCTCCTCGATCGTATCACAGACAGATCCCATTGCTATGATCACATGCTCGGCATCTGCTGCTCCATAATAGTTAAATAACTTGTAATCTGTTCCGATCTTTGCATTTACTTTATCCATGTACTTCTGAACGATTGCCGGAAGTGCATCATAGTAAGGATTACAAGCTTCTCTTGCCTGGAAGAAGATATCCGGGTTCTGTGCAGAACCTCTCTGGCATGGGTGGTTCGGGTTCAGTGCATGTGCACGGAACTCATCGATTGCATCCATGCTTACCATATCTTTCAGATCTTCGTAATCCCATGTCTCGATCTTCTGGATCTCATGGGATGTTCTGAATCCATCGAAGAAATTGATGAATGGAAGCTTGCCCTCAAGTGCTGCACAATGAGCAACCGGTGTCAGGTCCATAACTTCCTGGACACTGGACTCGCAGAGCATAGCTGCTCCAGTCTGACGACAGGCGTAAACATCTGAATGATCTCCGAAAATTGACAGTGCGTGACTTGCCAGTGCACGTGCAGATACGTTGAACACTCCCGGAAGCTGCTCGCCTGCTACTTTATATAAGTTAGGAATCATGAGCAGGAGTCCCTGTGATGCTGTGAAAGTAGTGGTAAGTGCACCTGCTGCAAGAGAACCATGCACAGCTCCTGCTGCACCTGCCTCGGACTCCATCTCTGTTACCTGTACAGTCTGTCCAAAAATGTTCTCTCTGCCTTCTGTTGCCCACTCATCGACATGCTCCGGCATAACGGATGATGGCGTAATCGGATAAATTGCTGCAACTTCTGTATACGCATAAGATACGTGAGCTGCTGCCTGATTACCATCCATGGTCTTCATTTTTCTTGCCATTTTTGTTCCTCCTTGAAATTTACACTGAAAGTATAATTTTTTCATATGTATCCATATTATATCGCCAAAATAACAAAAGTCCAGTATGACCGGACTCCTTCTTTGTATATTTTCGTATACAGATTCTGAAATTTGTCACTCTTTCTCCTTATTTTTTAAATGATAATTTTTTCACAAAAAGCCGACGAACCATTTTAGCTCATACTTGATAACTGACAAGATTCACTGGATCTTTTTTCTTGTGCCAGACAGTTAAAAAACCGGTCATCTCAGCTTTATACTGAAATCACCGGCTCTTTTTGCATATCAAAATTCAACAGTTACAACTACAGACTGAAATTCATTGGATCAATATACCAACTATTTCCGATCTTTATCACTACGAAATCTTCTGAATCTGTCTCGAACCATAAATTGGAATATTGATTGTGAGTTCAACTGTGATTATCTTTGCATCCTTAATCTTTACATCAATTCCTTCATCGTCATAATCTTCCTGAATTTCCGCTATCTCTTCTTTTGTGGCATCTTTTGTCTCTGTGATCTTATAAGAACACATCTTTTCCAGGTCAACATAATCTCCCACGGATTGTGCGAGCGATTCTATGCCACTTACAAGGTCGTCATACTCATCATCCCAGTCTCCTTCTTCTTTTAACTTGTTTACCGCTTCTTTTGGAAATGTATCGATGATGCCATCCGCATCCAGTTTAAACACCGATGTCACAAGCTGATCTACCGTTTTTCCGGGCTGCGTCCTTTTTACCGCATGGAAAATTGAAAAAATCACTGCTACAGCGATCAGCACTGCTGCCACAATCGCCACGATTGCTATAATCCCAGTCTTTTTATGGTTCTGCTGTGATGTCGGTGTATATCCCGGAGTCATTCCCGGATTATATCCTGCAACAGTACCGTCTGCACTTGATGTCGTCATTAATGGTTTGCCACAATTCTTGCAAAACTTTGCCCCATCTACATTATTATCTCCACAATACTTACAAAACATACCTTTTTCCTCCTAATATGTGCAATACATTCCCTCGCTATCTATCTTGCCTGCTTTCAATTCCTGTTCTTTGCATACTGCAAACTGCCGGCCTGACAGCCCACGATAATTTAACAGTTCCCTACAATCCAGTCCGGAATCCACACTCACATCACAAATGATTTTCTTTTCCGTTCCCACGACTTCTACTGTCCGCAGCATACATTCTACGTTGATCACGTCCTGTGCTGAAAATGGAACTGCCTGAAATGATTTTCTTTCTGTCTCTCCCTGTCTCTGTATCTGACTGATAAACCAGCTTATTCCCGGAATAATAAAAACTCCCTTTGTCGTCTTAAAGACTATATCAGCAACAATCTGTGCGGATTTCCTATCTACTTCTCCGGCACATCCTACATATTTATAATCCATCCAGATATTTCTCACTGCATGTCCCGTCATATGTAACGTACACAATTGAAGTTCTTCCCATGGATAATAATTTGTAATCGGCAATATCCCTGATTTGTCCCACTCACAGCATTTGCTCCCGCCAAAGTCTCTCCTTTAAAACTACGCTCCAGCTTTTCACGATTTGCATTCAGAACGCACAGCACAATAGCAAGAATCACTGCCAGCCACGCCGAAAAAGTCATCTTAAACTTAATATAATCACCATAACTGCCTAAAGCTTCTTTCAGCTTCATATTGATGTAAAGAACGAACAGCCAGAGAACTCCGAACACTGCCATACCATAGATTGTTCCTCCATAAATCCAGCCTGTCTTTCCACTACGCAAAGTACAATATGCCGCAATTCCATTCACAACCGCAATTCCAAGCATAACACAGCATATAAAGATACAAATCCCTGAATAACTCTGACATCATCCGTGGAAAAAGCTCCCAGAAAATCATTTAACTTTTCTATTCCAGATGCCATCTTAAAAAAATTCACATCATATCCCGCAACCGTGATCCAGCTCAGAAACGGAAGTAAAACCAACAGGATGCTGCCACCTCCCAAAATCCATCTCATAAGTCCCCGGTCAAGAGCTTTTCCTGCACCGCTGGTACTGTATTTCGCCCCCTCTGCCGGCTGAATCTGCTGTGCCATCTGTGGGAGAACTGCTTTTTTACCTTTCCACTCGCTGCATTTGCTTCATAAAAAGCAATCGTCTGTCTCACTTTCTGTAACCTGCCCTTTTCTTCTCTAAGAGCTTCTATCCTTGCCTGCTTCTGTGGCATATCATCGTAAGACATATTTTTCCCTCCCTTACTTTTCTTTTATACTGTTCAGATCATAACCGCATTTGGAACAAAATTTTGCTCCTGCTACCATTCCTCCGCAATTCGGACACTTTTTCTGCTGCAAGTCCGTTGCTGGCAGCACCACTTTCTGACTCAATCTTAGCAGATCTTCCTTGATTTTCTCTTCCAAAGCTTTTCTTTCAGATTCCAGACTGACAATCTGCTGATCTAACCGTTCTCTTTGCCGCTGCTGTTCAGCCTCTTTTACCGGATCAACATTCTGCGGCTTTTGGAATGATCCTGCTACCTGGGTTTCCTGCACTGCACCACAAAACTTACAGAATTTTGCTCCGTCACTGATCTCATTTCCGCACTTTTACAATACATCCCTTTCCTCCCTTTCCTTTTTATTTTATCTTACCATATTTCGATCTTTTTCACATTGTCAAATTCATTTTTTAATACACTCCACCTTCGTGTAACTCCATTGCATCCACTCTTAAAAACCGCTTAACTGTATTAAAACTTCCACATGTCCAAGATATTTAATCTCTCCGGTCTCTTCATACAAACGTTCTTTATATCCTTTATTTTCTCCCGTAATTCTGACCAGCATCTCGTCCGCTTCATCCCAGGACTGAAATCTTGGCATATGATCCCGTCTCACCTGTGCTGCATCCTCAGTCATATCCAGTTCATCCATCATCGTTGCCATATCCCAGTATCCGCTATACCAGTAAAATTCTGAACCACTGATTGGTTCTTCTGTTCCTGCCTGTTGCACGAACGCCCCTCTTCATAGGTTAATATAAATGAGCTGATGGTTGCTCCATCCGCATAAATATCCGCTATTGCATAACTACTTCCACACAGATAGATATTGCCCCCGTGCTTTTCAGGAAAATTCCGTCATCCTCTTCATCGCCAGCTCCAATGACCGGATATAATGCTTTGTATTCATCTTTCAGGACAATTTCATTTTTTTCACTTTCATACATCCTGAGGTAAATTCCATTTTGATATGGTCCCCGTCCTGTTCTTCCTTATTATTCAGATAAATTACAAGCAGTTCTTCTTCTCCATCTCCATCAAAATCCATAATTTTCAATTCATGACGCCTTTTTGTGAATGATTGCTTTCAAGACTTACCGATGCCCAATATCCTGTGCCTTCATAATAATCACATTCATACTCGCCTTCTTCACATTGCCCCTCTTCCGGAATCAGATTTTGATCTACATAAGTATAAAGATCATATCGATTTTTCATCGCCCGGCTACCTGTATTCTTTACACCCTTTTTTCAATACGATTGCTGCATTCTCCGGCTGATCTATTTCCAAATACAAATCTGCCAGTTTCATATATGGATCTTCTGCCTTTGGATCTATATCAATTGCTGCCAGATAATTGTCCGCAGCTTTCTCATAATCCATTTCTTCCAGATATTTTTGCCCCTTTTCTATATGTGTATCAAACTTTTTCTGCGTATTTTTCTTTCTTGAGCAAAAAATAGCCGCAAGAATCGCTGCTGCAAAAACCAGAACAATCACTACCGATAAGATGATAATGCCTATCTTCTTCCCTGATTTTTTCTTACTTTTCTGCTCCTCCCACTGTGGCTCTCCGACCGGAAAACCGCAATTGGGGCATCTTCCATTTTCATCTCATGACCACATTTTTCACAATACATTTTCTCATTCCCCATAGCTTTCTACTTTAATAATGACTTATCTGTTACATCTGCATAGTCCAATGGATATGGATTAGAATAATAGTCTTCATCTATTCCCACGTCTTCTTTATAGGAAATTTCTTCTGTCGAAACTTTTCCATCTTTCAACCAGATTTTGCTCACTCGTTCACATCCCATCCGGGCCTGCACACTGATGATATATTTTTCTGTCCCTCCATTTTCATCTTCATAGAACATCACGCACGATCCATTAACCTCATCAATATACCTGGCACTTCCATTACTGATGGTATAGATCTTGTATACATAATCTGCCTCGCACGTTCCATTCAATAAAAAGCAGTTCTTTTACACCATCTTTATCAATATCATATAAAAAAAATAATCCATATACTGATCATATTCGTTACCGGCCTGATCAAGCAGCGGTCCATAGACTTTTGATATGTCTCAGAAGAAATGGTCTTTTTATCATCCTGCGACGATCCATTTTCCTTTTCGTATTCCCCGGCTTATCTGCATTTTTATTGGAAACCTTCTGTGTATCTGATGAATCTTCCTTTTCTGAATCCTTATCTATCTTAGCATTTTCCAATTTCAGGATTCCCCATTTTCCATCCTTTTTAACCCAACATTTTCCATCATAAACCGGAAGGATTTCTTCAAATGCACCTGACGGAATAACCAGATCTCCTTTGTTGTTCCGCATCTCCCACTTTCCATCTTTTACAAGTGGGACATATCCTTCTGTCGCTGCATAACAAAATTCCTTTTCTTTATCACCGTTCGTTTCATTATAGTGCTTCCAGGATGCATCATATTCGATTGGTATCATTACTTTTCCCTGATCGTTTACATACCCCCATTTCCCATCCTTTTCGACGGCCAGAAGCCCGGAGCTTTCAGATCCACATTCATCATAAATGAATTTCGTCGTCATCTTATCATCATCCCAGATTCCATATCCAGAATCTGAGGAATTAATAAACTCATATCCATCCTTCGTTTTGCCCTCTGTAATCTCATCTGCCATTGTTTCTTCTGTTTCCTTTACTGGAATAGCCACTTCAGGCATACTAATATAATTTTTCTCCATTCACGGTCATATAATTCTATCTCATCTTCTATGGAATTGCGAATTTCATTAGAGGTATAATAATACATTCCTTTTTCTGCGAACTCTGGATCACCTATGAGTGAGCTTCCTGAATCATCTCATCTGAATCATTCAAATAATATAACTGTTCCATGTCTCCTTTTTCTATATCATATTTTTCTTCCTTTAAAATTACGCTATAATATTTATTTTCTGTTTTTACACTTTTATAATCCATTCCCTCCAACAATTTTCCATCCATACCGATCAGCCCATATGAATCACCTTTCTTAATCACGGCATATTTGGAATCCATCTGCCTTCTCATCTCATTGGCTGAATATTCAAAAGAAATCTCCACCTTGTAAGTAATAAATCTCATCCGCTTCAATTGTCGGCTCTACTACCCAGGTATATTCTTCCAGTTTCTCCCACTCTTTTCTGCTTTTCCTCAATTTTCTTACTCTCACTCTTCGGCAGATTTTTTTCTTCGCCTTTTTCACAATCTTCTTCGCTTTATCAATTTCATTATGGTCCCACATAATACTGAATCAACTTTTCATATGGTTCTTTTTCTTTTTGGTGAAATTTTAATTGCCTGAAGATAGGCATCTTCTGCTTTTTCATAATCCAGATTTTCCAGATACTGATCACCTACTTCCAGCGAACTCTGATATTGCTTTTTCACATGTTGCCCTTTATGATAAAAAAGCTGAAATTCCAATTGCTATCAGCAAAATCCATGCTGCAAGAATCCAAATCCAAATTACCGTCTTTTTTATTCATCCGCGGATTTTCTTGCGGTTGCTCATTTCCCGGGAATCCGTTTAACTCATCCTGTTGAGTATTTCCTTTGAAGCCTCCGTTCCACATTCAGGACAAAATCTATCCTGCTCACTCATCCTGGCACCGCATTTTCTGCAATACATTTTCTTTTTTCTCCTTGTTCTTTTTTTCCTTCTAATAGCACAAAAACTCCCATAATTCTCATCATGGAAGTTTTCTGACAGTTCAATCAATCCTCGTATTCACAAATGTATCCTATCCTGCCTGAAAAGGATGGAACTACTGCAAGAATGTCATTCGGTGCATCATTCCATGTCCATCTTCCCTCATTCTTGTAATAAAGAAGATCAAGATATTCCTCCTCATTTGCTCCATCTCTGAAGCTCGGTTCCCACTCAGCCATTCTGAACTGCACCAGTATGATGAAGTATTAATCTGATCTCCATATAATTCATCATCTTCATCTGCCCAATACTGCTGCTTCCCGAATCCCTCCGGCCTCCGATGAAAAACTGGATCTTCTGGTAAGAGCCTGCATCTAACTGCTTCAATATATACTGATACTCTTCTTCGCTATTGATACGCACCAGGTATCCACCTCTGCTCTTGCAATCGGCAAACGCCTGACTCCACGTTACATCTGCAATAATAAATTCATATCGATGAATCCCGCCTTCTGTCGGATCATATTTCTCTTCTTCATCCTCTTCTTCATCTGCCGGGCTTTCGCTTCATCTTTGCTGACTTATCTGATTTATCTTCTTTATCTGACTTTACTGACTCAGACTTGGTCTTTGTCTCAGCTTTATCTGCTGGTGAAGGCTTTAAGAAAATAATGGCGCTATCACACCTGCAGCTATCACCAAAAGAATCAATATTACAATCAGAATGATCTTCACTGCTCCGGTCTTCTTCTGAGGCTGCCGGGGTATTTCCGGTGGATATGGCTGCTTTTCCCACGAATCTCTTATATCATTTCCACACTCCGGACAAAACTGCTGTCATCCGGAATCTGCTTTCCACAAAATGGGCAATACATATTTCTTATCCTTTCACAATTCTTTGCCAGGAAATACAGTTTCATAATTCCTTAACATAAATGATGCCAGGGTCAAAGGTCTAAGCCCACATGAGCTTGCTCATAGGTGGGTGAAAGACCTTAGGACCCGCCCCGATATGAGCATAAAAGTGGGATGATAATCCCACGATATGCGAATAGCGGGTAGGATTGTGGGAGTGCGTAGCACGGAGCAATCCGTAGGCATCAAAGTCGGGGCTTTTGACCCCGACATCACATAAATGATTATAATATTTTTCTCTGCTCACTTCAATCCTATTTTGAAGGCTTTTCGATTAATTGGATATTTATGTCTGTTCTTCCATTAATTCCGTCCACGGATCCCTGATTCGTATATTGCCATACTTCAAAATGATATGGAGTCTGCGGCTTTAATTCGTAATCCGCATACCAGACCGGATATGCGGATAATTTTCAGATCCAGCTCATAAGCTTCCCACAACATATTACTGTAGATCATAGCATCATAACCTGCTGCTTCAATCGCACTACAAAATGCTTCTGTATTTTTTGTGAACTGCTCCCCTGATACATGATCTGTCCTTGCATCATCATCAAGAATGCTTTCCGGGTCAAATACTACCGGGAGCTGAAGATTATATCCTGAAAGGTGATCCAGCACAAACTTTGCTTCTTCCCTCGCTTCCTCTTCATTTACCGCCTGCGAAAAGAAATAAACTCCGACATCGAGTCCCGCATTCTGTGCCTGCTGTATATATTCGTCAAAGCGGATATCCGCATTCACAGTTCCTGCCTCTGCATAACCGCGGTATCCAATTCTGATAAAAGCGAAGTCATAACCTGCTGCTTTTACCTTTTTCCAGTCAATCTCTCCCTGATGGTAAGAAACATCAATCCCCAGTCTGGAAGTATATTTCTCATCTGCATAGGTCAATCTGTCTCCATCATGAATAAATAATGTATCATTATATTGCTTTTTTGCAATGTTCTGATTAATTTCTACTGAATACTGTTGCCCATATACATCAACAAACTGCAAAATCTCCGGTTCCTTTTCGGATTCTTTTTCTTCTTCTTTTTTCATTCTGCTGTTCCTGCTTTTCACTGTCTTCTCTTCTTTAGCTCCACTGTCGGATTTTTCAGAACTTCCGCACCCTGTCATACAGAAAATCATACAGCAGAACAAAACTGCCATCACTGGAAATGCCCTTTTCATCTAATTTTCCTCCATAAACTCATCCCAGCTTCTTACCTGCTGACTTGAATCCGAAAAGCCGCACATCCGATATAAACATTCTGTAACATATGCTTTTTTCGAGCCGGTCTTTTTCACTTGTATAATCCGGGAAGATCACTTTCATCTGAAGAACATATCCGGCTTCGATCTTAGTCATGTCATAGATTGCACTGTTATGAGCTGAGCTGTCCCATCCGGTCAGAATTGCCTTCCCATGATCTCCTTCTGAGGATTTTACAATTTTTTTCAGGTTCAACTAACCCTTACTCTCAATATTGTATACATTTTCTGTCATATTCTCGATAGAAAGGGCATCTGTTCTGGAAGTCAGAGAAAAGATCAGTTGAGACCCATCACTTCCTTCAAATGTAATTGTCTGGCAGTTTTCTCCATAACTGACCAGATCCGGATCCTCATCGACGGACACTTCATTATACAGATCTACCGGATAATAAAACTTGAAAGCCGTAATCTTGGAATCATAAGATTCATACAGATCCGGATCCAGATTTTCACTATAATCTGCCTTTGTATCCTCATCGATCCAAAATTCATCTTCCAGATCACTGCTCTCATCTTCCTCCTGCAGTACATCTTCTTTCAGATCTTCTTCATCCTTTGTCTCTTCTTCAGCTTTCTCCTTTTTTACTTCCTTTTTTAAATCGTCTTTTTTATTTCCTGACTGATCTTTTCTGAGGAATCCCGAAAATGCAGATAAAGAGCAGTGCCAATTCCGATCATCGTAACCAATAATAGAACTACCGTTATCAGAACCAGCACCCAGTGCATCGTTCCTGTCGCTTTTTTTCGATTCTTTTTTCTTCTTTTCTGACATTCACATCAGGTGAATTAATACTCTGTCCGCACATCGGGCAGAATGTACTGTCGTCTGAAATTTCACTCCCACAGAAAGGGCAATACATCTTCTTTCCTTCTTTCTTCTTGTGATGTCGGGGGCAAAAGCCCCCGACTTTGATACTCATATCGGGGCGGGCCCTAAGGTCTTTCATCCACCTATGAGCAAACTCATGTGGGCTTAGACCTTTTGACTCTGGCATCTTCTTATTGTTGATAATACTCATTTACACCAGACACAATTCCCTCAACCATCTTTTGACGATATGCACTGTCTGCCATATTCAGATCATCCTGCTGATTGGTCATAAATCCCATTTCCAATATGATGACCGGAATTTTGCTCCAGTTAATCCCGGTCATTGTATCATTCACCTGAATTCCCTGGTTTGCCATTCCGGTCGCTGCACAATAATTGTCCAGGACATCCTGTGCTAATCGATTACTTTCATCATACAGATTTCCAACATAAGGATTCCCTGCAGATCCGATTAAAACCAATGCTCCATTTGCCGAACTATTTTCACTTCCATTCGCATGAATCCGGATTGCAATATCTGCACCCGCATCATTTGCCATGGTTGCTCTCTCCGCATTGCTGATTGCAGTTTCATTATCTTCTCTTGTCATGATCACATCATATCCTTCGTTCTGCAATGCCTCCCGAAGCATTAATGATATAGCAAGATTCAATTCGTATTCCGCTATGCCGGAATACCTTCCGCTTGTTCCTCCGGTAGCCTTTGCTTTCATAACATTGCTCCCAGGAGCATTAGGCTCTTTCGCACTCATATCCACATCCGGAGCCTGATGCCCTGGGTCAATCGCAATCAAAATTCCTTTCTTTTCCGGAATGTCTTCATTTTGAGTCGCCTCATCCATTCCTGAAACCGTCTCTTCTGAATCGGACGCTGAATTTTCTTTTTCCTTGGGCAATTCCAGCACCAGATCCGGTGCAGCTTCTTTTTGCTTTTTCCTTTTTTCCACATGCACACATACCAAAAATCAGCATGAATACCATACAGCCACACACTAGCTTTTTACATTTCATAATAGACCCTACTCATATTTTTTTATCGTCTCAATATTCGCTTTTTCTGTCTCTGACAACATTGATTCACTGAAATCTTCCGGACGAATCGTTCCTCTGTACCAGGATTTTGAATTAAAATAATCCTGAAGTTCCTGATCATCAAACATTCTTCCATGACGGGCAAAAATTTCATTTCTCGCCAGTCGAAGTTCACTTTTTGACAATCCACTTACTTCACTGTCTGCCAATATTCTTTTACTGCTATCCGGAAGTATATAATTATCTGTCTTTTCTTCTGCTTCCGCCTCTTCTTTCGTCTCCTCTTCTTTCTCAGAGTCCTCTTTTTTTGCTTTATCAGCGTCTTCTTTCTTTTTTCTTACTTTCTTTTTCTTCTTTAATTTTTTATTCGTGCTTTGATTTAATTCTGTCTTCAATTCATTACTGACAGAATTATCTGACGATGTATCTGTTCTATGGTTCAAAAGAAACCATGCTGCAACTCCTGCCGTAATCAGAAGACATACTGCAATAATTATTGCAATAATCACCGGCACAGAACTGGAAGAAGATTTTCCTTTCCGTTCTTCTTCCATATCAAAATCGTCTTCATATAATGACATTTTCGGCATTTCTGTCGTATGCTGATAGGTATTTCCTCTTGGCTCTATCTTTCGTCCACATGAAGCACAGAACATAGAATCGTCATCCGTTATATGATTACAATACGGGCATCTCATCTCTTACATTCCTTTCATCAGCTTCTTAACTTTTATGCAACCGGCGTTCCGCATTTCGTACAGAATTTTTGTCCTTCCTCTAATGCAGCCCCACAGCTACGGCATGTCAAACTCTGCATATGCTGTACCGGAGCTGCCGGTTCCTCCCCACTTTTTGTACCACATACTGTACAGAATTTTTGTCCTTCTTCTAATACAGCTCCACATTTCACACAGGTCGGCACGGTCACTTCCGGAATATGTACTTCTTCATATGGTGGAGTTACCGGTTCTTCATATGCCGGGGCGGCCGGTTCCTCATATACCGGAGCTGCCGGTTCTTCCTCTACTTTTGTACCACATACTGTACAGAATTTTTGTCCTTCTTCTAATACAGCTCCACATTTCACACAGGTCGGCACGGTCACTTCCGGAATATGTACTTCTTCATATGCCGGAGCGGCCGGTTCTTCATATACCGGAGCTGCCGGTTCTTCATATACCGGAGCGGCCGGTTCCTCATATGCTGGAGCGGCCGGTTCCTCATATGCCGGAGCGGCCGGCTGTGCTTCAAATTGATTTCCACAGAATGTACAGAACAGTGCATCTGCCTCTACCGTCTTCTGACACTTCGGACAAATCTTTCCTGCTCCCGGCTGCGGTGCTGGTGAAACCTGCTTTTCAATCTTTGATCCACATACATTGCAAAATCCAGAGTTGGCAGAAATCTGTGCTCCGCAATTCGGACAACTGACCATTCCTTTAATACATTCTGCTGTTGCTTATACTGGCTTTGTCAGTTCCATACTGGCTACAATCTGATCGCAAAGTACCTTTAACTGTCCCTCTGCATTTGCCGCACAATTTTCAAAATAGTATTTTCCGACTTCTCTGTAAAGATTATTCTGCTTTTCCTCTTCCGCTTTAATCGCACTTGAAAGCCTCATTCCTTCCGAAACTTCACGGATTTGTTCGATACACTTTGTCCAAACTGTGATAATTTTCTGTCCATTTCATCAAAAAAAGCCATTTTTTCATCCTCCGTTCTTACAACCTAATCTTTTCTTTTATTTTAATATAAATTTCCTTTTTTTGCATCATTTATTTAAAAGATGCCAGGGTCAAAAGGTCTAAGCCCACATGAGCTTGCTCATATGTGGGCGAAAGACCTTGGGACCCGCCCCGATATGAGCATAAAAGTGGGATGATAATCCCACGATATGCGAATATTCGGTAGGATTGTGGGAGTGCGTAGCACGGAGCAATCCGTAAGGCATCAAAGTCGGGGACTTTTGCCCCCGACATCATTTAAATCGTATCCGCATCCACCACAAAATCTGTCTTGACCATCAATTAATTTTCCACAGGAAGGACAATATCTCTGTGCAGGAACGTCGTCCCTTTTCTGCTGACCCTGCCTGCAGACAAGCCTTTTATTTTTGTAATTTTATCAAATAAAGGTAATAACTGCGGTAATGGATCTTCAAATGCTCCCTCATAATAGGCTTTCCCTAATTTTCTGTATAGTTCATCTAAAGTATCTCCTTCATCCAATCCTAATTTGTCTGGATTTACAAAAACTGTCTCATCGTAATTCATGATTCTGCCTTCTTTCTTTTATGCAAGTTCAAATCTCATTGGTTCCATATTATTGCTGTAGCTTACCTGAATGATCGTTCCACGCGGGATATAATACTCTCTTTTTTCACCTAACGGTTGTCCGCTTTCAAGAAAAACCATTCTTTTTTTTTCTCCGGTGTCAGCCAGTATTCTTCATATTCTGCGACATAAAACACCTCTGCAAGCAATTCATGTTCTATACTCTGATCTGCCTTCGTCATAAAGATATGTACACCATCTGAACAGATCCATACAGCTTCTCCCATACTCATTGGATAGACCTTTTTTCATACATTCTCTACCAGGCCACGGATCGCACCTGAAAAGGTACTCCGTCCCTGCATTCTGCTCCTTTGTTGATCCATCCCCCAATCCTTTTTGATTCTATTTTCATTTCTTCTTTGGGGAACATATTCTGTGGCCTGAGTTTTTACGGTTCTCTGCATTCCACTTCTTCGATCACCCACCATTTCCTCTGGTGCAATATACATTTCCTGATGTCTGCCTGATCTTTTTTTCTCCTTGAGCAATGCTCCGGCAAAATTTAAAATCAAAGCAAGCAACTGTATTCCACCCCAAATAAGTAATGATTTTACCGGAAACAGTGCTTTTGTTCCAAGATAATCTTCGGATGTATTGGAAATTTTTTCCAAAATCGGGCCTTTCGTTTCCATACAAAGCATCAGATAGATCAATCCACCACTCAAAAATTGTAAAAAGCTGTGCAACAATCGCAATATAGTATGATAACTGTGACTGCACAAGAAGAATTATGATTGTAAAATTACTGTAACCATAACCCAGATCAAAGCACAGACGATATATATTTTCATCTGTCTGCCTATTACAAATTCCATATCAGCATCCAGGAATGATTTTGTAGACTTTCCTATGCTCCACTGCATGAACTTAAAAATAGATATCTCACTTTTTTCCTCATAACATTTCAAGCAGATAATCGGTAAAAAAATAATGGAAAAAGATGATAGAATCAACAACTGTGAAATATATTTAATTACTCCTTTTATTCCCGACATAACGTCTCCTTTACTCTCTTTCTAATCTCTCTAACATTTCTCTTTTCTTATTTTTAAATATTTTTGCTGTTACAATCAACATAACTCCAAAAAGATCACTCCAATAATTCCAGCAATCAGGATCATCATTCCTGCAGTCACTTTCATTCTTCTATCCACCCTCCACTTCTTACCTGCTGATATACATTCTCAAGCAGATCCATTTCCGCATCTGTATCATTATTTTTCAACTGTTCATAATACATTTTTCTGCTTTTTCATAATATTCTGCAAAAGCAGTGTAATCACGATTCTTATTTGCTTTCTGTTCCTGTTTGTCTATTTCCAGAAATGCTGCTCTCTTTTCAATATTATAATCATCTCCGAACTGTTCTTTCATTGTATCTAACGCATTTTGTGCCTCCGTTAGATTGCCCTGCTTTTCATTGAGAATGACAAGATTATTGTATGTCTCATACGTATCCCAGCCCTGATCGATCACTTCCTGCAGCAATTCAATCGCTTCATTTCTGTAACTTGTCTTTCCTGCATCTGCTAAATCAATATCAACCTGTATCAGTCGTTCCAGAATCACCATCTGTCTGGATACAGGAAGTACTTCTTTTGCCTCCTGCCAGAACATTTCGTTCCTCACTCAGATTACCACTATCTTTTGCCAGTTCACTCAGCATGACATAGGAACGCATGATAAGTTCCTCATTTTCACTTTTTTGAAATGCAATCCCTAAAAGCTTCCTCTGCCTTAGCTGTATTTCCAGAAGACTTTTCTATTTCTCCTCTCGCATAAAGAAGCGAATCATCTGCTATTTGATAATCTTCTGCATGATCCAACACCTCTTTTGCCTTATCTAGTTCATCATTATAAGCAAGTGCAATGGCGTAATCACGGTAAAACTCACTTTTTGTCCACCATGTTGGAATACTTTCTTAAATGCTTTTACTGCCTCTCCATAATCTTCCAGTTCAAAGCAGCTTTCCGCTTTCAGATAATACAAATCTGCAATTCGGTCATCTGAAAGATCTACTTTTTCATTCTGAAATATATCATAGTCAATAAAATCAATACAATCCTGATATTCTTTCTGTTCATACAATGCACAGGCATTCTGATAATAACTTTCTTCTTTAGCCGGAAGCAGATTAATTGCTTTTTGATACTGTGCTTCCTCTTTTTCGTATTCTCCTGATTTTCTATATTCCGTCTGTTGCTTTACAATTTCATTATACCGATTTACTTTTTCAAGTTTCATGGTATGGATTCCATATCCGATCGCAATGATCGACAGTCCCATTCCGGCTACCAGCCCGAGCATTGCCACTCTCTGACCGATCACCAGTTTTCTGTATCTGGCATCTTTCTTATATACATTCTGTAAAGCCTGAAACATTTCCCTTGCATTTTTTATATCTCTTTTCAGACTTAGGATCCATTGCTTTTAAGATCACCGCTGCAAAAGCTTCACTTACATAATTTTTAAGCAGATACTCTTCTGCCTTTGTGCGGTTTCTTCCTGCTTTTTTTCCCTGTGATCAGATGAAAAAGTGTCGCTCCCGTACTATAAATATCACTTTTTTCATCAATCACCCGATACTGCGGCAGCTCCCGCCCTTCTCTTGAATCCAATGCAATAATATACTGTTCCGGTGATGCATATCCCTCCGTATACCCTAAAACCGTATTTCCATTCACAGCAAATGATACATTAAAATCAATCAGACAGACATCTCCCCTCAGAGTCACCATGATATTTGCCGGCTTGATATCTCCATGAATGATCGGTGGAGTCTGGGTATGCAGATAATTCAATGCACTGCACAATTGCATCGCCCAACGGATCAGTTGTCTTTGGGAAAATTGTCTTCTTTCTTCCATAAGTTCTTTCAATGATCTTCCTGGAATAAAGCTCATCGCCGTATAGATCTCACCATTTTCCTCAAAAAATCTACCACTTGAGGGAGATACATATGATTCAGATTTTTTAGAATATCTACTTCATTTCTGTTGATCCTGGCATCTCTGCTTTTCCTTTTGATCTTTTTTAAGACAACTTCCTTCTGCAAACGTTTATGATATGCTTTATAGATGACTCCACCGCTTCCTGATCCAAGATAGCCCAGTATTTCATAGGTTTCATCCATATATCCTTTTCTGCTGTACATTTTCTCAATTCCTTTACTCATCTCTCATTGTTGGCATCTTTTGCCCCCAACATCTTTTATAAATGAAAATTTTCTATCCCCGGTCTTTTGACAATTATCTTCGGTCTTTCGCCACATTACGAAGCAGCAATGTAGCAACAACCATCAGCACCGCTGTCATCAGGATCAAGATTCCACTTGCAGTCCATACATGTCCTGCCGTTGCTTTGAAAAAGCTTTCTGCTTCATGCTCCAGCATCGGAAAATCTGCCTGCATCCGCAAATCCAGCTTATTCAGTCTTGCAATACTTCCAAGTGCCTCCACTGACCAGCGGCTGACCGTACAATAAGAGATGATTTTTCCTGCACCTTTCAGTGTAAATAAAATTCCACTAAATAAAAGCTGCACGATCAGAACGAATGGAGCCGCTGCCATCGCTTTGTCTCCCGACTGAACTACAGATGAAATAATAAATCCCATGGCAACCGATGCAATTACAGTCAGCCATACCGTAAATAACATTTCCGGTCGGAAATCAGAGAAGAAAATTCCTTTTTGCTATTTCCTACCAGGCTCAAAAATACTAATGTCAAAATAATTGACTGAATCAGTCCCAGTAATGCCTGCAGTACAAATTTTGACATCATATAACACGGTAGCTTCAAATTCGACATATATTCTCTTTTCAGAATTACACGTTCTTTGCATATTTCCTGAATCGAATTGAACATTCCAATCCAAATTCCTGAACAGCTCAATGCAAATAACATCGACTTTGTACTTTCGTAGATTTTAAATATATCTTTATCTGCTACGATCTTCAGTAAAATTACGATCAGCAATGGCTGAATTAACAGCAATGCCAGTCTTTGCCGATCATTCCACAGAAGTTCTGCATATCTTCCGGTTAAAATACCAAATTGCCTGAAACCTGAAGTACCCTTTTATTTTTCTTTGCAATTTCCCTTGACTGGGTTTCATCCATACTGCCTCTTCGTCCGGAAATTTCTGACCGGTCACGTGACTGTTCAAATTTTCTCTGCCACAGTTCCGGGTTTTCTGCAATCATATTATAGATATTGACAAGATCATCTGTCTGATAAAATTTCTTTGCTTCTTCAACATTCCCACAAAAACAGAGCCTTCCTCCTGGTCCCATAAAGATGATTTTGTCGCAGAGATGAAGATTCTGCGTCGTATGTGTTACCATTACGATCGTCTTATTCTGTTCTTTTGACAATTTGCTCAACGTCATCATCAGATTTTTTCTGTTCCCGGGTCGAGTCCTGATGTTGGTTCATCCAGGAAGAACAATTTGGGATCTGCCAGTAATTCAACAGCAATACTTGCTCTTTTTTTCTGTCCTCCCGAAAGTTTTCTGATATAGGTATTCTGATGCTCCTCTAAATCCACCATTTTCAACACTGCATGAATCCGCTGCTCCATCTCCTGTCTCTGCGTATCTTTTGGCATTTTTAATTTCGCAGTATATAAAAGCATTCTTTTCAATGTCAGATTTTCATAAATAATATCCTGCTGCGGCACAAATCCTATAATGCTTTTCAGTGAATGGAACTGTTCGATCAGGTTCACTCCATTACAGTAAACTGCTCCGGTAAATTCTTTGTCAAATCCACTGATTGCACTCATCAGAGTGGTCTTTCCGGCACCCGATCCTCCAATAATCGCAACAAACTCATTGGGTCTGATCTCACAATTTACGTTATTCAAAAAAATCTTCTTCTTTTTTTTCTTCCCGCGTCCTACAATCTTGTTGATGATTTTTTTAGCGTATAAGGAAATACCTGAAGTTGCACTTCTATAGTAAATATAACCATTGGTATAGAACATCTGAAAATCCAGAATCTGTATTAGATCTTTGTCCTGTAATGCTGTCATTCCTCTGACCGGCTGGCCATTCACAAGCACTCCGTTCACACTATTTCTGTCATACAACATCATTTTGCCATTTTGTCTGCAAATAGTGCAATGTACTTTTGAAACTCGGGACTGTGAAGTACGATCTGATTACTGCCGTCTCGTCCAATCGATATAGGCTGTGATCCAAACGCCTGCCTTTTCCACTTTTCAGTTTCTTCAGAATCCCTGTACAACAGCAATACCATCTGATCCGGCTGATGGATATTTCCAATTCTCAGCACACTTTTATCCGACAGCTCTACATATCCGTCTTTCTTACTCAAAGCCGGTTTTCTCCCATATTGGCAACAAACGTTCCATTACTGCTGTCCTGATCTTCATATGCAACAGGATCTTTTTCATTAAGAACTTTCCCTGAACTTTGGATATGATCGGATCCGCAAGCACCACCTCACACTGTTCGGCATTTCGCCCCAATAACAGTTCTCTTTTTCCGATGCGATCCAGATTAATTTCTCTCATTTCACTGGTTGTATCAATAATTGTTAAAGTTCTTCTTGACATCTCGCATCTCCTTTCTGGTTCTTTTCAATGGTACCTGGCTCCTGATCAGTACTTCTTCCTTAAATCCGGCTTTCCTTATCGGAGGTATTTCGCATTCCCTCTCGTCCTTCCATCCTTCCAGATAATCTCTCATTTTCTTCTTTCGCCCCCTTTGATTTTATTTCATATTTTTAAATAACCGCTCATTCCACTTCGGTGGTTTCTTCCCTTTGATCTTTTCCGGCATCGGTTCATACTTCGTTACGCTCCGATGCATCGGACTGTTTTATGATGCCTGCCAAGATAGAGCAGGGCAATTCCTGTTCCGATCACCAATGCTCCCGCAAGTAACTGAGATACCGGTAATCAATTTCCGGAAGAAGAAGCTGATCTGTGCGGAGTCCTTCGATCCAGACTCTTCCAAGACCATATCCGAACAGATACAATAGGAAAAGCTCTCCCTCATATTTTTATGCTTTCTGTAAAGAACCAAAATGATCAGCAATACAGCACACCACAGGGACTCATATAAAAATGTCGGATGTACCTGGATATAGCTCACTCCATTGATCCGCTCCATATGCTCCCGCATCTTCTCCGTAATATCTCCTGATCTGACTGCATCCACCGGAAGACGCATGGCAAATAAGCGATCCGTGTACTCACCAAATGCTTCTCTATTAAAAAAGTTTCCCCAGCGTCCCAGCATCTGTCCGTTCAGCAATGCCATTGCAATCGTGTCAAAGATCTGAAACGGAGAAAGATGCTTCACTTTTGCAAGGACAAAAACAGAAATAACCGCTGCGATCACACCACCATAAATTGCAAGACCGCCTTCTCTGAGGTTAAAAATATCCAGCAGATCATCTTTATACATATCCCAGGAGAAGATCACATAATAGATTCTTGCTCCGGCAATCCCCGCAATTACCCCGATAATTCCCATATCGAGATAATCTTCCGGGTTCTGCCTGGTTCTTTTGCTTCTGATGTGGCGATTGCAAATCCGATCAGAATCGCCATTCCTATAATAATTCCGTAGTATGCAATAGAAACTCCAAAAAGGTCCACACTCTTTCCTACATGATCTAACGTAATTCCCAAATGTGGAAAACTAATATCATAATGCATAACTCCATCCCCTTTCTTTCTGCCAACTAAAATAAAGATACCAGGGTCAAAAGGTCTGACACCACGTGTGCTCGCACACGAGTGGTAGAATGACCTTGTGACCCGCCCCAATATGAGCATAAAAGTGGGGCGTAAGCACCACTATATGCGAATGTTGGGTAGGATTGTGGGAGCACGTAGTGCGTAACAATCCGTAGGTATCATAGTCGGGGCTTTTGACCCCCGACATCAAATAAATAAGGCACCATATGCACTTTCTTCTTTCTTCTGCTGCAAATGGTGCCACTTCTGACATTCTCTGTCTAATTTTTATACATTAAATCTGAACAGCATGATATCGCCGTCCTGTACTACATAGTCTTTTCCTTCCAGACGGATCAGCCCTTTTTCTTTCGCTGCTGTATGAGAACCGCATGCAATCAGATCATCATAGCTTACAACTTCCGCACGGATAAATCCACGCTCAAAGTCTGTATGGATCTTTCCTGCTGCCTGAGGTGCTTTGGTGCCTCTTTTGATCGTCCATGCACGTACTTCCGGTTCACCGGCTGTCAGGTAACTGATCAGTCCAAGCAGATGATAACTTGCCTTGATCAGCTTTTCAAGACCGGACTCTTCAGTCCGAGATCATCCAGGAACATTTTCTTCTCATCCTCATCTAACTGAGAGATTTCTTCCTCGATTTCTGCACATACAACGAACACTTCACAGTCCTCTTCTTTTGCATACTCCCGGACTGCCTGCACGCCTTCATTTGATGCTCCGTCATCTGCCAGGTCATCTTCTGAAACATTGGCAGCAAAAATAACCGGTTTTGCTGTCAGAAGGTTATATTCAGCAAGCCATGCCTGCTCGTCCTCATCATCTGTCGTAAAGCTTTTTTGCCATCTTATTATCTTCCAGATGTGCTTTCAGACGCTGCAGAAGATCCAGTTCTTTGGCTGCTGTCTTATCATTTCTTGACAATTTCACCGTCTTCGCAATTCTTCTCTCAAGAACTTCGAGATCAGAGAAGATCAGTTCCAGATTGATCGTCTCAATATCTCGGAGCGGATCAATACTTCCATCTACATGGACGATATTTGTATTTTCAAAGCATCTTACTACATGAACGATTGCATCTACCTCCCGGATATTGGCAAGGAACTGATTTCCAAGACCCTCTCCTTTTGATGCACCTTTTACAAGACCTGCGATATCTACAAACTCGATGGCTGCAGGGATGATCTTCTTTGTATGATACATCTCTCCCAGCACATCAAGACGCTTGTCCGGCACTGTTACAACTCCCACGTTCGGGTCGATCGTACAGAATGGATAATTGGCTGACTCTGCTCCTGCCTTTGTCAGCGAATTAAATAATGTACTTTTTTCCTACATTTGGTAAACCCACGATACCAAGTTTCATCTTTCTATATTCCTCCTATAAATCCTTTGATTTCAAGGGATTCTCTTCCCATCCTGTTGAAATTTCTGAAATTCTCTTATTCTTTTTAGTTTTAGTATAGCAACTACTTCTTCTGTCAGAAGCCTCAATACAGTACCTTGTATTATACCACAGCCTGTTATCTTTGTGAATATTCAGTTTCATTTTTCAAAAACTTATATGAATTTATATGATGCCAGGTTCAAAAGGTCTAAGCCCACATGAGCTTGCTCGTAGGTTGGTGAAAGACCTCTTGACCCGCCCCGATAGGAGCATAAAAGTGGGATGATAATCCCACGATATGCGACTATCGGGCAGGATTGTGGGAGTGCGTAGCACGGAGCAATCCGTAGGCATCAAAGTCGGGGGCTTTGCCCCCGACATCATTTATATAGAGTTATATTCAGACTGAAAATTAAAAATAGCACCTTCAGAAAGATCTGCTTCTTTCCGTTGGTGCTTTATTTATTACAGTCTTAAGTATTCACTTGGTAAAATTGCCTTCATATCTGATGTAGAATAATCCGACACATTTCTTGTAACAATATATTCCGCCCCATAACTCTTTGCACATTCCATTTGTAAGCAATCCTCAAAATCAGAAAATTCTTCATTCGCAAGACGATGAGAACTATGTTTTTCGCTGTCATGGAAAAGATTTCCGAGAGTGCTTTGAGCAATTTGAGAAAGCTACCATTTTTGACGGAATGACCATCTATGATGCGGAATCCGAAATAGAAGTTCTTTTTGGCTAAGGGAATGGCCACATCTCATGCAGTTTAAATAACCGTCTGCTGATCCAGCCACTTGCCGAACAACTCACGCTTGATCATAATTCTTTTTAAAAAATGGCGAAGTGCTTATCGTAACACTTCGCCGAAAGCCTAACCGATTTGAGCTAAATGCTTGGTTAGGTCTGCTTTATTATTTTATGCAATTCCACTGCATTTATACACTTAAATGTTCTTTCCAATCCGCCGGAAGATTCATTGCTGCGAAACTGACCACATCACTATTATTTTGAATCAACTTATCGAAAGCATTTACAAATACTGTCCACTCTTCATCGGATGAACGCAGGTACTTCATCGCCAGTAAGATTTGATACAAGCCATTATGTGCTGGTGGCGGCGTAATTTTATCTGCATCCAGAATTTCCGGTGTCGTATGAATTGTACGATTATAAATTCTGGAATTATGAGCACACATATTACGCAATACTGAAACACCCTGTATCCATGAAGCAAGCATTTTCTGTGATGGTTTTACCAAATTTCCTTTTTTCGATCTATACTGATAATTTGACGCCAAGATAGAATATGAACTTCCGGTACCTGTTTTCAAATTCTTAATTATCTTCGATAATGTACCGAACGAAAGAACTTCAACGGCTGCCCATACAGGTACTTCTCCATCATGATTGTCAAAATTATGTTTGATAAACACATCATTAGAACGAGCAATTTCTGATGCTACAGTAGCCATATTCTGCCAATACCGTTTTTTCTCTTTAAAAATCGATGAATCTTGCAAAACAAGTGGTTCTCCGTGTATAAGCAATGCTTCCACCAATCGCACTCTCAAAGCAACCTCAATCTTAGAAATCATTGAAAAACCAAAGCAGATAATTCCTGATCAAATTGATACAATTTTATAATATCTTCAAACTTTGTTCCCCGAAACATACTTCTTTGCAGCATTATCATATAATTGAAACGAATAACCTCTCAAACGATAAAATCCAATTGACTTCAATGCCTTCTCTACATCTTCTTGAGATGTAATCTTCATTCCTGCATCCACATAAGATTGCACCTGCTGTTCTATTGTTAATATTTGTTTTGGATATTGATACATAAAACACCCCATAAATAAGAAAGTCCCACCGGGTTGCGCATGAAAAATCAGAGGCGTGGTGGGTTCTGTTAATGTTATTATACAGCTTTCAATGCCACTGTCAAGATTGTTTTTGTAAAAAAAGTTGCCTCGCCTCGACTAATCCCTGGTCTCCATCAGAATCACTTTTCCACATACAAAAGAAATCTTCACTTCATCTTCTGCAAATTCATTACTCACACAAAGACTGTCCCCTGCAGAAAGCAGATGATTCTGCAGCGGGTATTTTGCTCCGCTGATACTGAAATCTTCTACAGGAAGTTCCAGTGGAAATACGGAAAAATATTTTCCAAAAGCTTCTGCTCTCGTCAGCGTGATCCCATGCTCTAAAATCCGGATCCGGTTATGACTGTCCAGGATCATTGCCTCTGAACCTGCTGCCAGTGCAATATTCAGGCACTGGATATTCGCCCAAAGATGATCGATCCGGTTTCCTGTTCCTCCAAGGATATAAATTTCCTTTCTTCTAAGTCCCAGGCATAACCGGAGTGCGATTTCTGTATCAGAAGCATCTTTTACAGGATTAAACTCCCGAATTGGTACATTTTCCTCTGTCCGGTAATGTTCCACGATCTCTCTTGGGACGCTGTCGAAATCTCCGACAATATAATCCGGTTTGATCTCATTTTCGTATAAAAACTGAAGTCCTTTATCTACCCCGATAATAAACTCGGTCTCCTCTGACTGAAGGATCGGAAGTACAAATTCTTTTTCCAGGATTCCTCCGCTCACGATCACAGTTCTCTTACTCATGACTCTTTAATATCTCCATAAATTCTTGTATTTTTCTGATGTCTCCCTTTAAATATGCCTGAACAGGAAACCATAATATTTGCTCCTGCATCCAATACTTCCGCAACATTTGCATGGTAGATACCGCCATCCACTTCAATATCTGTCTTCAATCCCTTTTCATCCAGCATTTTTCTCAGTTCCTGATACGATCCAGTGATTCCGGAATAAATGCCTGTCCGCCAAAGCCCGGCTCTACTGACATGACCAGGAACATATCAGCCTGATCCAGATACGGAACAAATGCCTCCACCGGAGTTTTGGGCTTAATCGAAATGCCCGCCTTCACACCTGCTGCATGGATCTTGTCGATCGTCGCCTGCAGATCTTCACATGCCTCTAAATGAACCGTAATGATATCCGCTCCTGCCTCTGCAAATGCTTCCACATAACGGATTGGTTCCGTGATCATCAGATGTGCATCCAGTATCTGTGAAGTATATCCTTTGATACAGGAAAGTACCGGCATTCCAAAAGAAATACTTGGACAAAAATCCCATCCATTACATCAAAATGAATATATTCTGCTCCTGCTGCCTCTGTCACTTTTCAACTGCTCTCCCAGGATTTTAAAATCCGCAGAAAGAATCGATGGTGCTAAAAATATTCTTCATTTCTAATACCTCTTCTTTTCTTTTTAATTCACGATACATCTCTGTATAATCTTCATAGCGTATCTTATGGATTGCCCGCTCTCTACTGCTTCTTTCACTGCACATCCCGGTTCATGAATGTGGTCGCAGCCGTTAAACCTGCATTTTCCTTCATACGGAGAAAATTCCGGAAAATAATATTTCAATTCTTCTTTTCAAAATCATTCACATAAAGGGAACTGAATCCCGGTGTATCCATAATATAGGAATCCGGACTGATCATGATCAGTTCGGAATGCCTCGTGTCGTATGCTTTCCTCTTGCAATTTTTCTGCTGATACTTCCGGTTTCCATCTGTACGCCTGACTGGAGAAGATTGATCAGAGAGGACTTTCCTACACCTGACGGACCTGCGATGGAAGTCGTCTTTCCTTTCAGCATCTGATTTTATTTTTTCTATATTTTCTTCTTTCTTTGCACTGGTAAACAGCACCGGATAGCCACAGGACGCATAAACTTCCTCCAATTCTGCAATCTCAGGATGTTCTGCAAGATCGGTCTTATTAAAACACAAAATGACCGGAATCTCTTTCCGCTCCATCATAACCAGAAATCGATCCAGCAGATTGTAGTGCGGCTTTGGTTTTGTTACCGCAAACACAACCAGTGCCTGATCAATATTGGCTACTGCCGGACGGATCAGTTCATTTTTTCCTCGGCAGGATTTTCGTTACATTTCCTGTTTTTTCTTCTTCATCCAGGACTTCCATCTCCACTTCATCTCCAACCAGTGGTTTAATGCCATTCTTCCTGAATGACCCCTTTGCTTTACATTCAAAAATTCCGGATTCTACTACATTCACGTAGTAGAATCCGGCAATCCCTTTTATTATCTTTCCCTGCATATATATGCTCTGTTATCTTGATGCTTTTCTCTTCTGGCCGTCTTTCCGGATGGATCCGATGGCTGTGGTCCTTTACTTACCATATACTGAATGGTTGTTCCCTTTTTCCACCTGGGTTCCTGCACTGACAGACTGGTAAAATACCTGTCCTTTCGGATAATTATCACTGTAGTCTTCTCCAAGATATTCGTATGTAAACCTGCCTGCTGGAGCAACTTCTCTGCTGATTCTTATTAGAAGAAAGGATATTCGGTACTGTAGTCACTTTCAGCTTTGGTCCTTTACTTACCACATAGCTGACCGTTGTTCCTTTTGATACCTGCTTTCCGGATCTGTTCCTGTGAAATGACTATTCCCGCTGCTACAGAATCACTATATTCTTCACTGGCACTTCCCTGAAGTCCTGCCGCTGCAAGTGCTGACTCAGCTTCTGACTGGCTCTTTCCCTTCAATGGACGGAACAGTTGCCGGCTGTGAACCAAGACTGACAACGATCGTAACTTCTGATCCTTCATCCACTTCTGTACCCTCACCCGGTTCTACTGAAATAACTTTTCCTTCTTCCACTGAATCACTGTACTGCGGATCTCCTTTTACAACAACAAGATTCGCTGCTTTGATGGCATTCTCTGCATCCGATTCATCTTGTCCGATGACAAACGGAACTTTGGTACTCTTTGCCTCCTCACCGGAACTGAGAACAACTTCCACGGTACTATGCCGCTTCTTTTCTTTCTTTCTGGTGACTGACTCATGATCTGATTCCTTTTTATATTCATTCGATGGCTTTTTATCTACTACATCGATTCCAAGATCATATTTTTCAGTTCTTTTGTAGCTTCTTCTACTGTCATGCCACGGACATCCGGCACTTTGACCTTCTCCGACTTGAGTGACTGGTCGCATTCCCCGAACCTTTAAAGATTCCGACTGCATTTCCGACAAGGAACAGGATCAAAAGTGCGATCACAACACCTGCCAACAATCATCAGAATCTGCATGATCTTCTTTGTATCAGGATTTACATCCTTCTTTTTTTCCTCTTCCTGAAGAACGGCGGTCACGTTCATCCTCGTCATCTTCATCGTCATAGTCATCATCATAATCATCGTCTTCATCGTCGGCAGTCATCATCATATCGTCGTCTTCATCATCATAGTCTTCATCATACTCGTCGTCCATCGTCATAACCACGCTCCCGCTGAAGACGTTCTACTTCTTCCGGTGACATAACAACAGTCCGGTCCTTCTCCGTCTGCCCCCAAGGACAACAAAATCGCCTTCCGGGTCGACCAGCGAGTGCTTCAGATCCTGAAACAGCTCATCGCAGCTCTGATATCGCATCGCCGGATTTTTCTGCGTACATTTCATAATGATACATTCCAGACTGTACGGAATATCCGGTACTTCTTCTGCCGGAGACTTGATTTCCTCCTGCAAGATGCTTCAACGCAACTGTCACCGTAGAATCCCCATCAAACGGAACATGACCGGTGATCATCTCATACATGGTAATACCAATTGAATAAATATCACTCTTCTCATCACAATCCGCCTCTTGCCTGCTCCGGCGACGTATAATGAACCGATCCCATTACATTGGTACTGATCGTTTGCGTAGATGTAGTCGCCCGTGCAATACCAAAATCTGTAACCTTTACCTTTCCGTCCTTGGAAATAATAATATTCTGCGGCTTAATATCCCGGTGAATGATATGGCAGTTATGCGCTGCCTGAATACCCTGTCACCATCTGGATGGAAATACTGATTGTCTCTTTTGCTGAAAGCTTTCCTTTTTCTCGATATAATCTTTTCAGCGTAATTCCTTCAACCAGTTCCATGACCATATAATAAAGACCACGATCCTCCCCTACATCATAAACATTCACAATATTCGGATGCATCAATCCTGCTGCTGCCTGAGCTTCGAACAAATTTTTCTTAATAAATGTCTCATCCTCTTTATAATGTTTCTTTAATACCTTAATCGCTACATATCGGTTCAGCATCTGATCTCCGGCCTTTATATACATCTGCCATTCCGCCGGCACCGATACGGCTAAGTATCTCGTATCTCTTTCCTAAAAAAAATTCCTTCTTTAATCATATACTCACCTCATCTGCAAATGGCTCTGAAAGAATAACCCCTGATATTATCTGTTCCGCCATTCTCTTTGCTTTTTTCATCAGCATCTGACCTGCTTCTACAATGTCTCTTGGCTTCCCTGCACAATATGGAAAAAGTTCTTCATCCTCTACCATATTACTTAAGCCGTCTGTACACATCAATATCATATCTACCCTTTTTCAGACGATATTCGTAAAAATCCACATCCACATCAGCTTTTGCACCGATCGCTCTTGTGATAATATTCTTATCCGGATGATGTTTCGCCTCCTCCGGCTTAATTCCACCGAGACGCACCATCTCCTCCACAAGAGAGTGGTCTTTCGTCAGCTGCTGTATTCCCTGGTTGATCAGATATAGACGGCTGTCTCCCACATTGGCAAAATACATCATCTGATTCATCATCAGTAGCTGCTACGACCGTTGTTCCCATCCCCTTCAGATTTCGTCACTGGATGCTTCTTTGATAATCTTATGATTTGCCGTCTTGATTGCTTTTTACAAGGATCTCCTCGATATCCTTCGCCCTGGCTTTTCTCCAGTTCATCTTTGCAACACTTCCACAGTATACTTGGAAGCATAATCGCCTGCCTGATGTCCGCCCATTCCGTCTGCCACCACAAACAGATTTGGAAAGGATACCAAGTGGTTTGTCTGTCAAAAACGTAATCCTGATTCACCTGTCTTTACCATTCCGACATCTGTCATTGAAAATGTTTTCATCTTCTTCTCCTTCTGCCACATCCGCCTTACATAGCTGCGTCTGAGCTGACCGCAGGCTCCATCAATATCTGCGCCTCTTTCCCTTCTTATAGTAACATTAATCCCTTTTTTTCAAGTTTATTTTTGAAATTCCAGGGCATTTTTGTCCGGCTTTGGGCGTACAAAATCACGCTCTCTTACCGGATTCACCGGGATCAGATTCAAATGACAGTTTCTCGGCTTTAAAAGTGCCGTCAGTTCCCTTTGCATCTTCGTCTCTGTATCATTGACTCCATGTACCAGACTGTATTCAAAAGTCAATCCTTCTTCCTGTCTTTTCAAAATAATAATCGCAGGCATCCAGTACTTCTTTGACATCGATATTTATTTGCTACCGGCATCAGTTTTTTTCGTTTTTCCTGCATTGGAACCGTGAAGTGAAATGCAAGTGTGATCTGTAAATGCTCTTTCCGCCAGTTCTTTCATCTTTGGAACTATTCCACAGGTTGATACGGTAACATTTCTCTGACTGATGTTCAGTCCATGCTCATCTGTAAGCATAAATGAATAAACTTCAGGAAATTATTATAATTATCGATCGGTTCTCCGGTTCCCATCATCACAACATTCGAAACACGTTCTCCGTAATCTTCTGGATGTGATAGATCTGCCTTAAGCATCTCAGACGGCTCCAGGCTTCTTACCAGTCCACCGATCGTTGATGCACAGAATGCACATCCCATACTGCAACCGACCTGGGAGGAGATACATACAGAATTTCCATGCTTATATTTCATAAGAACACTTTCGACTACATTTCCATCATAGAACGGAACAGGAACTTGTTCGTACCATCAATCTGGGAAATCTGTCTCTCCAGCATTAACAACCGGGAGAATCTCATAATTCTCTTCCAGTTTTTCCTCGTAAAGCCTTTGAAAGATTTGTCATCTCATCAAAATGATCTACCAGCTTTACATGAAGCCATTCATAAACCTGTTTTGCACGGAATGCTTTTTCCCCAGTGCCTCCATCTCTTTCTTTGTAATTCTTCATATCCATAAGCACGGATATCCTTCTTCATATACAGTTCTCCCCTGTAGTTCTTTTTAACCTTGCTATTCAAAAAATCCATCACTCAATGTATACCCGGAAAACTGGATGCATCCTTCCTCTTCTACCGACTCTGTCCAAGTTGCGGAAAGGGATACATCCCTTCTCAATCTGATACTGTTCAAAGAGAAATCGTCCAGTTCGGGTACTTTTTCAAAAACCAGTGTACATTCTCCTCATTTTCCATGGGGTCGATGGTACAGGTACTATATAATAATGTACCTCCTTTTTTACCATTGCCTGTGCATTTTCAAGAATCTTTCTCTGCAAGTCCAGCCAGTTCTTCAGGTCTTCCCTTTCACCCGGTATTTCAGATCCGGTTTCTTTCCAAAGAACGCCCAGCCCGGAACAGGGCAGATCTGCAAGGACAAGATCTGCTTTTTTCTTTCCATGCTTCATCCGGTACGGTTGCATCCTTGCAGACCGCATGAATATTTCCAAGTTCCATCCTGGTCGATATTCTTCAATGAGTCCTGTTTATATTCCGTCAGATCCCTGGCTTCAACCCGTCGCCTTTTTTCGCTGTTCATTTCGGTCAGTTATCCACAGTTTCTCCGCAATATGCCAAGGATTTTCCACCCGGAGCAGCACAGATATCCACAATTTTATTCCCTGCTTCCGGGGCTGCCAGTTCTGCCACCAGCATAGAACTGACATCCTGCACAGTAAACCAGCCTTTCCAGAAGCAGTCCAGGCTTTCAAGATAATCATATCCGCTGAAAGAAAAGGCGTACGGCAGATAAGGATGCTCCTGCACAGTTACGCCCTTCCTGTTCCAGTTTTCCTTTTCAGTTGCTTCCGGAGTTACCCGGTTTATTCTGACAGCACCGGATCGTGACCGGCCTTTCTTTCTGAGGAAATCGGCTGCCATGGTCACGGGTGACTTCCTCCCCATAACTTTTTTCCCACAGCCTGAGAATCCATGTCGGAATAGAATATTGGATTGAAAGTGCCTCAATTCCTTCCTGCTTTTGGATAGTCCAATGTATCCATCCTTCTGGACAACATTTCGCAGAACTCCGTTCACATACCCCTTTAATCCTGAAAAGCCTTTTCTTACTGCCAGTTTGACTGCCTCGCTGCACACCGCATGATCCGGTACGCTGTCCATATATTTTAACTGGTAAACCCGCTTCTTAAGATATTGCGGATCACCGGTTTCATCTTCTTCACTTTTACTTTCGAGAACTGATCCAGAATATAATCGATCTCAATCAGATGCTCCAGCGTTCCTCGGTCACCCTGGTAATAAACGCACGCTCTTTCTTCTCAAGATATTGATATTTTGACAGAACATCTCCGAGAATTTTATGGCTGTATGCTCCATTTTCTGTTATTTCCATCAATACTGCGAGAACGACCCCGCTCATTGACCTGTCTGCCCATCTTTTTCCTCCAGCATTTCTGTTCTGCACTTTAATCGTCTCTGCGTCCTCTTGTAAGGATCAGAAGACGTAATAACTGTAAAATCTGTGCCGCTGCACTTGCCACATACGTCAGTGCTGCTGCTCCCAGTACTTTCTTCACACCGCTGATCTCTTCAGGATGCAACATTCCTGCCGTCTCCAGAACATTTACTGCCCGGTGTGACGCATTGAACTCTACCGGTAAAGTCACAATCTGAAAAAGGACTGCCAGTGAGAACAACAGGATTCCCAGATTGATCAGCATTGCGGACATCTGCCCGTTGAACATCAGTCCAATAATGATCAATGGCCACGAGATCATAGAACCAAATTTGCCGCCGGCACTAAAGCAGAACGGACAGAAAGCGATTGCATACCCTACCTGATGCTGCACTGCATGACCACACTCATGTGCCGCAACTCCGATTGCTGCTACAGAAGTTGAATTATAAACCGAATCAGAAAGTGCCAGTGTCTTGTTTCTCGGATCATAATGATCGGTCAGATTTCCTGAAATATGGATGATCTGCACATCATAAATGCCGTTCCGATGCAAAATCTTTTCTGCCGCATCCCTTCCTGTCATGCCTGAATAACTGCGTACATTAGAATATCTTGCAAACGTGCTTTTTACTTTTGCCGATGCCAAAAGGCTTAATACCACACCGATCAGTACCAGTATATAAGTCCAGTCATAATAATAGTAGAACATCTTCTCTGCCTCCTGAATTTAAATTCTGTCCATTTTCCTGCTCTATGCTTCTGTTGTAAATACAGTTCCGGCTTCAGGCTATATCCTCTTAAAATGCATCCGCATCCATCCGCTTTTTTCCCGGAATCTGAAGTTGCAGCACCTTCAGTCGTCCTTCACCTGTCTGTACTGTAAAGCTGTCTTTTTCCACTGCAACGACAGTTCCTGCCACTGTCTGTGATTCTCCCTGAAACTTTTCTGTCTCTGTTCCGCCTGCCTGCACACCTGCTCCCGGCTCTGCTTTCGCTTTCCAGATCTTCATCACCTTTCCGTCCCAGTGAGTATAGGCACTTGGCCAGGAATTTAAACCACGAACCAGCCGTTCGATCTCAACGGCAGATCTGCTCCAGTCGATATTTCCAAGCTTTTTATCCAACATCCGTGCATAAGCGGTGGGACTTTCTCCCTGCTTTTCAAAGGTTGCTGTATGTGTTTCCACTGCTTTCAGCGTCTCCACGCATAATGCCGCACCTGCAGCTGCCAGTTTATCATGCAGTGACTCACCGGTCTCGTCCGGTGTGGATCTCAACTTCCGTCTTCTGGATCATATCTCCTGTATCCAGTCCTTCATCCATCTGCATGGTCGTTACTCCGGTCACACTTTCTCCGTTGATGATCGCCCACTGGATCGGTGCTGCACCACGGTACTTTGGAAGAAGTGAGGCATGGACATTGATGCACCCATATGGTGTCATTTCCAGAATCTCTTTTGGAAGGATCTGTCCAAATGCAATCACAACCATAACATCTGCCTGATATTTTCTTAATTCTTCCACACACTCAGGATCCCTGATCTTCTTCGGCTGATACACCGATTCCATGCTTCATTGCCGCTGCTTTCACCGGTGTGGGCTGCATTTCTTTGCCTCTCCCTTTGGCTTGTCCGGCTGCGTTACCACCAGACACACTTCATGTCCTGCTTCGATCAGTGCCTCCAGCGTTCCCACTGAAAAATCCGGCGTTCCCATAAAGATAATCTTCATCATGATCCTCCTTTTTTATTCTTCTCTGCAATGTCTGTATTTCAGAGATTTTCAGTCTTCCGGTTCCTCCACCGGTTCTACATCATGCAGTCCGTCTTCCACCTTATCCACATAAAGATGCCCTGAAAGATGATCGATCTCATGGCAGAATGCTCTTGCAAGAAGTCCTTCTCCCTCGATTTCAAATTCTTCCATCTCTTCATTCAATGCCCGCACTTTCACATAATTCGGACGTGTCACAATGCCCCATTTTCCCGGAACACTCAGGCATCCTTCTTCTCCGGTCTGCTCACCGGAAGTCTCGATGATCTCCGGGTTGATCAGTACGATCGGTCCCTCGCCTACATCGATCACCACGATCTGCTTGAGGATTCCTACCTGTGGTGCTGCCAGACCGACTCCCATCTTTTCATACATCGTATCCAGCATATCACCAATCAGAATCTTTGTCCTGATGGTCATTTCTTTACTTCTTTACATTGCTTTCCGAGAATTTCATCCCCGATTTTCTCTTACTTCTCTGATTGCCATAACCTTCTCCTTCTTAATCTTACCTTATCTTAATTTTACCTTATCTTAATCGATGACTTTTGTCCGACAGGATCTGTCGCTTCTACGCCAATATTTCTCTTTTATTCTCACAGGTTCATCGGATTAAAATCAAACTGGATCCTCAGCTTTGCAAAGCCTGAATTGATCTCAATATACTGCTCCATCAGATCTTTTACCCGGATCAGCGTTCTGTATTCCGGTGCTTTTAATATAGATTACCCGGCGGTAAATATCTTTAATCTTATCTACTCCCGGACTTGCCGGACCGATCACTTCCAGTGGTGCTTTTCCTTTGATCCTTAAGACATATTCTTTCAAATATTTACACCCAGTCTCCAGAAGCCGTTCATCTTCTCCTGCTGCCAGCACAGCCATCAGTTCTTCTGCCGGAGGATACCCCAGCAGCTCCCTGTACCGGATCTCCTGCTCATAAAAAGCTTTATAATCCTGTTTGCCGCAGCAGTTTTGATTGCATAATGCTCCGGGAATAAGTCTGAATGACCACTTCTCCCTCCCGCATCCCTCTTCCGGCACGTCCTGCTGCCTGCGTCAGCAACTGAAAGGTTCGTTCCCCTGAACGGTAATCATCGGTATACAATGACATATCTGCTGCCAGCACCCCCACCAGCGTCACATTCGGGAAATCATGTCCCTTTACGATCATCTGCGTTCCTACCAGCACATCCGCCTCTTCATTGGCAAATGCTGAAAGAATTTTTGTATGTGCATCTTTTTTTTCGTCGTATCCATATCCATCCGCAGGACTTTTGCCTGTGGGAAACGTCGTCTCACCATCTCCTCGATCTGCTGCGTTCCGGCTTTAAATTCTCCGATAAAACCGGACCCGCACTCCGGGCAGACCCGAATCTTCGGCTGCTCATATCCACAGTAATGGCAGACCATTTTCCCTCCTTTATGAACGGAAAGGGATACATTGCAGTGTGGACACTGGATCACATGTCCACACTCCCTGCAGGACACAAAATCCCGAATATCCACGCCGGTTCAAAACAGTATGATCTGCTCTCCCTGCTCCAGCCGCTCTTCCATCAGACTTTGCAGCTTCCCGCTCAGGATCGTATGATTCCCTGTTCTTCAGTTCTTCCTGCATATCTACAGTATACACCTTTGCCATCTGCTGCATTCTAGAACGATGCCGCATTTCATACAGAA